>Ga0182024_10002189_pt1 | contig 49059 bp, 44 predicted proteins | sample P32metaG_FD_120480 | JGI IMG/M metagenome (GOLD analysis project Ga0182024, IMG submission 120480) | Permafrost microbial communities from Stordalen Mire, Sweden - P3-2 metaG (Illumina Assembly) | ecosystem: Environmental > Terrestrial > Soil > Wetlands > Permafrost | place: Sweden: Stordalen...
CACCCGGTCACGCTCGACTCGACCTCCACGATCGCCGATGGTTTGATGCCCGTGCGTCCCGGCGATCTCACCTTCGAGCACGTGCGCGCTTTCGTGGACGACGTCGTGACCGTGACCGATGAGGAGATCGCGCGCGCCGCGCTGTGGCTCTATTACGAAGCGAAACAGGTGGTCGAGCCGAGCGGCGCCGCGACGGTCGCGGCGCTCTTATGGCCGAAACAAGGCAGTCTCCTGGCGGACACCACCCGGCGCGCCGTCGCGATCCTCAGTGGCGGCAACGTCGCGCCCGAGACACTGGCGGAGTTGGAGAAAAGATACGCGCATTGACGATTGACGATCGCGTCATTGACGATTGATTGAGAATTGAGAATTGAGAATTGAATGATTGACGATTGAGGGGCGCGCGGGCCGCGTTGGCTGTCGCCGCGGCCAGACGCACGGTCAGTCCGCCGCGTCGGCCAGGAGGCTCTCAATCATGAATTCGTCAATCGACAATCGTCAATCAATCGTCAATGACGCGATCGTCAATCTTCAATGCGCCCGACGATTGATGTGGCGACAGCGAGCCCCTCTTCGAGCGTCGTGACCCCCCCATCGAGCTGTCGCTCGTAGACGGCCCTCAGAATCTCTCCGACGCGCGGTCCCGGTGCGATGCCGAGCGCCAGGATGTGGCGACCCAGGACGAGAGGATCGGGCGCGCGGTGCTCCACGCCGATCGCCCGAGCGCGGTCGAGGAACCAGTCCATCGCCGAGCAATCGAAGACCCCGGTCCGCCCGGCGCAGTCCGCCTGCGCGAAGCGCGCGAGAAGCTCCAGGTCGACCTTCTGCGCCAGTCGCCGAAAAGCGCCATCCGACACCGGGGTCGGTGATTTCCGGAACGCACTTGGCTTCAAGTGATGGGCGACCAGGCCGAGGACCGCGCGTCGGACGTCGTACCCGTCGATCGTGTACACGTGCAATCGATCCAGCACCCTCGTCGCTGGTGCCACGCCGCCTTCCTCGTGCCCCGGCGATCGAATGCGGCCGTCGATCACCGCGGTCGTCGCCGGTTTCCCAAGATCGTGACAGACGGCTCCGAGCATCATGGCGATCGCAGGACCGCGCGCGAGATCGTCAATCCGGCGACGCGCCTCGTCGATCACCATCAGTGTGTGCACCCAGACGTCGCCTTCGGGATGCCATTCGGGCTCTTGCGGACAGCCGACGAGTGCCTCCAGCTCGGGCAGCAGCCGTCCGACGACACCCAGTTCTTGGCCGAGCGCGAAGCCGATGGACGGCCGACGGGCCTCGAGCAGCAGCTTTTCGAACTCGCCCCAGACGCGTTCCGACGGCAGGTCATCGAGGTCGACCGCGCTCGCCAGCGCCTTCGTCGACGGGTCGACCGTCAGCTCGAATCGCGCGGCGAATTGGAGCGCTCGAAGGACGCGGAGGCTGTCGTCCGCGAACGTCGCCGGGTCGACCACCCGTAGCACGCGTGCGCCCAGATCCCGCTCGCCGTCGAAGGGGTCGACGATCTCCTCGGTGAGCGGATCGAAGGACATCGCGTTGATCGTGAAGTCACGGCGCCGCGCCGCGTCGACCGGCGACAAATCCGGATCGCCCGTCACAACGAAGCCCCGGTGTCCGCGTCCGGCTTTTGACTCACGGCGAGGGAGCGACACGTCGATGTCGCCGATCTTGTACACCGTGAACTGCTCGCCGACGGTGTCCACGCGGCCGAAGGGCTCGAGCAGCGCGCGCAGGTGATCCGCCGACACACCGAACACCTCGACATCGACATCCTTGGAGGATCGCCCCAGGAGTCGGTCCCGCACCCAGCCTCCGACGATGAACGCGCGGCCGCCACTGCCACGGATCGCCCGCGCGATGGCGACCGCCCCATCTGGAAGGGCCGACGTCATGACCCGTCGCGAGGGCCGCCCGGCGCGGACGGCACGCTGCGCCGGCGGAAGCGTTGAATGAGCCGATCCGCCTGCGCGGGTGCGATCACGCTCAGGACCGAAAGCAGCTTCGCCCATGAATATGGGTACACCTCGACCTTCGGATGGACCATGCAGTTGACGATGGCGCGTGCGACCTGTTCCGCCGTTTGGCTCGGACCGGCCCCGCCGACCTCGCGTCCGAACTCGCGCCGGATCGTCTCGTGAAACTCGGTCTCCGTCGAAATCGGGAACACCACCGAGGCCTTGAGCGCGCTCCCGCGGAACTCGGCTCGGAGCGCCTCGACGAAGGCGACCTGCGCGGCTTTGGTCGCCGAGTACACGGCCGACCCGCCAACGCCTCGGCGCCCGACGATCGAGGAAATGACGATGAGGTGGCCGTGACCTTGCCGGCGAAACGCCGTGACGGCCGCGTGCGCCGCGTGGAACGTGCCCATGACGTTCACCTCGACCAGCCGTCGGGCGACCACGAGCGGCGTCTCTTCGAACCGGTCGTGGTACCCGATGCCCGCGTTGCAGACCATCACGTCGAGGCGACCCATCTCGGCGATGGCGCGGTCGACGAGGGCCTGCATGTCGGCTTCGCTCGTCACGTCCGCCGGGAGCATGAGGGCCCGGCCGCCGGCCGCTGCGATGGCATCGACGGCCTCCCGCAGCCTGTCGGCCCGGCGGGCGGACATCACGACCGTCGCCCCTTCAGCCGCGGCCAGGGTGGCGACCGCCCGTCCGATGCCGGCGGAGGCCCCGGTGATGGCGATGACGCGGGACGCAAGGCGCATGGCAGGATGATAGACACATCACGGGCGCGGGCCACGCGCCAGACCCAGGTGACCATAGGTGACCATGTGATGGATCCGCTCCCCCTCTTGAAGGACCTCGTCGCCACCAATTCGGTCAACCCCTCCCTGGTGGCTGGTGCGCCAGGGGAGGCGGGTGCGGCCGAGATCGCGCGTGCCGCGATGACGCAGGCCGGGATGGACGTCGTCATGCAGGAGGCCGCGCCGGGCCGCGCCAACGTCATTGGCGTGCTCGACGGCCTGCGGCCCGGTCCGTCGGTGATGCTGTGTGGCCACCTCGACACGGTCGGCATCGAGGGCATGCGCGATCCGTGCACGCCGCGCGTCCATGACGGCCGGCTGTATGGCCGCGGATCGCAGGATATGAAGAGCGGGGTGGCCGCGATGATCGCCGCCGCGGGCACACTTGCCCCGTCGTGGACGACGGGACGTCTGGTCGTCGCTGCCGTGGTCGACGAGGAGCACGAGAGCATCGGCGCGCAGGCGCTCGTGCGCCAGTGGCGCGCGGACTTCGGCATCGTGACCGAACCCACGGGGCTCTCGATGGCGACGGCGCACAAGGGCTTCGCGTGGCTCGATGTCGAAGCACGCGGACGCGCCGCGCACGGCAGCCGGCCCGACGAAGGGCGTGACGCGATCGTGCGGATGGGCCGCGTGCTGGTCGCACTCGACGCGCACGACCAAGCGCTGCGCGCCGCTCCCCGGGTGGGACTGCAGGGCACCGGGTCGCTCCACGCATCGCGCATCACCGGCGGCCGCGAACTCAGCAGCTATCCCGACCGATGCTTCCTCCAGATGGAACGTCGCACTGTCGCCGGTGAGGACCGCGCCGTCGTCTTGCAGGAAGTCGAGGCGATTCTTGCGCGCTTGAGGCGCGAGGATCCCGAGTTCGAGGCCACGGCGAGCGTCGTGCTCGCCCGGCCGGCGTATGAGATCGATTCCAGCCACCGGTTGTGCAGGACACTCGGCGCCGCGATCGCGCGCACCGGCCGATCCGGCGCTCCGGTCGGGGCGACCTTTTGGACCGACGCGGCCATCCTCGCCGAAGCCGGCATTCCCTCCGTGCTCTTCGGACCGGGCGGCGCCGGGCTGCACTCGACAGAGGAGTTCGTGCTGATTGACGACGTCTATACGTGCCGGGATGTGCTGGCCGACGTCGTGCGCTCGCTGGTGTCGTCGTGATCAGCCGGCGGCTAGTTCCGCCTGAATCTCGTCGAGATCGGCGGGGGTGAGCGCCGGCGAGAAGTGCCGCACCATCGGCAGGATGTCGGAGGTGTCCAGGTAGGCGGGCGCGCAGCGGACATGGATGAAGCCTGACGGCAAGAAGCGGCCGTCCTCGTGGAAGACGAGCGCAATTCGCCACGCGCCCTTGTCGATGGTCGTGCGGCAGGCCCGGCAGGTCGCGCGGCCCGACGTCGCGCGCTCGGCCGTGCTGACCCGCGGCACCCGGTGGTGCGCCGCGCCAAGGGCGGCGGCTCGCCCGATCGCCTCGCGGTTCTCGATTGGCTCCGTCGTGCGCTCCAGCGTCTCGAGGAAGGGCTCGGGGCGGCGGTAGGCCGCGCACGGCACGTGGAACCAGTGAGTCATGTCGCCGCCGTGTTCATCGAACGGATTCGGCAGCCGCTCCCCGAACCGCCACTCGCCCGCGGCGATGCTCCCGCCGCAGCCGCGGCACTTTGCTCGGCCGCTCGACGCGCGCTCGAGGACGTGCGGCACCTTACCTCTCGCGGATAACGCTCCGGACGACAAACCCGACGTTGGCGGGGCGTTCGCCCAGGCGTCGCATGAAGTACGGGAACCACTGGGTGCCGAAGGGCACGTAGACGCGGAGGGGGTACCCCGCCCGGGCGAGGGACGCCTGCAGGTCGCGCCGGATGCCGAAGAGCATCTGGAACTCGAAGGCGTCGTTCGCGAGACCCTTCGATTCGGCGAACTCACGCGTCGCCGCGATCATCGCCGGGTCGTGCGTGGCAATCGCCGGATAGGTGCCGTTCGCGAGCAGGAGTCGCATCAAGTCGAGGTACGCCTGGTCCACCTCGGCCTTCAACGGGAACGCCACCTCGCGCGATTCCCGATAGGCGCCCTTGACGAGCCGGACGCGCACGCCGAGCCCGATCATCCGTTTGACGTCGTCGGGCGACCGGCGCAGGTACGACTGAATGACCACGCCCATCTGGTGATAGCCGATCTTCCACAAGGTCTCGACGATCCCGAGCGTCGGCTCGACGTAGGCGGCCTGCTCCATGTCGACGCGGACGAAGCAATCGGCGGCGGCGGCCAGGTCGAGAATGCGGCGCAGGTTGTCGAAGGACGTGGCCCGGTCGATCGCCAGACCGAGCTGCGTCAACTTGACCGAGATATTCCGGGTCACGCCGGCAGCCGAGACGGCCTGAATCAGATCGCCGTACGCGTGCGTTGCCTCCACCGCGGCGTCACTCGACGCGACGGCTTCGCCGAGCAGGTCGAGCGTCACGGCCAGGCCGGCGCGCTCCAGCGCGCGTGCGGCCTCGATGGCTTCCGGCACCGTTTCGCCGGCGATGAATCGTCTGGCAAAACTCGTCGGGCGTCGCATGCCGTAGCGCGACGCGAGGTACTTGACCGTGGTGCTCTCGGCGAGCGCGGCGAACGCGGCTTTCGAAGCCGTCTCGAACATCAGTGCGTGCCCTTGCGGGTCGGCGTGAGCAGATGCGCAATCGTGCGCGCGTAGTAGCGGAGCGTCAGCCGGTCGCGGACGCGTAGGCGCTGGCGCTCGGAGACGAGCACGCCGCGCTCGATCAGCCGCTCCACGCCGTCCTCGACGGCCAGACGACCGCTCTCGACCACGAGGTTGGCGCCCTCCGCCTTCAGGAGCTCGACGACATCATCGATCCGCGCCGCCAGATCGCCACGCGTCGTGTGCGGCCGCATGGCGGAGGCGACGAGCGCCGTCGGCACGACCTTGTACAGCCGGCCGATGTCGTGCTGAATCCGATGGACGAGTTGCACGAGATCACGTCGCGACTCCGGATCGTAGTCGCTGAGCGGAATGGCGTGACCGAAGGTCACGAAGGCGCGTGAGCGAAAGCCGACCGAGAGCTTCGCCATCTCGGCGATTTCTTGGGAGAACGGCCGCTTGGCGCGCGACGTGGCCTGCCGTACCAGCATCTTCTCTTCGAGGACGATGTCGTACGACACGGCCATGGGCAGCACGAACAGCGCCGACCGATCCGATCCGAGCGCCGCTTGCAACAGGCCTGTCTTCGACGACTTCAGCTCGCCGCCGTAGCTGCGTCCGCCCTCGGCATAGTACAGGACGTCGTGTCGCTTCAGAATCTCGGCGACGTAGGCCTTGAGGGTCGCCAGGTAGACCGGGTCCTTGTTCTCGCGCCGGATGGGAATGGCGCCCGTGATGTGCTTGTGCAGCAGCCCGAGGGCCCCGCCGAACAGGTTGATGCCGGCCGCCATGAGCGGCAGCCGAATGCCGTGATCGTCGAGGACAATCGGCTCGACCAGCCAGTCGAGGTGGCTCTTGTGGTTCGACACGTACACGACGTGCCCGCGCTCAGTGGCGTCGATGGCACGCTCGATGTGCTCGGGCACGCGCGTGACTTTTCGCAGGATCGGATAGAGCGGATGCTGCAGGGCCCGGTAGAACCGGTACCGCTGCGTCGTGCGCAACTCCTCGAGGTACGACTCGACGCGTCGACGCGCGTCGCCCTCGCTGTCGCCCGCTGGCGTCTGCACGTACCGGGCGACTTCGTCACGCGCCAGGACGGCCGCCGTGATCTCGTCCGGCCTCACGATGCTCGCACTATAACAGAACGATCGGAGTGGCCCGCCGTCCCGAGGGGCGATCGCACGATGTGCGGAGTCGGGCGCCGGGCCGATACGGTGACCGGGTATGTAGCCCGCGCCCGGTCGGGTGTACGATACGCGGGCTTTTTGCACAGCATCTGAGGAGGGACGCGTGATGGCCACGGAGACGCAGTCGGCGGTCGGGCAGTTCATGGCGGGTCTCGAGGCCCGCAATCCCGGACAGCCGGAGTTCCACCAGGCCGTTCGAGAGGTCGCCGAGTCCCTCATGCCGTTCGTGCTCGAGCGACCGGCGTATCAGAAGGCCCGCATCCTCGACCGTCTGACCGAGCCCGACCGGGTGATCATGTTTCGCGTCGCCTGGCTCGACGACGCCGGGCACGTCCAGGTGAACCGCGCGTTTCGCGTCCAGTTCAACAATGCGATTGGCCCCTATAAAGGCGGCCTGCGATTCCATCCCACCGTCAATCTCTCCGTCCTCAAGTTTCTCGGCTTCGAGCAAATTCTGAAGAACAGCCTGACCGGGTTGCCGATGGGCGGCGCGAAGGGCGGCTCGGACTTTGATCCGAAAGGGAAGTCGGAGGCCGAGGTCATGCGCTTCTGTCAGGCGATGATGACCGAGCTCTATCGGCACATCGGCGAAGACGTCGACGTGCCCGCGGGCGACATCGGCGTCGGCGGACGGGAGATCGGATTCCTCTTCGGTCAGTACCGCCGGATCGCCAACCGCCACGCGGGCGTCCTGACCGGCAAGGGACTGGCATACGGCGGCAGCCTCATTCGGACGGAGGCCACGGGCTACGGCTGCGTCTATTTCGTGGAGAACATGCTGCAGCGCCGTGGCGACGGCCTGAAAGGCAAGACGTGCGTCGTCTCCGGCTCCGGGAACGTCGCGATCTACACCGTCGAGAAGGCGATTCAACTCGGCGCCAAGGTCGTGACGATGTCGGACTCGGAGGGCTTCGTGCACGACCGTGACGGCATCACGCTCGAGAAGCTCGAGTGGATCAAGGAGCTCAAAGAGGTCCGGCGCGGGCGGATCCGCGAGTACGCCGACAAGTTCAAGGGCGAATTCCACGCGAACCGGCAGCCGTGGATCGTGCCGTGCCAGGCCGTGTTTCCGAGCGCCACGCAGAACGAACTCGATCTGGCGGGCGCGGAGACCCTCGTCAAGAATGGCGCGCAGGCCGTCGGCGAAGGCGCGAACATGCCGAGCACGATCGACGCGACGAATTTCTTTCTCGCGCATAAGGTGGCCTTCGGTCCGGGCAAGGCCGCCAATGCCGGCGGCGTGTCGGTGTCGGGCCTCGAGCAGAGCCAGAACGCCCAGCGCCTGTCCTGGACGCGTGAGGAGGTCGACGATCGCCTCACGGTCATCATGAAGAGCATTCACGACAAGTGCGTCGAACACGGCCAGGGTCCGCAAAAGAGCGACACGTACGTGAACTACGTGCAGGGCGCCAACCGTGCCGGCTTCGCCAAGGTCGCCGACGCGATGGTGGCGAACGGCGTGTTCTAAAGACGGCCTGAAGGCGTGAAGGCTGGGAGGCTTGACGTGAGGTTCACCGCCGCATCGGCGCTCGTCGTGGGCCTGGCGCTCGCGGCCGGCCCGTCGGTGGAGAGCCAGGCGCCAGCGCCGCCGCCAGGCGGTGAGGTCGCGGTGCGGCTCATGACCCCTTTCGGTGCCATCGACCTCGTCGTCGACACGGTCCACGCGCCGGTGACGGCAGCGAACTTTCTGAAGTACGTCGACGCCGGGTTCTACGACGGGGGGCGCTTCTATCGCGTGACGCGCCCGGGCACCTACACCCCGACGCCCCCGAACCGCCCGATGATGAACCTCATCGAGGGCGACATTGATCCGAAGCGTACCAGCGACCGTTTTCCCACGATCCCCCTTGAGCGCACCGGCGTGACGGGGCTACGGCACGTGACGGGCACCGTGTCGATGGGTCGAAACGATGGCGAACCCGACAGCGCCACCTCGGACTTCTTTATCCTGCTCGACGATCAGCCGTCGCTCGATTTCGGCGGTAAGCGATTCAGCGACGCCCAAGGCGCGGCCGCGTTCGGACACGTCGTCGCGGGCCTGGACGTCGTGCGCACGATTCACCAGCAGGGCCCGTTTCAGAAGCAGAATCCGCAATACCTCGCCACACCCGTGCCTATTACATTGGCCAAGCGTCGCTAGTGGCCGGGACACGTCAGGTGTACTGCGCCTTTCGGGCGGGCACCCCGGTCGGCGGCGTTGCTCCTCCCTCAAATACACTCGGTATTCTCGGTCGTCGCGCCTTGCCGGCCGGGCGCCGCGCTCCGGACGCCACAGCACACCTGACGTGTCCAGGCCACTAGGAGCGCCCATGCCGAGGGTCCGATCGCGAACGCGGGTCCGCCGCGTCGCGTGCCGATCCGGCCGCTATACTGCCCCCGGAGACTCGCGGGATGCCGTTGACCCAGAGACAACGCAACTTGGGCATGATGACTGTGATGTTCACGATCGCGTTCCTCGCGCTGGCCGTCGCCGTGGCGGTGTACCTGCACGAGTCGGCGCCGCTCGCCCCATCCGCAGACGCCACGCCGACGATCGCCTACGAGAAGTACACGCTCCCGAACGGCCTGGACGTGATCCTCTCGGAGGATCATCGGCTGCCCCTCGTGTCGGTCGACCTGTGGTATCACGTCGGTCCGGCGAACGAGCTCGCGGGCCGCACGGGCTTCGCGCACCTCTTCGAGCACATGATGTTCGAAGGGTCGAAGCACGTGCCGGCGCGCGCGCACTTCCGGCTGATCGAGGCCGCGGGCGGCACGAACCTGAACGGCACGACGGACTTCGATCGCACGAACTACTTCGAGTCCTTGCCCGCGAACCAACTCGAACTGGGCTTGTGGCTCGAGTCCGACCGGATGGGCTACCTGCTCGACACCCTCGACCAGGCGAAGCTCTCCAATCAACAGGACGTCGTCCGCAACGAGCGCCGGCAGAGCGACGAGGGCCAGCCGTACGGGATCGTCGAAGAGGGCGTGTTTCACCTACTGTTCCCGAAGACGCATCCGTACTACGCCGACGTCATGGGATCCCACGCCGACATCCAGGCGGCGAAACTCGAAGACGTGAAGAATTTCTTCAAGCTCTACTACGCACCGAACAATGCGAGTCTGGCGATCGTCGGTGATTTCGATACGGCCGCGACGAAGACGCTCGTCGAGAAGTACTTCGGACCCCTGAAGCGCGGCGCCGACGTGCCCAAGATTGCCGTGGCCACGCCGCCGATCACGACCGAACGCAAGGCGATCATCAAGGATCATGTCGAGCTGCCGCGGGTGTACATGGCCTGGATTACGCCGCCCTACTTCACGCCCGGCGATGCCGACGCCGATATCATCGCCGGCATCCTCGGCGGCGGCACGTCCAGCCGTCTGTACAAGGCGCTGGTCTACGACCAGCAGATCGCGCAGGACGTGAGCGCCTCGCAGCGGTCGTTGGTCCTCGGGTCCGTGTTCGAAATCGTCGCGACCGCGCGGCCCGGCCACTCGGCCGAAGAGATCCAGAAGGCGATCGACGAGGAGCTGTCGAAGCTGCAGACGTCGGGCCCAGACCAGAAGGAACTCGAGCGCTCGCAGAATACGTGGGAGACGCGACTGCTGACGGGTCTCGAGGTCATGGGTGGCTTCGGCGGCGTGGCCGACACCCTGAATCTCTACAACCACTACCTGCACAATCCCGGCTATCTCGGTGAGGACCTCGCCCGTCATCGCCAGGTCACGGTCGAGTCCGTGAAGCAATTCGCGCACGACCAACTCGCGTCCACGGCCCGCGTGATCGTCTATGGCGTGCCGGGCGAACCCGATTTGGGGCCGGACGTGCCGACGCCGCCAGCGCCAAAGGTGGCCCCTGGAACCGGCGAGGAGGCCGTCAACGCCGATGCGCCGTGGCGCGCCACCGCGCCGAAGCCGGCAGCGGATCGCCCGGTCAACCTGCCGACCCCGACCTCGTTCACGCTGTCGAATGGCCTGACCGTGTTGCTCTCGCCCGGGACGACCATGCCCATCGTCTCGGCGACGCTCGTCGTCAAGACGGGCGGCGACGCGAATCCGCTCGACAAGCCGGGGCTCGCGTCGTTCACGAGCGCCATGCTCACGCAAGGTACGGCGACCCGTACCGCGCCCCAGATCGCGGACGACACGGCGCAGCTTGGCGCGTCGTTGGGCGCGGCCTCGTCAAAGGACGCCTCGAGCGCGTCTGTCCAGTCCCTGCGAAAGAATTTTCCGGCCGCGCTCGACCTCATGGCCGACGTCGTGCTGCATCCCAACTTCCCGCAAGCCGAGATGGAACGGCAGCGGGCGAGCCGGCTCGGCGACCTGGTCCAGGCCGAGGCCGATCCAGGCACGGTCGCCTTGATGGCCGCCGAGGCCTCGCTCTACGGGCCGATGCACGCCTATGGCTTCATTGAGCTCGGCACGTCCGCCTCCGTCAAAGTGATGACGCGCGACGACCTCGTGGGCTTCTGGCAGAAGAGCTTCGTCCCGAACAACGCCGCGCTCGTCGTGTCGGGGTCGATCACCAAGGCCGATCTCGAGCCCCTCGTCGAACGGGCGTTCGGCGGATGGCAGAAGGGCCCCGTGGCTGGTCCGGCGCCAGCCACGATGGTGATGGCCTCGGATGCCCGTTTGGCCATCGTCGACAAGCCGCATTCGCCGCAAACGCAGGTGCTGGTGGCCGAGATCGGCGTGCCTCGGTCGGCCGAGGACTACCCCAGTGATGTCGTAATGAATCTCATCCTGGGCGGCTTGTTTTCGAGTCGCATCAACCTGAATCTGCGCGAGGACCACGGCTATACGTACGGCGCGTTCTCGGGCTTCGAGTTCCGGAAGGCGGCTGGCCCGTTTCTGATTCAGTCGGCGGTGCGCACGGACGCGACCGCTCCGGCCGTGGCCGAGATCCTCAAGGAAGTGAAGCGCATGGTCGACACCCCGGTCACGGACGCCGAGCTCGTGATGGGGCGAGATGCGCTCGTGCGGTCGCTGCCAGCCAACTTCGAGACGAGCGCGGGCACGGCCGGAAGCGTGGTCGACCTCTACACGTATGATCTCGGTCTCGACTTCTACACGAAGTTCCCGGCTACGGTCGCGGCCGTGAGCGCGGCGTCCATCCAAGCGGCCGCGCGCGCACACCTGCACCCTGACACGATGATCGTCGTCGCGGTCGGCGACCGGGCGGCGATCGAGCACGGCCTCAAGAAGCTGGATCTGGGCGCTGAGGAGCTTCGAAACGCCGACGGATCGCTGAAACGGTAGGGCGCTCCCTACCGCAGCCTGGTCGCCAGCGCGCGCGCGACACCCTGGAGCAGGGAGGTGTCATCGGCCGTGAAGGCCGCCGGCTGGTCACTGTCGATGTCAATCTCGCCGAGCACGATGGCGGCGTCGGCGGGATCGAGGATGGGGACCACGATCTCCGACTTCGTCTCGAGGCTGCACGCCAGGTAGCGCGAATCGTTGTCCACGTCGTCGACGACGATGGTCGCTCGCTCGGTGGCGGCCGCGCCGCAGATGCCGCGCCCGAGCGGGATGCGCGTGTGGGGCGACGGCTTGCCGAGGTACGGACCGAGCACGAGCGTGTCGCCGTCGAGCAGATAGATGCCGGCCCAGGTGTAGTGAGGGCGCCGCGTCTTGAGCAGCGCCACCGCGCGCGTCATCGCGGCTGTCGCGTCGGGCGCGTCCGCGATCGCGCGCGCCAGGTCTCCGCCAAGCGTATGGTCGACCGTCGTCGTCATGCGTCCTGCATCTCCGTCCACGCCAGCGCCAAGCCCCCGGCGACCCACATCGACAGCGCGACCTGCGAGACGAACCGCAGCGCCGTCATCGCGTCATTATCGCCACTCCGCGCGGCGATCGGTAGCCGGCCCGTCCTCGACCGCCCGGTTGTCGAGTGACGGCGCGCGCATCCGTACAGTAAACTTCCCGCGATTCATGTCCACTCCATCGCTCGACGTGCTCCACAATCTCGCCACGCAGTTGCGGATCGACTCCATCCGCGCGACGTCTGAAGCCGGATCGGGCCACCCGACGACGTGCATGTCGGCGGCCGAGATCGCGGCCGCCCTGTTTTTTGCGGAAATGCGGTTCGACCCGAAGGATCCGCAGCACCCGGAGGCCGATCGCTTCGTCCTGTCGAAGGGCCACGCGGCGCCGCTGCTCTACGCCGTCTGGTCCGCCGTCGGTGCCTTTCCCCGCGCCCACTTGTTGACCCTGCGGAAGCTGACCTCCGACCTCGAGGGACACCCGACGCCGCGACTGCCATTCGTCGACGTCGCGACCGGATCGCTCGGTCAGGGCCTGGGCGCGGCGATTGGCATCGCGCTCAACGCGCGCCGCATCGGATCGGACTACCGCACGTACGTGCTGATGGGCGACGGCGAGACGGCCGAGGGCTCGGTGTGGGAGGCCGCAGACGTGGCGCCGCAGCAGCGCCTGGACAACCTCTGTGCGATCACGGACATGAACGCGTTCGGCCAAAGCCAGCAGACGCAGTGGCACCACGACACCGACGCGCTCGTGCGCCGGTGGTCGGCCTTCGGCTGGCACGTGATCGCGATCGATGGACATGACCTGTCCGCGATCTTGCGCGCCTTGGCCGAGGCTCGCGCGACGAGCGGCCAGCCGACGATGATCGTCGCGCGGACGCTGAAGGGCAAGGGCGTCGCCCACGTCGAGAATAAGGACGGGTGGCACGGAAAGGTCCTGAAGAAGGGCCCAGAGATGGACAGCGCCATCGCCGAGCTGGAGGCGCAATACCGGAAGACGACCGACCCGATGCCGGTCATTCCGAAGCCCGCGCGTCGCCGGACCGAACCGCCGCCAGCGGACTTCGTCGCACAACTGCCGACCCCCGCTTACAAGATCGGCGACAGCGTCGCCACCCGGGAAGCCTACGGCACGGCGCTCGCCGCCCTTGGCGGCATCGATCCCCGCATCGTCGCGCTCGACGCGGACGTGAAGAATTCCACGTTCAGCGAGAAGTTCGAGAAAGTCCATCCGGACCGCTTCTACGAGGTCTTCATCGCCGAGCAGGTCATGATCGGCATGGCCATGGGCCTGGCGAGCCGCGGCGCGATCCCGTTTCCGTCGACCTTCGCCTGCTTCCTGGAACGCGCGAGCGACTTCATCCGGATGGCCGGCATCTCACATTTGAACGTCAAGATGGCGGGATCGCACGCTGGAATCTCGATCGGCGAAGATGGCCCGTCGCAAATGGCGCTCGAAGACCTCGCGCTCATGCGCGGCGTGCCGACCTGCACTGTGCTCTATCCGGCCGATGGCATGAGCGCCGAGCGCCTGATGGCGCTCGCCGCTGCGACACCCGGGCCGGTGTACATTCGCACGACGCGGCCCAAGACACCCGTCATCTACGGCCCGGCGGAGACGTTTGTCGCGGGCGGATCCAAGACGCTTCGTCAAAGTGCCCACGACGCCGTCACGGTCGTGGCGGCGGGCGTAACCTTGTTTGAGGCTCTTAAGGCGCACGACGACCTGGCGGCGGATCACATCGCCATTCGCGTCATCGATGCCTACTCGGTGCAGCCGATCGACCGCGACGGTCTCATCGCCGCGGGCACGGCGACGGCCGGCAGGATCGTCACGGTCGAGGACCATTACGCGCACGGCGGACTCGGCGATGCGGTGAGCGAGGCGGTGTGGGATCGCGGGTTCCACGTCCGTCGGTTGGCCGTCCGCGAGGTGCCGCGCAGCGGCACTCCAGAAGAGTTGCTCGAGCGCTACGGCATTTCCGCCAAGGCGATCGTCTCAGCGGTCAAGGCATTGATCCCATAAGTCACCGCAGGAGGTGCGTGCCCATGCGGCGAAGCGGAATGTTCCTCGGTATCGTCTCGCTGGTGGCGTGCGTCGGCCTCGCCGCACGCCCCGCGCCCCAGGGCTCGAGTCCCGCGCCGCCAACGCCCACGGCCCAAGCCTCCCAGGACCCCCAATCTCCCCCAACCCGCCAAGAGACGACCCAGGTGTCCGTCGGCGTCCGCGAGATGTCGTGGGCTCCAGACGGCAAGCACCTCGCCGTCACCTACTACGACGCGATCTGGACGATGGCGCCTGATGGAAGAGATGCCCGGGAACTGTTCCCGAAGGCCGACGGTTGGATCAGCGCGCGCGATCCGGCATGGTCGCCAGACGGCAAGTCAATCGCCTTTGCGGCCGAGACGAACGGCGAATTCGACCTGTGGGTCGCGTCGGCAACCGGCGGCACACCGAGAAAGCTGACGACCGCGCCGGGTGACGAGCGATGGCCGTCGTGGACGCACGATGGCCGGGTCGTGTTCTCACATCGTGCGCCACGAGGCGCCTGGCAGCTCTACGTGATCGCCGCGGATGGCGCGGGCGCCATGGTGAAGATCACGCCGGGCGACGACGCCGAGTGGCAGGGCGCCGTCTCGCCGGACGGCAAGTCCGTCGCGTTCATCTCCGATCACGACCTCGACGGCACTGACACGGCCGACGTCTGGGTGCGCCCGCTCCCGCCTGCCGGCGTGACCGACTCGTCGCCATCGGCCCCCGCCCTACGCGTCACGAATACCCTGGGCGCCGAAAGTCATCCGACCTGGGCGCCCGACAATGCGCGCATTGCCTATCAAGCGGTCCGGCCGGGAGTCGGATCGGCGGTCTGGGTGTCCGACGTGCCCTCGACGAGGGCCCCGACGCTCGCGGCGGGTCGAGGCGGTCGCGGTGGGCGAGGCGGCGGCGTGGGCCCCAGCGCGGCCACGGCGGCGTTTCCGGTCTCGGTGCTGCTCGCCTCGCGCCACGGCGGTGTGCCGGCTTGGTCGCCGGACGGCGACTGGCTCGCCATCGCGACGTTCCCGGTCGTGAACGCCCAGTACAACGGCAACCCGAATCGGAATGACGATGAGGTGCCGATGGTGGAGGCGGACGCGAAGTCGTTCGAACTCTGGCGCGTGTTGGCCCCGCGCGCGGTCGATCAAGGCGCGACGTCGCCGGCCCTGCCGGCGCCGGACCCCACCCGCTGGACCTCTGGATTTGATCAGATCTGGCAGACGCTCAAGTCGACGTACTACGCGACGGGACCGTCCGCGGCCGCCTGGGACGCCCTGCGCGACAAGTACCGCCCGCAAGCGGCGCGTGCGACGGACATGGACTCGTTCGAGGCGGTCGTGGACGCGATGGTCGCCGAACAGCCGCTCATCAAGTCCGGAGCCGAGTCGTCCCGAGCCGTGGTGACATCCGGGAACCCTCTGGCGTCGGCGGCCGGCGCCCAGATGATCGAGAACGGCGGCAACGTCGTCGACGCGGGCATCGCCGTCGCGATTGCCCTCGGCGTCGTTGAGCCCGACGCGACGAGCCTCGGCGGCGACGGCCAGGCGATCCTGTTTCTCAAGGGCATGACTGAGCCTGTCGTGGTCGAGTACAAAGACATGTCGCCGAGCCACGCGACGCTCGACAACCCGAAGCTCTTCACGCCAAGTGGCGGCCGAACGGCGAACGACGGCCCGACCGTCGCGAACATTCCCGGTGTGGCCGCGGGCTGGGATCTCCTGTATCAGAAGTACGGCAGCCACAAGATCGCGTGGGCGGACATCGTCGCTCCGGCCATCAAGTTGGCGGACGAAGGCTTCATCCTGGATGACGCGTTGCCGACGACCATCGCGGAAGGCCGGTCGCAATTCGCCAAGTATCCGGAGTCGGCGAAACTGTTCCTGCCTGGCGGCCACGTGCCGAAGCCCGGCGATCGATTCGTCAACAAAGACTACGCGGAGACGCTGCGCATCCTGGCGCGGGAGGGCGCGCGGTCGGTCTACACCGGCACCATCAGTCAGCGCATCGTCGCCGACATGGCGGCAAATGGCGGCGTGATCGATGCCGAAGATCTGGCCCAGTACCGGGCGATGGAGCGTAAGCCACTCGTCGGCCACTATCGTGGCAACCTGGTGTACTCGGTGCCGGCGCCGGTGTCCTCCGGCGCGCAGCTCATCGAGACGCTGAATATCCTCGACCACTACGCGCCGAAGCCTGGCGCGACGTACACGACCGACCCGGACTACTTCCATTACGTCATCGATTCGTGGCGCGTCCGGGACGGCGGCGGTGAACGGATCGCGGATCCGGAGCGATGGCCCGTGGACTACGGTGACCACCTCGACCCAGCGCACGCTCTCGAGCGCTTCAGACTGCTCGATCCCCACAAGGCGTATGTGGCTCCGGCCGGTGGTCGCGGCGGCGGGGCGAGCCCGGTCAGCGTCACGACCGGATTCCAGACCGAAGATGAGAGCGGCCGGATTGAGACGGGCACGACCGGCTTCGTCGTCGCGGACGCCGAAGGCAACATGATCGCGTTCACGCAGACGCTGTCGACGTGGGGCGGTAATTTCTACGTCTCGAAGGGCCTCGGATTCCTGTACAACGACCACTTCCGGGGCGGCGGCGGTCGCGGTGGCGGCTTTGGATCGCTCGTGCCCCTGATGCGGTCGAACTCGACCAGCGTGCCGACGCTGCTTTTCGCGCCCGCGGCGCCCGGCGGGGCGAGCAGCGGAATTCCGGGCTACGGGGCGCTCATGGCCGTAGGCTGCGCCGGGAACGCGTGGATCCCCGCGTCGGTCTACGACATCATCCTCAACGTCGTCGACAGCGGCATGTCTGCACAGCGCGCGATCGAGGCGCCGCGGTTTCTCATCGGCGGCGGGGCGGGGGTCCAGATCGAGGACCGGTTCCCTCAATCCGAATTGAGGACGCTCGAGGCCATGGGCCACACGTTTCAGACCGTGGGCCGAAAGGGCGAAGTGAAGTACGGCTACGCGTCCGTCGCCGTGGTGCGCCCGGACAAGGGGACGGTCGAGGCCGGAGCGGAACCTCGCCGATCGCATGGCGCCGTCGGCGTGAAATAACTGCGAATCCGCGGTCTGCCGTCCGGGCGCACGCTCAGACCGGCGCAATAGGCGGTAACGCCCGCTTGTGATCGGACGCCGATCGCAGGTTCTCGATCCGATCAGCGACGGAGGCCGGCACCGCGGCTCGACCGTGCGTGAGATAGGCTTCGAGCGCTTCGTACGTAAAGCCCATTTCCGTTTCGTCGGTCTGACCAATCCACAACCCCGCCGACGGCGCCTTGTCGATGACCGGTGCCGGCACGCCGAGCGCGCGGGCGAGCGACCGCACCTCGCTCTTGAACAGCCCGCCGATCGGGAGCAGGTCGACCCCGCCGTCGCCGTATTTCGTGTAGTAGCCGAGCGCGATCTCGCTGCGGTTGCCCGTGCCGGCGACCAGGTAGTTCAGAGAGTTGGCGATGAAATAGAGCGTCGTCATGCGCAGCCGCGGTTTGGAGTTCGCCTCCGGCAGTTGCTGCTTGATGTCGACGACATGGACCTCGTGCGGGAGGCCCTTGATCGCCACGTACAGCGATTCCTGCAGGGCGTCGTAGGCCGGCGCCAGATCGACGCGCGCGGTCGGGATCTTGAACGTCTTGGCGACGAGCCGGGCGTCGTCTTCGTCCTGGGGCTGGCTGTAGCACGGCAGAAGGACGCCGAGGATGTGGCTGTGGACCGCCATCTGACACAGGCGGGCCACCACGGCCGAGTCGATGCCGCCGCTGAGCCCGACGACAAAACCTCGCGCGCCGGCGGCGTGCATCCGCTCGTGGAGCCAGGATGCGATCTGAGAGGCGCGATCAGACATCGGATCACTATAAAGGCAAAGCGCGGTCCGCGGCCGAGCGGCGGCGATCCGCCAGGTTCGCGATGGCCTCGACCGCCGGAGAGTCCGGCCACGTGGGTACCGGAGCGGCCGTGTAGCCCGCGTGGGCCAGTTCGCCCTGGAAGAAGGCAATCGCCGTGGCCATGAAGCCCAGCCGCACGACGACGTGGACGATGACCGCGATCCAGAGCCAGACGGCGAGCACCGCGGGGGCCACGTCGCTCGCGACCGGCGTCAGCCGGCGCAGCAGCCACGACAGGCCGATGGCGGGCGCCAGGTTCAGGAGATAGAGCGCGACTACGCGCGCGGGCCGCCGGCGAACGAACCGACAGGCCCCGCTGAGCGCGCCGATGGCGCTTCGCCGATCTTCGACGACCGCGCGAACTTCGGCGAAGTCGCCGACGAGCGCGATGGCGGCAAGCCACAGGGTCGTGAGCGCGACTCCGGCCGACGTCGCCGCGTCCGGTGACACCGCGAACATCGCCTCATGGGCCAGTGGCAGGATCCCGCGCCAGAAGATCCAGTCCGCGCCGCCGAGCATGGCGCCCAGCCGGAGAAAGCGAAGAAAGAAGACGCCGGAGGCGGCGAAGAATCCGTCGGCGCCAAGGCGGCGCGCCCGTGCCAGGCGGTCGAGCGTGCCGCCCGCCAGGAACATCCAGAGCACGAACTGGCCGGCAATGGTCCCTGAGGCGCTGTCGTCCCAGGAGGCGACGAGCTGCGTCGCGGGCGCCGTGATCGCCTGCACGAGCCGCGCGACGAAGTCGGCGATGCCACCGAACGCGTACGGCTCGTTCGCGAACACCCACGACAGGTGCAGTCCGGCGAACGCGCCCGGTGCCCAGGCCACGGCCGACCGCGGCAGCCACTGCCACTCGGCCGCCACGGCCACGGCGGCGACGAGACCAACGATGAGCCACGGCGCGCCAAGGACGCGGCGCCATCCGTCTCGCCACGCGTCAAACACGGAGATGCGGGGCCGGACATCGGGCCGGACGTGGTCCATGTCGCGCGCATCGTACACCGATCACAGTAGAATTGCCGGTTTGTGAGGAGCGTACGGATGCCTATCAAAGTGATGCACGTCGGGCTCGGCCCGATCGGCGCCGGTGTGGTTCGCCAGGTCGCCTCTCGGAAAGGCTTCGCCATCGTGGCAGCCGTGGACATCGACGCCGCCAAGGTCGGCCGCGATCTCGGCGACGTCTGTGGCGTCGGCCGGACGCTGCGGGTCACGGTGACCGATGACATCCGGGCCGCCATCAAGAGCACGCGACCCGACGTGGCGGTGCTCTGCACGCGTTCGTCGCTGCGCAAGGTCGTGCCGGAGTTCGAAGCCGTCTTGAAGTTGAAGGTCCCCATCGTCTCGACGACCGAAGAGCTCGCCTACCCGGTGCGCAGCAACGCCGCGTCGGCCAGGAAAATCGACGCGATGGCGAAGCGCGCGCGTGTCGCGGTGCTCGGCACCGGCGTCAACCCCGGCTTCACGATGGATGCGCTGCCGATCGCGTTGACCGGCGTGTGCGAACGCGTCGATACCGTCGAGGTCGCCCGCGTGCAGGATGCGCGCATCCGTCGGCTCCCGTTTCAACAGAAGATTGGCGCAGGCCTGACCCGGGACGAGTTCATGCACCGCGTGAAGGACGGCAGCGTCCGTCACGTCGGTCTGGCCGAGTCGATCGCCATGATCGCCGCTGCCCTCGGGTGGACGCTGGACAAGGTGACGGACGAGATCGTGCCGAAGATCGCCACCGAGCGGGTCTCGAGCGAGTTCATGACCGTCGAGCCGGGCTTCGTGTGCGGCCTCGTGCAGGACGGCGTGGGCTACCGGAAGGGTCAGCCGGTGATTCGACTGCACATGGAGGCGTACCTGGGTGCGCCCGAGTCCTTCGACGCGGTCCAGATCGCCGGCAACCCGCCCCTGTCGATGCAAATCGTCGGCGGCATCCATGGGGACGTCGCCACCGCCGCGATCGTGGTCAACTCGATTCCGAAGGTGATTCAGGCGGCGCCCGGCCTCAGGACGATGCGCGACATGGTCCTGCCGGGGTATTTTGGCGGGTAGCGACGAGGCCAGCATTCACGCATTGCCACATTTCCCGCCCGGACTCATTTCGAAAAGTGTCGTACTAACGCCTCCACCAGGCCATCCACGTCGAAGGTGTCGGCCGTAATGGTCGACGTGATGCCGAGTTCCTCGGCGGCCGCGGCGGTGACCGGCCCGATGGTGGCGACCACCGTGGTGTTGAGCAGATCGACGGCTTCTTCTTCGCCGATGAGCGTGGTGAAGCGTCGCACGGCCGTCGGTCCGGTGAAGGTGACCGCGTCGATGGCGCCGTCGAGCAATTGTCGATAGAGCGCCTGCGCCGCCGGCGACTCCGGCGGATCGGCGGCTGTGCGGTACGCGACGAGATCGGTGACCGTCGCGCCGCGTCGCGCGAGATCGGTCGCGACGACATCGCGAAGATGGTCGGGCCTCACGACGAGCAGCCGTGCGGCCGCGAGCGAGCCCTTCGACGCGAGCGCGTCGCCAACGCTCTCGACCCGGAACTCGGGGAGCACGACGTCCGCCTTGATGCCATGCGCGGCCAGTCGATCGGCCGTCGACGGGCCGAGGGCGCACACCGACGTGCCGCCCAGCGCCCGGATATCACGCGGGCCGCGAAGGAGCGCGGCGAAAAATCGCGCCACGCTGTTGGCCGACTCGAAGACGACCCAGTCGAAGTCGTCGATCGTCGCCGCCGCGCGGTCGACCGCCTCTGAGTCCTCGGGCGGCCCGAGCCGGAACGTGGGGGCCTCGATGGCCAACGCCCCGAGATTCTCGAGACGCTCGACGAGCTCCTGGGCCTGTTCCTGCGACCGCGTGACGATGATGCGCCGGCCGAAGAGGGGCCGTTCATCGAACCAGCGCAGATGATCGCGCAAGGACGCGACCTTGCCGACGACGAGGATGGCGAGGTCCGACGGGGCGTCCGCCGACACCTGCTCCAACAAGTCGCTAATGGTACCGGTGACCGTGTGTTGGCTCGGGAGCGTGCCGCGATGCACAAGCGCCGCTCGCGTGTCGGGTGCCGCGCCATGACCGACCAGGGCGCCAAGGACCTGCGCGGCCAGCCGGGCGTCCGCATAACAGACCAACGTGCCGCCGAGCGCGACGAGAGCGTCCCAGTCGACGTCGGGCATCGCGTTGGTGGTGCCCTCGCGCCCCCTGAGCAGCACCACGACGTCGTCGCCGCCCGGGTAGGTGATGGGCACGCCCGCGTAGGCCGTCGCGCCGAGTGCGGCCGGCACGCCGGGGACCACTTCGATTGGGATGCCTTGCTCGCGAAGGACCAGCGCTTCTTTCGCGCCGCTATCGAACACGAAGGGATCGCCCCACTTCAGCCGGGCGACGGTGTGGCCATCGCGGGCCTTTTCCGCGAGCAGCAGCGAGATTGCGTCCTGGGCCAGGGCGCTCTCCGCCGGCGCGCCGACCTCCAGGCGCTCGGCATCGGGACGCGCCCAGCGCAACGCGGCGGCGACGCTGCGATCGTAGACGACCACGTCGGCCTCGCCGAGGAGCCGCAGGCCCCGCACAGTGATGAGGCCGGGATCTCCCGGTCCTGCGCCGATGAGGAAGACTCGACCGATCGGGGCGTTCACCGCCCCACCTGCGGCGCGAAGTACCCGCTCTTCGTGCGGGCCGACGCCCCGTCGCGATCGACGGTGACGGCGATGTGACGCCAGGCGCCGTCGAGGCGATGGTTCGTGGAGGTGTAGCCAATCATGTACTGGTTTCCCAGTTCGTCGGCGATCTGTTGATACACGGAGTTGAGCGCCGCCGTCGTCAGGATGAAGTAGGCACGTCCGCCCGTGTCCTGCGCGAGCGATCGCAAAACGAACTGGCCTTCGTTGAATCCGTGCGTCGCCTCGTCAGTCCCTTGCAGACCGATCGCGTAGACCGTGACGTCCGACCGTTTGGCCATGTCTTCGACCGAATCGTAGTCGAGCAGGCTCGACGTGTCCTCGCCGTCGGTGAGGACGACGATCGCTTGCCGCCGAAGATCGTCCGGTGTGGCGGCGCGCACTTTCCCCAGATCGCTCAGCGCAATGTACACCGCCATGTAGAGCGACGTCGAGCCGCCGACGTGCGCGCTCCGAATCGCGCGCTCGAGGGCCGCCTGGTCGGCCGTGAACGTCTGCAGCACCTGCGCCTGGCTGTCGAAGGCGATGACCTGCGCCTGGTCGCGCGGCCCCAGGCGATGCGCGAAACCGATGGCCGCGGTTTGGGCGATGTCGATCCGCGGCTCCATGCTCGTGCTCGTGTCGAGGAGGAGCGACAGCGCGATGGGCTGAGGGTCACGGGAAAAGACCTTGATCGGCTGCACGACGCCGTCCTCGAAGACATGGAAGGCGTTTTGATCAAGGCCACCGACGAAGTGGTCGGCACCATCGGTGACGGTGACGTCGAGCAGCACGACGTCCGTGGCGGCGCGAAACACTTGCGGCGGCGCGGCGGCCAGCGTCGCCACCGACAGCGCGCAGGCGGCCGTGGCGAACGCTCGGCCCGCGCGCCGATCCGTCATTTACCGCTCCAGTGGGGCGCGAGCAGCTTCGTGCCGGGTCGCGACACGGTCACATTCAGGCGCTTCGGCGGCACCAGGGACTCGGGCCTGGCGTAGGTGATGTCGTACTGCGAACCGAGCAGCGAGGCGACCTCATTGAACGTGGTCGCGAGGGCCGTGGTGGCGAGGACCTGCAGGTTTTCGCCGCCGCTCTTGTCGGTCGCGTCCTGGAGGATCTGCGTGCGCTCGTCTCGAGCCTTCAAGTCGAGCGGGTTGCTCACGCCGCGATTGATGGCGTTGCGGTCCGGCAGCGTCACCGCCCAGAGCGCGGCCCGCGTGGCCTGCAGCGCCTCGTCGATGCGGACGTGATCGAGTGTGCTGTACTCGGGGCCGTTCTCGTCCACGAACGCGACGATCACGGCGCGCTTCGCGCTGATTTTCGCGAGCGACTGACACGCGTCGCGGATCGTGTCGTTGAAGGTCGCCCCTGCGCCGCGCACCGGGAAGACGCTATCGGCGGCGCGAAGGAGCGGGATCGGACTCGAGGCGTAGTCGACCACTTGCGTCGGACGCTCCCCGAAGGTGTAGAGCGCCATTTGGTTCGACGAGTTCGACGTGAACACTGCGTTGATGAACGCGGCGAGCCCCACTCGCAGGTCGTTCGTCACGGACGGGTGAACCGAGCCGTTGCCGACGACGTCGCTCGTGTCGACGAGCAGGGCGACCTGCATGGGTGCGGCCGACGGCTCGACGCGCAGCACCTCGCGCTTCACGCCGTCTTCGCTGACGGTGAAATCGGCGGCACCGAGGCCGGCGACCGGCGTGCCCTTCTTGTCGACGACGGTCGCGAACGCGTGTTGTTCGCGAGGGTCCCGCTGGGCGCGGGTGACCGGGGCCGCCACGGTCAAAGCCAGAACCGCGGCCGCGCCGATCATCACCACGCCGTGCCGCGCCCGCTTGTAGGTCGTCATAATGAACCCCCTACTTCGAGTATACGGGGACGGGTCTCTTTTCCACAGAATGGGCCTGTTCGGAGCCCGGGCTCGAGCTGCCGCGGACCGCCCGACGGTCGCCGAACCGGCGAGACGACGATCGTGAAAACCTTCACAAGGTGTGGTATTACTGTGGGGCTTTGCGTTCGCTGAAATCCCTGCAGGACGCGGCGAACCAAGCAGGTCCGGCGGCCGCCGCCAGCTATTCGCTCATCGGCGCGGTGGTCCTGCTTGGGGCCGTGGGGTACGGCCTCGATCGGTGGCTCGGCACGTCTCCCTGGTGTGTGCTCGGTGGCCTGCTCCTCGGCTTGGTCGTAGGATTCTACGAACTCGTGATGTTGACGCGTGCCAGGCCGCCGGCGGATGAGGACCGGAACGGGCACGATGAGCCTGGCCCGTCCGGCCGCCACGAGTGATCGGTCCCGCCCTCTGGATGATTGGCGGATGCGTGGTCGGGTGGGCCGTGGCGGTGGGGGTCTGGGGTGAGGCCGTGGGCCTGGACGTCGGGCTCGGGCTGGGGGGTCCGCTCGTCGCGGCGCTCGGCACGTGGGCGATGATCGCCCGGACGGTCCCGGCCGACCCCGGTCGGCTGACGCGCCGGTTGTTGGGCGCCTTCGCCGTCAAGATAGTGTTTTTCGGCGTGTTCGTCGTGGCGGGGATCCGGGGGCTGGGCCTCCGACCCATTGCGTTTGTCGCGAGCTTTACCGTGTCGTTCGTCGTGCTCCACGCGGTGGAGGCGATGTTGTTGCGACGCGCGCTGACCCGGTCTCTCTCGGGTCACTGACGCGCGGTGCGCCCGGACTCTGATGCTGATGGTGCCGCAAGCCCCCGTGCCCGAGGCGCAAGCCGCTGGTCAGGCGTTCAACCCAGGCGATCTGATCCTGGGCCACGTCTCGAACACCCCGCTCGCGCATCCGCTGATCCATCTCCCCACCGTTTTCGGCATCGATCTGTCGGTCACCAAACACGTCTTCATGCTGTGGGCCGTGGCGGCGACGGTCTTCGTCGTCATCACCACGCTCGTGCAACGCTTCGTCCGGCAGGAGCGGCTCGTGCCGGCCGGACCGATGAACGTGCTCGAGATCGGCGTCGAGTTCATTCGCGACACCGTCATCGAGCCGAACATCAGCCGCAAGTGGAGCGACCTGTGGACGCCGCTCATCCTGACGTTCTTTCTGTTCATTCTGTGCGCCAACATGGTGGGCTTGATCCCCATCTTCGACGTGTTGGGGCTGCTCAATCACTACGTGTTCCACGCTGGCGAAGACGCGTTCCTCACCCGGCTGATCCACGGGGGACCGGTCGCGACGGGGAACTACAATGTGACCGCCGCGCTCGCCACGATCACCTTCATCGCGACGATTCTGGCCGGCACTTTGGCGCACGGCTTCATCAAGCACTGGAAGAACCTGGTGCCCCCGGGACTGCCCGCGCCGCTCTACGTGCTGCTGATTCCGATGGAGATCGTCAGCATGTTCGTCCGGCCGTTTGCGCTCACGATGCGACTTGCGGCCAACATGACCGGGGGGCATATCGCCATTTTGGCGATCACGTCGTTCGTCTTCATCTTCGCCGGGATGTTCGGCACCTGGATGGCCGGGGCGGGGATTGGGGTCGTCTTCTCGGTGCCCCTGGCGGTCGGCATCTCGGGTATTGAAATCATCGTCGTGCTCGTGCAGGCTTACGTCTTTACATTGCTCTCGGCCGTGTTCATCGGCATGGCCATCAACGCGCATCACTGATCTGAACGGACGCTTCAGAGGAGGAGACAGGTAAATGGGTGTTGCAATTGCGTACGCGGGCGCAGGAATCGGTTTGGGGCTGGCGGTGGTCGGCGCGGGCCTCGGCATCGGCAGGCTCGCCGCCGGCACGGCGGAGGGCATCGCGCGGCAGCCGAGCGCCGAGCGGCAGATTGTCGGCGCGACGAACCTGGCGCTGTTCCTGCTCGAAGGCGTCGCGATCCTGGCGGAAGTGTTCTGCCTGTTGATCATCCTGCTCAAGAACTAGGGCAGGCTGCGGAGCCCTTCGATGAATCCACTGGTCCAGCCGGATCCCGGGCTGTTCATCTGGACGATCGTCACCTTCCTGGTGCTGCTGGCGCTCCTGGCGAAGTTTGCCTGGAAGCCGTTGCTCACCGCCCTCGAGGCCCGTCGGGCGCTCATCGCCAAGGCGATCGACGACGCCGAACGGACGAGGAAGGAACTCGAACGCGTCCAGGGAGAGTCCGTCGGTATGCTCGGGAAAGCCCGGGTCGAGGCCGAGGCCATTCTCTCGCGCAGCCGCGTCGACGCCGAGTCGTTCCGCGAAGAGATGCGCCTGAAGGCCATCGCCGACGGCGCAGCCATCGTCAAACGCGCGGAGAAGGAGATCCAGCTCGAGACCAACCGCGCGATCGAGCAACTGCGGCGCGAGTCGGTCGAGTTGTCCCTGGCCATCGCCACCAAGCTCCTCCAGCGCAACGTGACGAAGGACGACAACGTCGCGCTCATCGATGAGACGATCAAGCAGATCGGCACGATGAAGCACTGATCGTCGCAGGGTCAGGCTCGGCGGACGCCGAGCGGATCACGAGTCATGCGCTCTCGAACCTCTACGGGGTCAGGCCGGGCTGACGCCAAGCAGAGCCAGACCCCGATCGATCTGCTCTTGGTTCTCATGGTGCTCATCTGGGGCACCAACTACAGCGTCATCAAGCGGGCGTTCGACGAAGTTCCGCCCCAGCCCTTCAACGCGGTTCGTCTCGCCATCGCTTCCTGCGTGTACCTCGCGGTGATCGCCGTGGCTCGGCGTCGTGCGCCCCTCGGCCGCGCACCGGTGCCTTCCGTGTTCTACACGCCCCACGAGCTGACACGGGCGGACCGTTGGTCGTTGCTGTGGCTCGGCCTGGTCGGCCATCTCTGCTATCAGTCGTGTTTCGTCGCCGGCGTGGACGCCACGAGCGTGTCGAACGCGGCGCTGATCATCGGCGCGACGCCGGCGGTCGTCGCCGTGGCCTCGGCGCTCCTCGGGCATGACCGCATCACGCCCCGGCATTGGGTCGGCGCCGCGATCTCCGCGGCCGGCATCTACATCGTCGTGGGCCATGGCGCGTCCCTAGGCGGCCGGACCTTTCGCGGCGACGGGCTCGTCATGGCGTCGGTGTGTTGCTGGGCCGCATACACGCTCGGTGCCGTCGGGTTGATGAGGCGTCATTCGCCGCTTTATGTCACCGGCATGTCGATGGCGATTGGCGGGCTGCCGTACGCCGCGGTTCTGCTGCCCGAGATCCTGCGCGTGGATTGGCTGCACCTGAGCGCATACACGCTGATCGCCCTGCCGCTCTCCGCGCTCCTCGCGCTGTGCCTGTCCTATCTCATCTGGTACACGGGTGTGCAACGCATCGGGCCGGCCCGAACGTCGATCTACTCGAACGTCGTACCCCTCGTGGCGATGTTCGTCGCCCGCGTCTGGCTCGGGGAGCCGATCACGCCGGCGAAACTCATGGGCGCCGCCGCGATCGTGGGCGGCGTGGTGCTCACCCGACTGGGCCGGCTGACCGCCGCCGTCCCCATCGAAGAGTGAGACGTCGCGCGGTCACTCGTATTTCAGGCTCTTGAGAAATGCCCCGTAGGCCTCGTCCCATTTCGCGACCGTTTTGGCCGGGCCCGTGATCTTGATGTAGTACGCGCCACCGGGCGTCTCGACGACCGCCGCGCGCAGTCGCCATCCCGGATAGTTGAAGTGCTCGGCGGCACCCGGGCTCATCTCCGCGACGTACGTGCCGCTGACATCCACGTCGCTGACCTTCAGGCCGTTCACGGTCATCGTCGACGTCTTGGCGACGTCCTTCGACGCCCGGCCGTCCGGCTGCGTCATCTGGCTGATCCACCGATCCACATTCGCTTGGACGCTCCCGCCTCCGGTGGCGCTGAAGAAGTACACCACGAGCGAGGCGTCGTCTTTGTCGCCCTCGGCTCTTGGCAACACGAATTCGGCCACGCGCGAGGACGACGAGGGCGGCTTGGACGTCCAGCCTGCCGGCGCCGTGTACTTCAACGTCGCGGCAGATGGACCGGGCGAGATGAGCAGCCACACGACGGCGCCGAGAATGTCGAGCATGAGTGGATTCTAGCAGCCCGTAGAGCCGGTCCGCGTCCACCGACCGGGCCGACGAGCGGCTATCCGAAGACACGCGGGCCGACTTCCACTCGGGCGCGGGCGCCGTCCCGTGGTTCCGGGTCGGGATGAAGCAGACGGTAGACGCGAATCAGGCGGCGAACGAGCGACGACGCGCTCTCGTGCCGGTCGCGCGCGAGCTCGCGGAGCAGATGGTATTCGCCCTCGGTCATCCACAGGTGTACTTGGCGCCGTTCCATCTTGCGTCCTCCTACCGTGCGTCCGCCCAAGACAGTGGCAAGGTTGGTACCAGTCCCTGCGCACGAGGAGGGCGCCCGTGGCCCAGACACCGGACACGCCGCCAGAGGAGATAGGGGAAGGCCCTACCCTTCGCCGCCAGACTCGGGTAGCGCGCACCCGCTCGCGCGGAGAAAATGACTCCAGGAGTCACGGGGTGGTGGCGGGTCGCCGACGAGTCTGAATCCTGATTGCGGGGCTGCGGGCCGCGGAGCGTGCGTTGCCCGTGTGGCTGCTGTATACCCTCGTCTGGCCACCCGCGGCCGCCCGCACGGCGTGGGAACTCCGGTTTGGATTTGGGGGCATCGTGACGACGCTGCCCCGATCAATGTGGACGGGGGCAAACTGGCGCTGGCGGACGTGGCGATCGCGTGTGCCGCTGAACGCGGTCAAACTCCTGCTGTTCTGGCCCGATCGGTTTCGGTTGCCACGCTGGCGGTTTCGGGCCACCAGCACAGGGATCGAACGATTCGAACGGGCCCGAGCGACAGGCCGGCCGGTCATTCTTGCCACGCTCCACTTCGGACCCACGACCGCCGCGCTCCCACTACTGCGGCGCGATGGACTCCCGGTCGCGGCACTCCTCGTCCGCGATCCCGCGCGTGCATGGCGATTTCGGAACGCCCTTCAGCAGATCGCCGACGACGTGAGTGGTCTCGGCGGGGTGCCGGCGCGCATTGGCGTGGCTGACCTCGAGCGCGCCGTCGAGTTTCTCCGCGCCGGCCACCTGCTCGTGCTGTCGGTCGACGGCCCGCGCGGTCGTCACCTGTGGTCGACCGTCGACGGCCACACGCTCAGTCTGTCGGCGGCGGTCTGTCAGCTGGCGGCCATGTGCCAGGCGGTCATCTTGCCCTATCTACTGACCGCCGCGCCCTCTTTTCGGGTGACGATGCATTTTGGCGAGCCCGTACCTGACGCGTTGGTGTTCGACTATCGTCGCCACCAAGCCGCCTGCGACCATCTCCATCGCGAATTCCTGCCGGTCGTCAGAACGTTCCCGGAACAGTGCTACCCGGTGCTGGCCAACGCCCTGCGCGAGCCCGCCGGCCAACGGTCACGTCCGGGCCCTTATCGTCCAGCCTGACGCATCACCCGCACGCCGAAGACCGGCGCGATGTGATCGGTCGGGCCGTCCGTCTGGAAGCGGATGGTGACCTTGCTTTTGCCCTGCGTCAGGTTCGCGGGCAGCGGATACTCCGCGTCGTAGAAGCCCGAGGCCGCCAGGTTCGACTCGAAGTGTGCGATCGTCGTGCCGTCGACTTGAATCGCGAAGTTGCCAGTCACGGGTTGCAGGCCCAGCTCATTCAAGTAGGTGACGACGATGGTCATCTTGGCGGTCGGATCCACCGTGACGTCATAGGAGAACCAGCCGGCGCCGCCGCGGCTCCCTCGGCCGTTGGCGCGCTGCGCGCCACGATTCGGCTGGTCGCTCTGGTAGTTGGCGTCGCGCTCCGCCGGATCGCCCGGCTGAATGAACGTGGTCGTCGCCGCCTCCATCCGCTGGAGACGTTCGCGGTCGGCGGCGATCGAGGCGACGCGGCCCTCGAACTCCGCGGGCGTGAGCACATCGAAATAGATGGTGTACGTGCGCCGGTCGGTGCGGTAGAAGGGCGTGAGAGACACGTCACCGGACGTGGCCGGTTGAGCGCCGGGCACCCGCGCCACGGCCCGCGCCTGAAAGTCGCCCATCGTGGCCGCGACCGGCACCACCCAGCCGGCGACCGGGCGATCGGCGGCGACCAGAACGGGCGATGGCGGCGCGGCCGGAGCGCCCCGGCCCTCGGCGCGTCGCGGACCGAGGTCACCGGCGAGCACGAGCGGACCCCACATGATGGCGGTGACCTGACGATTGTCGGGCGTGGGTTCGAGATGGACGACCTTCGGCAGCATGACGTCGATCGTGTCCCCGGTCGTCCACGTCCGACGGATCTCGACAAACGAGCTCGGCTGAACGACTGCCGACTCGTTACCCGGCACGCCGACGCGTCCACCGGCGCCGCCCTCGCGCAGGCTCGCCAGGGGCGGCTGGTCGAGGCCCTTGCCGTTGACCGCGATTCGGAAGTCGTCTCCCGCCCAGACCGGCCGACGAATCGACAAGGTCAGCAGCTTCGATGGCGACGCGGTCACGGTCAGCGTGGCGCGGTCGCCGTCGGGGAAACTCGTGTCCATCTTGAGGCTCACTCCGGCGCGCTTGCAGTTCGCTGAGGACGGCGCGAACAGCGTGACCCAGACTGCTTCGGGAGATTCGTAGTACACCCCGTCGCCATGCAGTGCGTGATTTTCCATGCCCGTGCCGACACAGCAGGTGAAGCTTCGCAGCATGTCCTGGTATTCCTGCTGCACGCTGCGGCCGACCGGCACCATGTAGGACGTCCGGCCGTCCTGGTCGTCAATCGATCCCAAGACGTGATTGAAGAGCGCGCGCTCGTGGAAGTCCGCGTAGAGCGCGTCGGGCCGCAGGGAAAACAGCCGCCGCGTGAGCTTCAGCATGTTGTAGACATTGCACGACTCGCACGTGCGCCCGTCCACTCGCGTGCTCAACTGGTCGGGCGGGCCGAAGTACTCCGCCAGTCCGTGGCCGCCCGTGGCGTAGCTGTGATGCTGCGCGACGCGGTCCCAGAAAAACGTCGCCGCGACGATATCACCCAGGTCGCCCGTGTAGCCGTACCTCGCCGCCGACCCGACGAGCTTCGGAATCTGGCAGTTGCCGTGCTTGCCAGACAGATTGTCCTGATGCCGCTTCAGGGCGTTGGTGAACGCATGATGCTCGAATCTGAGCGACAGCGCGAGCCACTGGCGGTCGCCCGTGTCGGCGTAGAGATCGGCGAGCACCTCGTTCATGCCGCCGTGCTCCGTGTTCAGCATGTGCTGCATTTGCTCGTCCGTGAGGGGCGCGAGCGTCCGTTCGGCCCAGGTCGCGAACCGGACCGATACGTCGAGGGCCGTGCGATTGCCCGTGTGACGGTACGCGTCGCGCAACCCGGCGAACGTCTTGTGCAGGACGTACCAGGGCGACCACAAACCGTTGAGGTCGAAGGCCGCCGATCGGATGTCGCCTTTCGACAGCGCGCCAAACGCCTCGCGGCCGTTCTCGAGCGCGCTGAGGTACCCGTCGCCGTTCGTGTCTTGCACCACTTTGAGCTCGCCGACGAGATAGTCCGCGCGCTCCTTGAAGCGCGCATCGCCCGTGGCCAGATACATGAGGCTCACGGCCGACAGATGATGACCCGCGATGTGGCCCGTGAGATTTCGACCCGGCCCGTCCCACCCGCCGTACGGTTCCGCCTTCTGCGGCAGGCCGGCTCGAACGCGATAGAACGCCATCATCCGATCGGGATCGAGCGACAGGAGATACGCGGCGGTGAGCTGCTGGGCGTGTTGGAGCGGCCCTCCCGTGAGCCGCACCTGGTCGAGCGGCACAGGATGCGCGACGACCATCCGCTCTTCAAAGGCCAGGATTCCGGGATTCCGCGCCTGCTGCGCGGCCGCTCCACTCGCCTCAGCCAGCCCCGCCAACGGGCGGAGCGTGAGGGCCGATGCCGCCGCGCCTGAGACCTGGAGGAAGCTGCGTCGCGAGGTGCAGTTCACAGGGCGAGTGTGAGACGCCCGGCGAGATTTTGCAAGGGAACGGGCCGTTTCTATCCGAGGCGCCGCGATCGCACGTGCGCGAGCGCCGCGACGACGCCGGTCGCCGCGATGGTGACGAGAGACAGGCTCATGAACTGCCCGTACGCCGTTCGGCCCATGACGTCGAACGTCGTCAGGCACATCGTGGCCAGCGCGACGGCCACGACCAGCCGCCAGAACCCGCCGAATCGCCGCCACCTGTCGACCAGACACACGACCGCAGGCGTCCCGAGCAGCAGCAAGTAGTCCCAGCCCTGCGGGGAGAGCAGCGGCACGACGAGCATGAGCGCCGCGACCTCGACGTAGTCGGGTCTGGCGACCTGCCGGCGCCGCCACACCAGCCGGCCAACGAGGCCGACGACGCCGACCGACGACACGACGGCTAGCGTCATCGCCACGCGCCCAACCCCCAGCCACTTCGCCCACATCGCGGCCAGCGAGATGTTGTCGGCATCGAGCAGGTTGGGAGTTGTCGAATCCGAGACCGTCCGGAACCACCCGGTCAGCAGATCGGCGTTGCCGTGCCACCCGTAGATCGCAGCCGGCGCGAGGAGGCCGCCGACGATCACGGCGCCCGTGACGGCAGCCGTGCGGGCACCGCGCGTGAACGCGAGCCACGGCCAGGCGATGACCGCGTAGGGTTTGACGAAGACCGAGAGCCCAATGAGCACTGCGGCCGTCATCGTCCGTCGGCGTCCCACCATGACAAGGGCCGTGATGAAGAGCGCGCCGAGAAGCGCGTTGGCCTGGCCGAGCGTCAGCTCGTGACCAAAGAACTTGGCCATGAGCGCAACGGCCAGGATCGACAGAACTGGAGCCGGGAGGTGGCGATCAGGCAGCTCCCGGACGGCGGCCCAGACGAGCCACGCGAGCCAAACGACGGAGAGGGAAAACCAGATCGCGCGCGCTACGTCGGCGGCGATCGCGCCAAACGGCACCATCGCAATCGCGAAAGCGGGCAGGTACTTGAACTGGTAGTGGCCGTCTTCGGCCCGATAGAGCGCCTGTCCCGCGACGACCCGCGCGCCGGCCGTGCGGTAGACATCGAAGTCGACCATTTGGTGTCGGATGCGCGCCTGGTACTGGTATGCCAGCACCGCGAGCACGACGACGGCCAGGACGACGGACAGGAGTCGACGCATCCCGCCCTACGCGAGCGACCGGCCACGCAGGTACGCGCCGATCGCGACGAGCAGCAGTGCGGCGACGCTGACCGCCCCAGAGGACATCGCGACGTCGTAGGTCTCGAGAGACACAAACTGGCGAAGCGGGACCGCGAACACGATGGCGATCGCCACGAAGACGACTCGCCACGCGATCGGCAGCTCCCGCCACCGGTCGATCGCCATCACCACCATCGGCGTGCCGAGCAGAAGCACGTAGTCCCAGCCTTGCGGCGACAGCAGCGGCATGGCGAGCATCAGCAGGCCGCCTTCGAGATAGCCAGGGTTGCGGGTCCGCCGCCGAAGAGCCGCGACCCCGCAGATGGCCGCGATGAGCGCCACGCCGCTGGCGACGGCGAGTGCCGACGACAGTGAACCCACGCCCAGCCACTTGGCCCACATCGAGGCGAGGGACACGTTGTCCGGATGCAGGAGATTGGGCGCCGTCGTGTCTTCGACGGTGCGGTACCACTCCCGAAGCAAACTCAGATTGCCGGACCAGCCGTAGACCGTGGCTGGCAGCCCGAGGCCGACGGCGAGCGTGCCGACCGCCGCGACGATGGCGCTAAACGGCAGCGTGAGCGCGAGCCACGGCACGAACAGGAGGGCGTATGGCTTGACGAATACGGCCGCGCCAACGGAGACACCGGCCAGGCGCGGGCGTCGCGTGGCGCCCACGACGGCCGGCAGGAGCAGCAACCCGAGGAGAGCGTTCGTCTGCCCAAGCGCCAGCTCGCGGACGAGGAACTTCGCCATCACCATGGCCGTCAAGGCGCCCAGCCCGACCGCGGCAAGCCGCCGATCGGGCAGCGTGATGACGAGCGTTCGGACGAAGACGACGACCATCCCAAACGAGAGCGCGAACCAGACGAGCTTGGCCGTCTCCGACCGCATCCAGATGAGAGGCCTTGCGATCACGGCAAACGCCGGCAGGTACTTGAACTCGTAATGGCCGTCGTCGGGCCGATAGAGCGCCTCGGCGGCGGCCGCTCGTCCGGCGGCCGTGCGATAGACCTCGAAGTCCGTCAGGTCGCGATGGGCGCGAATGGCCGCGTACATCGCCAGGCCAGCGACCGCGAGGATTACGAGCACGGCCAGCCGCCGCGTCACGCGAGCCGCCGCCATCGCAAGTGGACGACGCAGGCGGTGAGCGTGAGGGCCGCGAGTGTCACGACGGAGATCGACATCGCCCGGACGTAGGTCACGCGTCCGAGCACGTCAAAGAGCATAAACCCGGTGACGACGATGGCGACGGTCGCGGCGAGGCGCCAGATCAGATCGACCTCGGGGGAGCGATCGATGAGCGCCATGGTCGCGGGAATTCCGAGGAGCACGACGTAGTCCCAGCCTTGCGGCGAGAGGAGAGGAATGAGCGCCAGCAGGGCCGCCACTTCCAGGTAGGACGGCCGGTGAACGTGGCGGCGCCGAACGAGCATCGACAGGACCGCCGCGAAGATGCCGACGCTCGTGAGCATCGCCAAGCCGGCGGCCAGCGGACCGACGCCGATCCACTTCGCCCACATTGACGCGATCGAGACGTTCTCCGCCAAGAGCAAGGTCGGCCCCGTCGTCTCGGTGACCGTTCGCCACCATCCGAGGTGCAAGGCGACGTCCCCGTGCCACCCGTAGACGACGGCCGGAAGCGCGAGGCCGATGGATGCCGTCACCGCGAAGGCCAGAAGGCCCGATAGGCCAGTCGCGACGGCGAGCCAGGGCAAGAAGATGATGGCGTACGGCTTCACGAAGACCGCCGCGCCGATGAGGCATCCGGCGGCGACCGGCCGGCGGCGGTCCGCCGCGCCGAGCGCGCCCATGACCAGGCCTGCGAGCCACAGGTTGGTCTGGCCCTCCACCAGTTCTTTGATCCAGAGCCTCGCCGTCACCACGGCCGTCACGGCAATGAGCCTCGCCTCCGACTGGCGGCGACCGGGCAATAGATCGACACTCCTCGTGAAGAGGAACATCACGAAACCGCAGCCCAGCGCAAACCAGATGGCCTTGGCGACTTCCGGAGTCCCCCAGGCGGCCGGCGCGACGAGCAGTGCAAAGGCCGGCAGATACTTGAACTGGTAGCGCCCGTCCTCAGGACGATAGAGCGGCTCCGCCGACGCGGCCCGAGCGGCCGCCGTGCGGTAGACCTCGAAGTCCACAAGATCACGGCGGATGCGTGTGACGCGATAGATCGTCACCGCGAGCGCGATACACAGGAGGGCCCAGCCGAACGCGCGGAGGCGAGGGGGGACAGCCGCCACGGCTTTGGGGGCGTCAGTCGGCGTGCTTCGGCCGCATGTTCGACGCCAGAATGCGCTTGCGGAGGCGCAGGTGATTCGGCGTCACCTCCACCAGCTCATCGTCATTGATGAACTCGATGGCCTGTTCGAGGCTCAGGAGGCGCGGCGGGATCAGGCGGACCGCTTCATCCGCCGTTGAGGCGCGCATGTTCGTCTGCTTCTTCTCGCGGGTGATGTTGACGTCGAGGTCCCGGGTCCGCGAGTTCTCGCCGACGATCATGCCCTCGAAAACGGGCGTCGTCGGCGCGATGAACATCTCGCCGCGTTCCTGAAGGGCGGAAATCGCGTAGGCCGTCGCGGGGCCGGATCGATCGGACACAAGCGCGCCGGTCGGGCGCGACGGAATCGGCCCGTGCCACGGCTCCCATCCCGCGAACAGGTGGTGCATGATGCCGGTGCCGCGCGTCTCGGCGAGAAACTTCGACCGCAGTCCGATGAGGCCGCGGGTCGGAATGCGGAAGTCGAGACGCACGCGCCCGCTGCCGTTGTTCACCATCCGGGTCATGGAGCCGCGTCGCGTGCCGACCTCGGCGATGACCGTGCCCTGATATTCTTCGGCGACGTCGATCGTCAGGTCTTCGATCGGCTCGACGCGGGCGCCGTTCACCTCTTTGGTCACAATCTCGGGCCGCGAGACCTGCAGCTCGAAGTCCTCGCGGCGCATCATCTCGATGAGGATCGAGAGCTGCAGCTCGCCGCGGCCGACGACGCGCATCTGCTCCGGGGTGTCAGTCGGTTCGACGCGGATGGAGACGTTGCCGATGAGTTCCCGCTCGAGCCGGTCCTTGATCTGGCGTGACGTGACGAACCGGCCGTCCCGTCCCGCGAAGGGCGACGTGTTTACCCCGAAGATCATCGACACGGTCGGCTCGTCGACCGCGATGGTGACAATCGCGACCGGCTGCTCGGCATCCGCAATCGTCTCGCCGATCATGATGTTCTCGATCCCGGCGAGACAGATGATATCGCCCGCCGCGGCCTCGGTCGCATCGATGCGGCGCAGACCCTCGAACGTGTAGAGCTTCGTCACGGTCGTGCGTTGAATCGACCCGTCGAGCTTGCACACGGCGATCGGATCGCCCACCTTGACCCGGCCGTTGAAGATCCGGCCGATCGCGAGCCGGCCGAGGTAGTCGCTCGAGTCGAGATTCGCCACGAGCGCCTGCAGCGGCGCGTCCGCCGACCCGCGCGGCGCCGGCGTCCGCGCCACCACGGCATCGAACAGCGGGCGCAGCGTGTCGCCGGGCACCGCCGGATCGGTCGTCGCCGTGCCCAGGCGGGCGTTCGTGTACAAGACGGGAAAATCCAGCTGATCCTCGGTGGCGTCCAGGTCGATGAACAGGTCGTAGACCTCATTGAGGACGGCTTGGGGGCGCGCATCCGACCGATCGATCTTGTTGATGACGACGATCGGCGGCAGGCGGCGCTCGAGCGCCTTGCGCAGCACGAACCGGGTCTGCGGCAGCGGGCCCTCGGACGCATCCACGAGCAGCAGGACGCCGTCCACCATCGACAGCGTGCGCTCGACTTCGCCGCCGAAGTCGGCGTGACCTGGCGTATCCACGATGTTGATGAGGATGTCGCCGTAGTGGACGGCGGTGTTCTTCGCGAGAATCGTGATCCCTCGCTCGCGCTCCAGCACGTTCGAGTCCATGACCCGCTCGGCGACCCGTTCGTTGTCGCGAAAGATGCCGCTCTGATGAAGCAAGGCGTCCACGAGCGTCGTCTTGCCGTGGTCGACGTGCGCGATGATGGCGATGTTGCGCCGCAACGGGTTGGCGACGGTTGTCGTCGTCGACGGCAGTACGGACATCCAATCAGTATAGCGAGTCGGTCCGCGGCCGGCGCGCTCCGCGTCGTCCGGACGCTGGACTATGATGGCGACGACGGCACCACAGACGAAGGAGTGTCGATGGCGGGATCAGGTGAGGACCGTCGAACGGTATTGGCGAGAATGGTGACGGTGGCCGGCGGTGTGATCTCGGCCGGCGTCGCCGGGCTTGTGGCGGTGGTCGCCGCGCCGGCGCGATTGACCAATCCTCGCACATGGCGGCGGGCGGCCACGCCAAGCGACCTGCCGTCCGACCAGCCGCTGACGCTCGTCCTCACGGCGCGCGATGCGGACGGCTGGTACGAGACGAAGAAACAGTCGGTGATTTTTCTCGACCGCGACGGCAGTGGCTACCGCGCACTGTCGTCGACCTGCGCGCACCTCGGGTGTCGCGTGAAGTGGGACGAGACGCGGGCCCAGTTCCTTTGTCCGTGTCACGGCGGCGTGTACGACCGCGAGGGCAATGTCGTGGCGGGTCCGCCGCCGCGCGGCCTCGAGCGCTTCAACGTTCGGCTCAATCCTCAGACGGGGGAGCTCGAGGTCGAGCTGTGAACCCGCGGGCGGCGGCGCTCCTCAACTGGCTGGACGACCGTACCGGGTTCCGCGTCATCCGGCATCACCTGCTCGACGAACCGCTGCCACCTGGCACCGGGTGGTTCTTTACCCTCGGCAGCATCCTGCTGTTCGGTCTGGGCATTCAAGTCGTGACTGGCACGGCGCTCGCGCTCTACTACGCTCCGACCCCGGACCACGCCTGGGACAGCGTTCGGTTCATCACGAGCGAAGTGCGCCTCGGGAGTTTCCTTCGCGGGCTGCACCACTGGGGCGCGACGGTCGTGGTCGTGGCCGCGGCGCTCCACATGGCCCGCGTCGTGTTCTTCGGGAGCTATCGCAAGCCACGCGAGCTGAACTGGATTGTCGGCGTCGTCCTGCTGCAGGTGATTTTGGCGTTTGGGCTCACCGGGTACCTGCTGCCGTGGGATCAGCGCGCGTACTGGGCGACGGTCGTCGCGATCAACATCTCGAAGCTCACGCCGGTGGTGGGCGAGTGGGCCGCGGGCTTCCTGCGTGGCGGTCCCGAGGTCGGCGCGCTGACGCTGACCCGCTGGTATGCGCTCCACGTGCTCGTGCTGCCGCCGCTGCTCGCCGTGCTCGTCGTCGTGCATCTGTACCTCATGCGGCGGCAGGGTATTTCGGGTCCCGTGCGGGAGCGGCGCGGCACGCCGGCGGCGTTCTTTCCGAGTCAGGCGGCACGCGACCTCGTCATGGCGTTCGTGGTCGGGATCCTGCTCGCGGCGCTCGCGTGGAAGGGCGCGCCGGCCCTCGAACCGCCCGCCGATCCGGCGGCGAGCGGCTACATCCCGCGGCCAGAGTGGTACTTCCTCGGCCTGTTTCAACTGCTCAAGTACTTTCCCGGGAAGCTCGAGGTGATTGGCGCCCTCGTCGTGCCCGGCATCGCGATGACGCTCCTCGCGCTCTTGCCGTGGATCGATCGGGGGAAGAGCCGGGCGTGGCACGATCGGCGGTTCGCGCTCGGCGGCTTCGTTCTCGGCGCGGCGGCGGTCGCGACGTTGACGTCTCTCGGGGCGATGGATCGGCCGTCGACGGCGGCTACGAGCGGCTGGAACCCTCAGGAGCTGGCTGGCGCGACGCTCATCGAGACGAGCGGCCAATGCGCCAAGTGCCACAATGCGACCAGCGGGATCGCCGGTCCCATTGAGGCCGGCCATATTGGCCGTCCCGCCGACTGGCTGGCCTCGCATGTCGTCGATCCGGAGGTGATCGCGCCTGGCGTGCGTCAGCCGCCCGCCACGAACCCGCGCGAGACGGCCGCGATCCTCGCGGCGCTCGCGCGGATGCGGTCGGGCCCGGCGCCGGAACAGGATCCGGCGGCGCGCGAGGCCGCCTTGCTCATCGACCGCAACTGTCTGACCTGCCACCGCGTGGACGGCGCCGGCGGCGACGAAGGGCCGGAGCTCTCGCACGTCGGCCGCAAGTACGACGCCGCGTCCATTGCAAAACGCGTCAACAATCCCGTCGACGTCAAACCCGACGCGGAGATGCCGCCGTTTGGCGGCAAGCTGACGCCCGCCCAGATTCAGACGATCGCCACGTGGCTTGCCGCCCGCAAGTAGGGGCGGAATCTTTCAATCTTCAATCTGAAATCTTCAATCAATCGTCAATGACTCGATCATCAATCGGCCATGCGAAGGATTTTCCTCGCATGACCTCCCAGGATGCCGTGTCGATCCTGATCTGAGATCGGCAGGGCGCGTACGGCCTCGAGCATGAGGGGGATGCTGCCGATCTGGTGTGGGTAGTCGCTGCCCGCGAGGATGTGATCCGCGCCGGCAAAGTCGATCGCCAGCTTCAAGGGACCGGCCGCGAAGTTGACCGTGTCGTAGTAGAAGTGCCGCTTCAAGTATGTCGTCGGCGCCTCGTCGATATGCGTCCGGCACTCCTCGAACGCGCGCCAGCCGCGGTCGAGCCGCTCCGCGAGGTACGGAATCGTGCCGCCCAGGTGACCCAGGACCCACGTGATCCGCGGATAGCGTTTGACGACGCCGCTGAAGACCAGCTTCGACGCCGCGAGGGTCGTGTCGAAGAGGAAGCCGTTCAGCGGCATGAGCCAGTACTCGCGCATGGCCTCGACGCCGAGCGGGTAGGTCGGGTGGATCATCAGGACCGCGTCTCGATCGTTCGCGGCCTCGTAAATGGGCCAGAACCGGGGGTCGTCGAGGCCCGTCCCGTTGACGTTGCTGAACAGCATCGCGCCGGGCATCTTCAAAGGGCCCGTCGCGCGGAGGAACTCGGCGACCGATGCCCCCGGATCACAGAGAGGCAACGTCGCCAACGGCACAAACCGCGTCGGCCGCTCCGCGTGGATCCGTGCGAACGCGTCGTTCGTGATGGCGGCGAGCTTGGTGGCGACCGCTGGCGTCTCGACGTGTGTCCCGGGCGTCGTCAGCGAGATGACCTGTATGTCGATGCCGTGGCGATCGAGTACGTCTTGTCGGTACGCGATGTCCCGGTGGCCGCGGACCATGACGTTGTAGTCGCCCGGGTAGTGCACGACCGGATTGCCGTCGTCGTCGTGCGTGATGTGAAGCGCAGAGCCAGAGGGCTCGAGGGCGGCGAGATATTCGGGTGGGTAGAAATGATTATGAAAGTCGATGACGGGCATGGCGTGACCAGAGGAAGTATACGGGCAGGCCGAGCAGCACGAGGCCCAGGCCGACCGCACTTCCCGCCGGCGAGGCGGCGACCTGCGTGCCGACGATGACGAGCGAGGCGGCGATGAAGAGCGCCGGCACGAGGGGATAGGCCGGCACGCGGTACGTCGGCTGGTACGTGCGGCGCCGGCGAAGGCGAATGAGGCCCCAGGCCATCGCCGCGAAAAAGATCCATTCCGTGTAGACGACGCGGGCGAAGAGCGTCCCGTACGTGTTCGTGGCCGCGAGCGCGGACGCAATGACAGCCTGCGCGATGAGCGCGACGTGCGGGGTCCGCGTGACCGGGTGGACGGCGCCGAGCCAGTCGAAGAGCAGTCCGTCGCGCGCCATCGAGTAGTACACGCGCGGTCCGACGAGGATGATCCCGTTCGCCGCGCCGAAGGTGGAGATCAATACCAGGCCGGCGATCAACTTGGCGCCCCCGGCGCCGAAGAGGGCCTGGGCCGCGTCGGCCGCGACATGGGTGGATGCCCTGACAGCGTCGAGGGGGAGCACGCGCAGGTAGATCGCATTGAGGCCGGCATAACAGACGGTGACGATGATCGTGCCGGCGAGGAGCGCCCGAGGGATGGTTCGCGCCGCGTCGACCGTCTCGCCGGCGGTGTACGTGACCATGTGCCAGCCGCCGTACGCGAAGAGGCCCGCGGCGACCGCGAGGATCAGCCCGCGGATCGAGACGGATCCCGACGCCGCGCTCGTCGCGGCAGGCCCGGCCGACCACATCAGGCCGGCCGCGACAAGGGCCAGGATCGCCGCGAGCTTGGCGGCGGTGAACAGGTTCTGCACGCGGCCGCCGTACCGGACGCCGGCGATGTTGACGGCGGAGAGTGCGACGATGAGGCCGACGGCGGCCACCCGCATCCCCATCTCGCCGAGCGGTACGAAGACGGCCAGGTAGCGTGCGAAGACGACGGCGATCGCCGCGATGATGCCGGAGTGCATGCTCCACAACATCGCCCAGCCCCACAGGAACCCGACCATCGGGGAGTAGGCTTCTTTCAGGAAGACGTAGACCCCGCCCGTTTCCGGAAAGGCCGACGCCAGCTCGGCCGAGACCAGCGCGCCCGCGATCGTGAGGAGCCCGGCGCCGATCCAGGCGGCCACGACGCCAGAGACTGACGGCATCTCGCGGGTGATCTCGGAAGGCTGGACGAAGATCGACGCGCCGATGATCGTGCCGACGACCATCGCCGTGGCGTGTGTCAACCGAAGAGACGGACGCTGGGCGAGCGGATCCGACACGGGCGTGTCAGCCGGCATCGATCGCATCGGTGGCCTCGACAAGAGCCGCGGGCGCGCGTTCCCGCCAGGCCACGCGCAGGGCACGACGGATCGTCGCCGGGTCCGCAGCACGCAACCTCACAAGCGTCGCGCCGCCGCGCCCCCACGCGCCAGCGGCGGGCACGAACATGGCCGGCGCCGCGGTCAGGAGTCGGGCCTGTTCGGCCGGCGGCAGCTTCACCATGGCCCAGCCCGTCGAAGGCGCGCCGAGCGTGGCAAAGATCTTGCCGCCGACGCGAAAATCCGGATGGTCCATGTGGGCGGACTCGACAGCCTCAGGCAGGTCGAGCGCCAGTCGGCGGAACGTCGCGGCGGTCATTGGTGTCCGGGGTCTCCGGGGTGTCCGTGGGGGCGAGGCGTCCCGGAGTCCGGGGGTCCGGCGGGCGTCTTCTGACGCGGAGCGTATCAAAAAATTTACGCCGGTCCTCCGGTTGCTGCGCGGGCGCGGACAACCGGGAACCGGCTGACTGCGTCAAACGTATCGAAAAGGACGGAGGCGACATGACCCTGCTGAAGCGATTGTTCGGAAACGGCACCCCGCAGAAGCCCCGCGTTCGCATTTGCGTGGAATGCGGCATGCCGATTGCCGAGCACCGGGAATGGTGCTCGATCCTCCGCGGCCAGCAAGAGATGCAGCGGGCAGCCGCCAGTCAGGCGGGCGCCCGTCCAGGCCCCGCATCGACGGCGAAAGGGTAGCTTCGTTTCCGTCGGCCAGGAAGCCGGTCCGACTCCCCCCGGACCCTCCCGCCCGTCTCCGCGCTGGTCAGTACTTCGCCGTCTCTACAATCGCCGCCAGGACGTCGGCCGAGTTCGGCAGGATCGCCTCCTCGAGGTCGGGGCAGTAGGCGACCGGCACGTCCATCGCGGCGACGCGACGCACCGGGGCGTCCAGGTACTCGAACAGGTCGCTCGCCACCCGGGCCGCTAGTTCCGCGCCGAAGCCGCAGGTGAGCTGGTCCTCGTGCGCGATGATGATCCGGTTCGTCTGCTTGACGGCGGCGGCGATGGTGTCCCAGTCGTAGGGCAGAATCGTCCGCAGGTCGATCACCCCGACGCTGATGCCGTCCTTCTCCGCCTGCTGCGCGGCCAGCAGCGTGCGTTGCACGAGCGCGCCCCAGGTCACGACGACGACGTCCGTGCCCTCACGACGAAGCGCGGCGCGGCCGAACGGCACCATGTGATCGGCGCCCGGGTATTCCGCCTTGTTGTACGTCTGGCGATAGAGGTGCTTGTGCTCGAGGAAGAGCACCGGGTCGTCGCAGCGGATCGCGGTTCGCAGAAGGCCCGCGGCGTCCTGCGCGTTCGATGGAAACGCGATGCGCAGCCCGGGGCAATGCGCGAAGATGCTCTCGCCCGACTGACTGTGGTACGGCGCGCCGCCGCGCAGGTATCCGCCGATCGCCGTGCGGATGACCATCGGGCACGAGAACGCGTTGTTGGATCGGTACCGCATCATCGAGACTTCATTGCGGAGTTGCATCATCGCGGGCCAGATGTAGTCGAAGAACTGGATCTCGACGACCGGTTTGATGCCCCGCGTGGCCATGCCGCACGCGCGTCCGATGATGTTCGCCTCGGCTAGGGGCGAATTGAACACGCGGTCCGACCCGAACGCTTTCTGCAGGCCGTGCGTGACCTTGAACACGCCGCCCTTGCCCTGCACCTCTTTGAGGTTCTGCTCGTGCGTGGCGTCGGCGACGTCCTCGCCGAAGACGACGACGCGCGGGTTCACGCGCATTTCGTCTTTCATCGTGCGATTGATCGCCGAGACCATCGTGTCCGGTTTGCCGTCGGGCACAATTGGGGTTCGAAACGCGGGCGAGGTGGGATCGACGGTTGGCGAATAGACGTAGAGTCCGGCCGTGTCCTTCGCCGGCTTCGGAGCCTTGACCGCCAGATCCGCCGCTTCGGCCACGGCCCGGTCGATGTCTTTCGCGATCTCCGCGAGATCGGCGTCGGTGACGATGCCCGCGGCTTTCAACCGGTCGGCAAAGCGCGGGATGGGATCGCGCTTGGCCTCGGCCGTGCGTTCCGCCGGCGTCTTGTAGAGGCGCTCGTCATCGGACAGCGAGTGCGAGTACGGTCGCGTGACCGTGGCGTGAACGAGCGCTGGTCCCTGGCGGGCGCGGCAATACCCGACGGCCTCCGCCATGGCGTGGTAACTGGCGATCACGTCGGTGCCGTCGCAGCGCACGACCTTCAGGCCCGGGAACGCCTCGACGAGCTTCGAGATGTCGCCGCCCGCGGTCTGCGCGTCGACCGGCACGGAGATGGCGTATCCGTTGTCTTCGACCAGGAAGAGGACCGGCAGCTTCCGCGTGCACGCGGAGTTCAGCGCTTCCCAGAATTCGCCCTCGCTCGACGTGCCGTCGCCGACCGAGACGTACACGACTTCGTCGTTCGCAAACTGGCGTTCGCGATCGGGAATCTCGGTGACCCGTTCGTAGAGCGCGCCGGCTTCCGCGCAGCCGACGGCCTGCAGGCACTGCGTGCCCGTCGGGCTCGACTGCGAGACGATGTTGAGCCGCTTGTGGCCCCAGTGCGACGGCATCTGGCGCCCGCCGCTGTTGGGATCGTCGCGCGCCGCGACGCCGCTCAGGAACATCTCATAGGGCGTCATGCCGAGCGCGAGGCAGAGCGCGCGATCGCGATAGTAGGGATAGAACCAGTCGTGGGCCGGTCGCAGGACCAAGCCCGCGGCCGTGAGCACCGCTTCGTGCCCGGCGCCGCTAATCTGAAAGAAGATCAGGTTCTGGCCCTTGAGCTGGATCTCCCTGTCGTCGATTCGCCGCGACGTGAGCATCGTCCGGTAGATCCGGATCAGATCGTCTTTGGAGAACCCGTCAATGTCTGCGGCCCGGCTCGCCGCGGCGCCCTCGGCGGCGCGGCCCAGTGGCCCCGGAGGTAACGTCGAGCTCTTCATGATGATGAGATGGGATCCTTGATGGACGCGCCGGAGGGCCGGCAACCGGCCGATTATACTCTGCGCATGGCCTCTGAGGCCCCGGTGTATCGCTGGGACGAGCTGGACCTCGAGAAGGTGACCGAGATGATCGCGCGTAAAGCGATCGTCGGGGTCCGTGAGACGATGGTCCAGACGTTCCTGAAGCGCGGCGCCCTCGTGCCGCGTCACGTGCACGGCACCGAGCAGTTCATTTACGTGCTGCAGGGCGCGTTGCGCACCCGCGTCGGCGAGGATGCCGTCACTGTCCGTGAGGGCGACGTGTTGCAGGTGCCCGCCGGTGCGGCACATCAGATCGAAGCGCTCGACGACACGTTCGTGCTCGATATCAAAGGAACGGAGGGTCCATGTCGCTAGTCGTGCTCCTCGTGATTGTGGTCGTCATCGGCCTGTGGGCGATGGGGCTCTACAACCGGCTCGTCGGCCTGCGCAACCAGACCCAGAACGGGTGGAAACAGATCGATGTGCAATTGAAGCGCCGTCACGATCTGATTCCGAATCTCGTCAACACAGTCAAAGGCCAGATGGACTTCGAATCGAGCACGCTGACCGCGGTGACGGAAGCCCGTACGAAAGCGATGGCAGCGACCGGTCCCGCCGATTCGGGTCAGAAGGAGGCGGCCCTCACGCAGGCCATCGGCCGGCTCTTCGCGGTGGCCGAGAGCTACCCGCAGCTCAAGTCGAACGAGAACGTGAAGATGCTGCAGGAGGAGCTGTCGTCGACGGAGAATAAGATCGGCTTCGCGCGACAGTTCTACAACGACATCGCCACGAAGTTCAACACCGCGACCGAGACGTTCCCGGCCAACATGTTCTCCGCGTCCTTCGGCTTCAAACCGGCGGAACTCTTCACGATCACCGACGACGCCGATCGGGCGGTGCCGGTGGTCAAGCTGTAAGTGAACCTCCTCGAGCAGCAGGCCGCGAACCGCCACCGAACGTGGGCGGTGATGATCGTCTTCGTGGCGTTCCTGGTGTTTCTTGGCGCCGGCTTCGATCTGTTCGTGATCGGCGGCGGCGGATCGTACGTCCCGCTCGGCACGACGATCGCGCTTCTCGTCGGCTTCGGCTCATCGTGGGCGTCGCTGCGCCTCGGCGATCGCATGGTGCTCGCGTCCGCGTCCGCCGAGCCGCTCGATCAGGCGATGGCCAACGCGACGACCGACGAGGAGAAACTGCGATATCGCCAGTTGGACGACATCGTCGAGGAGATGGCCATCGCCGCAGGGTTGCCGAAGCCGGCGACCTATATCGTGCCCGATCGCGATCCCAACGCGTTTGCCACCGGGCGCGATCCGCAGCATGCCTCGCTCGCGGTGACGGAGGGGTTGTTGCAGACGCTCGACCGGGAGGAACTCCAGGGCGTCGTCGCGCACGAGATGAGCCATATCCGGAACTTCGACATTCGGCTGATGATGATCGTCGCGGCCCTCGTCGGCGCGGTTGCCCTCATGGCCGATTGGGCCGGCCGCGGGATGTGGTTCGGCGGCGCGCGCGGGCGCTCGCGCCGGGACGACGATCGGGGCGGCGGCGGCGCGGCCGGCGCGATCTTCTTCGTCGTGTGGATCGTCGCCATCATCCTGGCGCCGATTGTCGGGCGGTTGCTCGCGATGTGGGTGTCGCGCACGCGCGAGTACCAGGCCGACGCAACCGGCGCCGAGCTCACGCGCAATCCGCTGGGGCTCGCGAGCGCGCTCGAGAAGATCGAGGACGCTGTCGAGCCGACGACGGCGATCAAACGCGGGACCGCACATCTCTGCATCGCCGATCCGATGGGCAAATTGGCCGACGGTGAGGGCCTCTCCGCCCTCTGGGCCACGCATCCGCCGATGGCCAAGCGGATCGAAGCGCTCAAGCAGATGGCGTACCAGACAGGAAGGCCTGAAGGCGTGAAGGCCTGAGGGCCTGAGGGCCTGAAGGTGTGGCTCAACCTCCCGGCCTCTTCAGCCTTCAGCCTTCAGGCCTTCAAGCCTTCAAGCCTGAGTCTCCCCGTGAACCAGACGAACGCCACGACGTTCACGCCCGCGAGCAGCACTGAGGCGTCGACGACGGTCGCACTCCGGTCGACGAGCGGCGGCCAGCCCAGCCCGAGGCCCTCGAAGAGATAGAGATTCAGGGTCGCGATGATCGACACGGTCCAGCACAGGCTCGCGTACCGTCGATCGAGGCCCGCCGCTACGGCGAGGAACGGCACCGCGAGATAAAGATGGTTCTCGTGCACCTGCGCGGCGAGCAGCGCGTACGCCCACGCCGTCAGCCCGTGAGCGCCGCGCCTTCGGCGAGTGATCGGGCCCGCCTCATCCGCCACATCGCCAGAAGGATCGCAAGACCGACGAGGATGAGGCCAACCACTCGCGGGTTCGGATAGCCGAGCGCGATCACCCGCGAGATCGCCAGAATACGAAGCCGTTGAGCAATCGCGGGCCCGGGTCCCCACTCCGTCCACACGTCGAGCACGCGCAGCACATACGTGAAGAGCCACCACACGTTCGCCGCCTGTGCCGAGACCATGTCGTGCGTCGCCAGACGACCGACGGCCTGTACGAGATTGGGCCACGCGCCGCGAACGATGACCGGCCCGACGATCGCCAGGGACGTCAGGCCCGCTCCGGCAAGGAACCGCACCGCGCCGCGCAGCCACGAGGCCGCCGGTCGAGTGAGGAGGGCCGCCGCGATGACAGGCGCGACGAAGATCGGATGCGGTTTGGTGAGGATGGCCGCCGAGAGCAGGATGCCGGCAAGGCCCGGGGCGTCACCGAACATCGCCATGAGGCTCATCACGGCCGGCACGGCCATCTCCGGGTCGAGGAAGCCCAATGCCGTGCCATCGAGCAGGATGGCCGGGTTGAGCCAGAACATCAGCGCCGCAGCGCCCGCGAGATCCCGGCCAAACACGCGCCGACCCCAGGTGAGGAGCACCGTGACGAGCGCGATTTCCGCGAGGAGCCCGGGCAGCTTGAGGCCGACCGTGAGAAGCGTCGAGTCCTCATAGGTCGGCGACACCGCGCGATAAAGACGGCCCACCGCGCCCAATTCGTCCAGCGCGAGCGGCGGATAGTCGGTCGTGACAGCGGCGTCGCGCCAGCGGAGGATTCGTCGCTCGGGCGGCGATCCGCCGCCCACACCGTAGACGGACGTCGGATCGTGGGCGGCCGCGTAACTCCACACCTTCCATGACGTGAAGTCCTCCATCCCCGGCAGGGGAAGCGCAGCCGCTCGGAGCACCGCGCCCACGACGAGGCCGGGGATGAGCAGACGCCGGGCGACGCTCAATGAATGTGTCGTTCCCAGTCGCCGCGCCCGCCCTCGTGGACCTCGAAGCGGCGTCGCAGACGGTCCATGCGCCATCGCGTCATGCGGTACTGAAGGTCCAGCCGCAGGTTCCGCGGGCCTTTGAGGTACAGCCAGCCGATCAGGAGTCCGGAGAGATGCGCGACGTTCGCGACCCCGTTGTCCGTGGCCGTCACCGCCAAATAAAACGCGATGGCGCCCATGAGCACCACGAAGACGCGCGCCGATACCGGGAAGAGGAACATGAACAGAATCTGCCGGGTGGGGAAGAGGAGGCCCCACGCGATGAGCAGGCCGTACACGGCGCCCGAGGCACCGATGGTGACGGCGTGATACGACGACTCCGCTCCCGCGAAGGGCAGGCAGGCGATCAGCACCGTGCACACGCCCGCCCCCACGCCCGTGACGAAGTAATACGTGAGGAATCCGCGCGCGCCCCATCGCCGCTCGAGATCGACGCCGAACATCCAGACCGCGAGCATGTTGAAGAGGATGTGCGTGATCGACGTGGGCGAATGGAGGAACAGATACGTCGCCAGTTGCCACACGCGCCCGTGCTCGATGACGGCCTGTGGGACCAATCCGAACGTGCCGATGACGAGGTTTGGCGAGAGGAAGGTGAGGAGGAAGGCCGCGACGTTCGCCACGATGATGGCGCGTACGGCGGGCGTCACCGGGCCCGGCCCGAACGAATACGACACGCCGGACGGTGCGCGACCAGCCATCGCGGCGATGCTAGCAGGTTGGCGAAAATCCCGCCAAGCGCCCGGCCTCGATGGGGCGTGGGGCCGCCCTACCCGGCATCCACTTCCACATCCGGTCCGCCGCGCCGCGAGATCACGCGGCGCATCGCCATGCGGAATTCCTCGATGCCCAGGATCCGCGCGGTCCCGGCCAGAGCCACCAGGCCGGCCGCGATGCCGCCGCTCACGCGCAGGAGGCGGGGCAGCTCGGCCGATCGGACCAGCACCGTGGGCAGCGCGCGATGCAGCCAGGCCTCGCTCCCATAGGCCGCCACGCCCATGACGCCCGAGGCGATCAGAATCTTGACGAACAAGGCGCCGACTCGCCTGGCATCCACCCCGCCGATTCGACGCGACAGCAGGACGAGCAGGAGGCCGGCGTTGATGTTCGCCGCGATCGCCGTGCCAAGGGCGAGCCCGCGATAGCCCATGACTTCATGGAGCCAGAGGTTCAAGATCAGGTTACTGACGATCGTAACG
>Ga0182024_10002190_pt1 | contig 49054 bp, 35 predicted proteins | sample P32metaG_FD_120480 | JGI IMG/M metagenome (GOLD analysis project Ga0182024, IMG submission 120480) | Permafrost microbial communities from Stordalen Mire, Sweden - P3-2 metaG (Illumina Assembly) | ecosystem: Environmental > Terrestrial > Soil > Wetlands > Permafrost | place: Sweden: Stordalen...
GCAGCCAAGAAGGCTGCCGTAAAAGCACCCGCCAAGCCGCCTGTCAAAAAGGCTGCCAAGAAGGCCCCGGCAAAAGCAGCTCCCAAAAAGGCTGCAGTCAAATCTCCCGTAAAAGCCGCGGCAAAGCCCGCTCCAACGGCGAAAAAGCTTCCCGGCAAGAAGAAGCCGCCAACAGTCTCCGCTACGCCCGCACCCGTGGAAGCAGTTACCGCACCACCTCCGATGGAAGCAGCACTGGCTCCCGAAGCCGTTTCTGTTGAATCCACTCCCGAAGGCTTCGGCCGCGGCGCAAAACCACCTGTAGTCAAGTAGGCTTCAAAGGAGCCGATCAGTCCCGAACAATGCCGCGGCCTTAGGCTGCTGAGACTGAGCTGCTGAGACTGATCGGCTCGATTCCGCTTAGCACGGCCTCCTTGCTGAGGAATCCGCACAACGCATCCGCCTTACACAAAAAACGAAGGGCGGCGCCTTAACCGGCGCCGCCCTTTCGATCTTGCAGTGGTTTCGAGACCCTTGTAACAGGATCGTCCCGGATCTCGGTTAGAAGTTCAGCTTCAGCGCAAACTGCCCAAAGCGACGCTCATCATTGGCGCCGCCGTTGTTCCCGATGCCGCCCTTCGCCGCCAGAATCTCAGGATCTCCGGCGCTGTCCAGAGTGCAGCAGGCATCGTTGTTTGCCGCCAGCAAAAACAAGTCGTGATGGTTGAAAATGTTGAAACCCTCGGCGCGGAATTCCAGATTCATGCCTTCGCGAATAGGAAACTTCTTCGACAGCTCAAAATCCAGATTCCAGATACCCGGCCCACGGAACGAGTTGCGCGCCGTCATAGTCGCAGGCCACGGTCCCCAATCCGAGATACCCAGCAGATTCGGGTTACCCCACGAATTCGCAGCGCCCAGCGCGCCGATCGTATAGGTGTTCGTCCCCCCTCCCGTAACTCCGCTCGGAATCGACTTGAACGTGTGCTGGGGAACGGAACCGGAAGCCGGCGTGTATCGTGCCACGTTGTACCCAGTCCCATTGTTTGTTGAGTCGAAGTAGGTGAACGGCGATCCCGTATGGGCCAGAAAGATGCCCGCAACCTGCCATCCGCCCACCGCCTCACGCAGCAAAAAATTGTGGCTGGTTTTGAAAAACGGCTCCGCATAGATCGGCGCCAGCACCAGGCGATGTCTCACATCAAGGTCTCCGTTGCCGTGATCCATCGCCGGGTTAAAGGGATTCGTGTAACCCAGGCTGAACGCGTTATTCGTTTCCGAGAAGGTCGTGCTCAGATCGTCCAGCGCGTGCGCCAGTGTGTAGTTGGCCACCACTGACAAGCCCGAGTGATGCAGGTTCGTAGTCTCGAACTGAACATTCGCGCCTTCGTAGTAAGAATCGCCGCCCGAACCCCGGTTGTTCGCATTCGAGTACTGGTTGTTGAGGCGCGTAAGGGCTTGGTAAGGCATTCCGGTAGCGGGATCAAGGGGATCACCCGGGTTCGGGTCCGTGACCGGATCGCCCAGCAGCGCATTGCCGCTGCCCAGACCGTTGTAGTTCTTGATGTCATAGAGATGCAGACCGCGAGCACCCACATACTGCAGCGACAACACCGTGCTGTGAGTCAGTTGATGCTCCAGCGCCAGGCTCCAGAACTGCGTCTGCGCCGTCCGGATATTCTGATCCACGTGCCGCAGGCTCGTAGGCGGCAACGGAACGCTTCCGGAACTTCCCCCCAGTGGCCCCGCATTCGAATTTGTTACCGTGGTGTTGTTGATAATCACCACCGCGTAATTAGGCGGATTCTGAATCACGTTGAAGGTCACGTTGCCAAAATTGCGCTCGTAAGCGATACCGTATCCGCCGCGGATAGAATCCCGTCCATTCCCAAATATGTCATAGGCAAAACCGATTCGCGGAGATACCGTGCCGTACTGCGGATTCCAAAGACTGTGGATCGGGCTGTTCGGCACCGTGAACACCTGCCCGCTACGCTCCCGCTCCGGCAGTGTCGCTCCTGGCCCGTAGTAATAGTTCGAATCCAGGTTCTGGTTGTCGTTGTGCTGCACCCCGTAGTATTCGTACCGAACCCCGTAGTTCAACGTCATCTTTGGCGTGAATTTGAAAGCATCCTGCGCATAAACCGCCCAGTCCTTGAACCGCTCGCTGCGCGCAAAACTTGGTGCGACAGCAGGAAGCGTGATCGAGCAATCTGGCGTCTGAGTCAGAGCCCCGGTGTAAGGATTCCGTACGCAGGGCAGTGCGCCATTAGCATTCACCGCCGCCTGGAACTCGAACAGGCTGCCGTTATAAAGAGCCTGCAGTCCCGCCGCTCTGTTGTTGCCCAGTTGCTCGTTGGCCTGCGCGTACGCGCCATACGCATTGTTGTCCTGAATGTAGATCAACTGCGTGCCAAACTGCATCGAGTGCCTGCCCTTCAGCCAGGCCAGATCCTCATTGATCTGTGAAGTATTCTGCGGACCGCCAAAAGGAAGGCCGCCATTCGCCGGGTTCGTGTCATAGAAACCGGGTAACTGAATCGGCGTTCCCGTTCCCGGAACCGTAGCATTCACCGAAACCACCAATGTCGGCACATCCTGAAGCGTTGTGTCGTACGAGAAAGAGGTGTTGAAGCGGCTGAAGCTCAACTTGGTATTGCTCGACAACGAGGGGCTGAACAAGTGTGTGAAATTCAGCAGGTGGGCCTGATTTTTTACCGATTGACCGACGTTGTACTGAGAATAAGGCGAAGCAAATTCCCCACCCGCCTGGTCTATCTCGTTGTAATCGACATACCGGTAGAAGATCTGCGTTTTGTCGCTCAACGAGTAGTCCGCGCGCGCCACAACGTTATAAGTATTCGTCGGCACACCACCGCCTGCATTCTGGGGAGCCGTAAACGCCACTGATCCCAACATCGGGGTGGTCGCGGGTAATGTAGCCGGGACAAGGCTGTTTCCGTTCGCATCCGTTCCGTAGACTTGATCTGCCGTATAGGTCTGGTTGAAATTGAAGCTCTTGCTCCCGCCATAGGTGTTGAAGTAATCCTGAATGTTGGCCGCGCTCAGCCCCAGAAACTCTGGCGTCGGTACAGCCGCCTGCAGTACCGCTGCGCTGCGTACCCGTGTCCACTCAGCACTGCCAAAGAAGAACAGCTTGTTCTTGAAAACCGGCCCGCCCACTGCAAAGCCAAACTGGTTACGCGTGTATGTGCCTTTTGGAATGCCGACCTGATCATTGGTTTCGGTATTCGACGTGTAAGCAGACAACCGGTTGTACTCCCAGGCAACTCCGTGAAAATTGTTGGTGCCGGTCTTGGTCGTCACGTTAACGACACCACCCGATGCGCGGCCAAACTGCGGCTCAAAGTTGCTGGTCGACACGCGAAACTCCTGCACCGAATCCAGAGGCACAAAAATCCCGATCCCGTCGCCGAATACGCTCACATTCTCTACACCGTCCAGCAGAATCTCGGTGCCACTCGACCGCTGCCCATTGATGTTGAAGCCTACACCGCGTGTCGTTGAGTTCTGAGAGTTCGACTGCATCCCGGTGCCGCTGCCCGAAGACCCGGCATCGCCATTCGAAATATTGCCGGAGATGGCGACAAAGTCATAAGGATTGCGCGTCAGGCTGGGCAACGACGAAACCTGCTCAGCATTGATCACCTGCGAAAGTTCCTGAGTCTGCGTGTTGACCTGGGAACCGCCCTCCGCAATCACCTCTACGTTCGAGGTGCTGGCATTGACGGAAAGATTCACATCGAGCGTCACACGCCCGCCAACCGTAACTTCAACCCTCGCCGTGTAGGCAGCGAAACCGCTGGCGCTCACCCCGACTTGGTAAGTCGCAGGTTCAAGGCCGGTTATTGTATATGTCCCGTTGGATGAACTTTGCGCGGTACGCGCTGCGTTGGTTCCAATGTTCGTTACTGTTATCGTGCCGCCGGGAACCAGGGCGCCGGTTTGATCTGTCACCGAACCGGTGATCGATCCGCTCTCCACCTGTGCCAAAACGGCCACACTCGCGAACAAAAACATCATCGCGATTCCAGCAAGATACCTCAATGATTTGTTAAACATAACTCCTCCATCGTCTACCTTGGCGGAAACTCCACGAAGACTCAATCGTAGGAATCGCAGTCCAAACTAGCATGAACAGAGATGGCGGAGTTATCTGCCGGAACGTTACTTCACCTGGACCAAAAGCTGCAATCTACATGCCAAATCGGAAAAAAGTTTGTAAGTTATGTATTTTCAAGAAGAAACGACGCAACGGCCAGAAATGCAAATACAAAGAAATATGAGTTACCATAGGCAAGATATGAAACTTGGACATCGTGGACCCTGTATTTCCCGGGCCCCCTACTATTTTCTGTAGCCTGGACGGATATTCTCAACCATGCTCCTCACCCTCGCCCATATCGGCCCCAAATCCCAAAAAGCCGGCCCCAAGGCGCACTACGACATCCTCACTCACCTCTACATCGACCGCATCGCCCCCTACAACCCCTGCAACACCGAAGCCTTCCCCACAGAATCCGCCTTCCTCGCCTGGCTCTCCCGTCCTGCCAACTCCGGAAAGGCCGCGCGCCTACCCGCCCTCCCGGTGTTGCTCGACAGCCGCGGCCGGGCACTCTCCTCCACCGAATTCGCCACCTGGCTGGGCGCGCGCCGCGACCAGGGCACGCAGCATATCGTCCTCGCCATCGGGCCACCCGATGGCTGGTCAGAAGCAGCCCGCGCACAGGCCAGTCTTCTCCTCTCTTTTGGTCCCATCACAATGCCCCACGAACTAGCCCGCCTCGTCCTCGCAGAACAGCTCTACCGCGCCTGTACAATCCTGGCAGGCCACCCCTACCACTCCGGCCACTAGCCTTCTGAATAAGGAAATTCGGGTGCGGGTGCCCCACCCTCGCCACGTTCTTGTTTTTGTGGCTAGGGTGGGATCTCGCTAACTTGCTAACTCGCCAATGCGCGGAACGCGCGCTAACTCGCCAAAAGGACTCCCATGATGACCGAATCCCAGCCAGCATCCCGCAAGGGCCTCATCCTCATCAACACCGGTCCCGGCAAAGGCAAGACCACCGCTGCCCTCGGCACCGGACTCCGCGCCGTCGGCGTCGGCATGCGCGTCCTCATGCTCCAGTTCCTCAAAGGCTCCTGGCACTACGGCGAGCTCGACGGAGTTCTCCCCTTCGGCGATAACTTCGTCCTGAAACAACTAGGCCGAGGATTCGTAAAAGTGGGCGGCGCAGAAACCGACCCTGAAGACCTCAAAATGGTCCACGATGCCTGGGAAGAATCGAAAGCCGCCATCCTCTCCGGCGACTGGGATCTCGTCATCCTCGACGAAATCAACTATGCCATCGGCTACGGCATGTTAGACCCGGAAGAAGTAGCCAAAACCCTCCTCGAACGCCCCGAGATGGTCCACGTAATCCTCACCGGCCGCAACGCCCACCCAAAACTGGTAGAAATCGCCGACACAGTAACAGAAATGCGCGAAGTAAAACACGCCTACCAGAAAGGCATCCTCGCCCAACGCGGCATCGAGTACTGAGGAACAGGCCACTAACTCAGTTCGGACGAACTCTCGTTCCCCTAAGCGAAACTAAGTTTGAGCAAGCAAATTCTGTTTTTTCTGTCTTTGTTTTTCTTTCTGTCATTCCCCTCGGGAATCTGCTGTTCCATCCCCAGCCATCAGCCTCTCGACCTCCGCATGCAGCCGTTCCGTAATCCCAGCCTCGCTCTCCTCCGCGCCAAAGCGAATCGGCTCCCCCACCCGGACCACAATCGTCTCCGGCCGAAACCACCCCCTCCGGCCCGTCTTCAGATCACCCAGCCCACCCAGCGCCATCGGCAGCACCGGAGCATGCGCCCGCTTCACCAGCAGCCCGATCCCGGGCCGAAACGCCCCCAGCACCCCATCGTCAGATCGCATTCCCTCAGGAAATACGACGACGTGAAAGCCCCGGTCCAGCGCTTCGCCCGCGTGGGCAAAACTGCGTTGGAAATCCCTCTGCCGCGGCAGCGGAAACACATTGAACAACGCGGTGATCAGCAGCCAAGCCGGCTGTCCAAGCGGGTTGAGCACCCGCACCTCCATATTCCGCCCGTGGCGAAAATCCTCCAGCATCTCCCCCGACATAGCCACCGCCGTCCGATCGCGAATCGCCCGGGGCAGTCCCGAAAGCAGCAACGGCACGTCATACGCCGTCACATGATTCGCCACAATCAGCATCGCTTCCTCAGCCCTGAGCTCTCGCGTCCGCACTACGCGAGGCGCGGCCAGCAGCCAGACAAGCGGCCTCATCGCGCACTCCACAAACGCCGCACGAAGCCACCTCACCGGCAGCATCCAGGGCCATCGCGGATACGCAAAACGCGGAACATCCCGCTTGAACGTCGCTCCAGCCAAGGGCCCTGCTTCTGGTTCCTTCGTCTCCTCATGCCGCTCGTCGAAGTCGACGGCAGTTCCTGCAGGCGTCGCGACATCTCCGCCGCGCCCAGCCTCAGCCGAAATGACAGGCTCACCACTAACCATCCGCCGCAACTCGCCCAGCGTCCGCACGCCCGCATATCCCTCAGAATCGAGCGCCACCCCCATCCGCTCCTCAAGCGCTGCCAGCAGTTGAATGCGGCCCAGGCTATCCAGATGCAGATCTTCTTCCAGCCGCAGGTCCTCCTCGTCGCCGCCAGCCACTTCGTGCGCTTCTCCGGTAATCTGCGCGATCAACCCCAACAGCCAGTCAGCATCGCGAGCGTCACCTGTCGCTTCCCCCGCACCTCGGCTTGCCGCCCACTTAGCCACAGCCGCGCGCCTGATTTTGCCCGTTGAAGTACGCGGAAGATCCGGCTCGGGCCACAGCAGCCACCGCCGGATCCGCTGAAACTCAGCCAACCGCGCGTTCGCAGCGTCAATCACTGCCCCAGCCCGCTCCGCGCCGCCGCGCAACACCAGCACAGCGCATGGCTCCGGACCCGAAGGCGTCTCCACACCCACCACCGCGCAGGCCGCCACCTCCGGCTCCTGCTCCAGCGCAGCCTCCAGATCCTCGGGATGAACGTTCACGCCCGCCCCGGTCACGATGACCTCGCTCTTGCGGCCCAGAAAGCGGAACTCACCCGTCTCCTTTTTTTCCGCCAGATCGCCCGTAGCCAGCCACTCTCCCTCGCGCGCATGCAGCGCTCCCCCGCTCCATGTTGCAGTGGAGATCATCCCGCCGCGCACCAGCACCTCGCCGTCGGCTCCCAGCCTCACCTCTCTGCCCGGAAGCGGTTTGCCGATAGTGCCCCTAGCCACATGGAAAGGGTGATTCAGCGTGATCAGCGCCGCCGTCTCCGTCATCCCGTAGCCCTGAATCAGCACAAAACCAAGCGCATTCCAAAACTGCTCCACCGGCCCCGGCAACGCCCCGCCACCCGAGATAAACGCCCAGAACTTGAACCCGAACTCCCCGTGAATATCGCGAAACCTCCACCACCGCTTCAACGCCGAAATACCCTGCGCTTCAGCCAGCCGCCGCGGCAGATCCGGATACTCGGCCTCCAGATGACGCGCCAGCAGCCCCAGCACCCGCGGCACCGAAGCCAGCACAGAAATGCGCTCCCGCTGGATCGTCCGCACCAGCCAAGGCGCCGCCGGACGGCTCTCGAAGTGCACCTCCGCCCCAAAGATCGGTGGCACCCACAGCCCCATCGTCTGCCCGAAAACATGACTCAGCGGCAAGGTATGCAAAATGCGCAGCGGGTGAATCAGCCGCTCATAGCGCATATACCCCCGCGCTCCCTCTTCGATCGGCTCGATGCTGGCCAGCACATTGCCGTGTGTGTGAACAATGCCCTTCGGCTCCCCCGTCGTCCCCGAAGTGAAGAGAATCTGCAGCGGCGTCTCTCGCGATAGCCCATCCACTGCCCCCGCCTCTTCCTCGGGCAGCACCGCCGCGATCTCGTCAAGCGCCAGCCGCGGCCAGTCGCCTGCCAGGGTTCGAAGCAGCAGTACATCACCCACCACCAGCGAAGGCCGCACATCAGCCGCCACTCGCGCAGCAAACTCGCTAGATCCATAAGCGTCTAGCGGAACCGCCAGCACCCCGCGCAACAGGCAGCCGTAAAAGGCCGCGATCCATGCCGCGGAGTTCTCTCCCCAGATAAGCACCCGCTCGCCCGGACCAATCCCCCGCCTCACCAGCAACGCCGCGAAGCGCCCGGCAAGCTCAGCGATCTCGGAATAGCGAGTCGCCCGCCGCCGATAACCGGCATACTGCACCACCGCAGTATCCCCGCCGCAGCGTCGAAGATCGTCAAGAAGAGTCGCCAGATGAGCGCGCATTATTGGCCCCAAACAGCTATATCAAATCACCCAGAGTCCATTCTGGACCAGCACCGGAACGAGCAGATGAACGCAAGCCGCTTGCATCTTCGAATCCAGGCTGCCGTTGGAGATATGTAAACCTGCGAGAACCCGCATAAATCATGCGCGACTCGTGCCAGGATGAACCCCGAGGACTTATCCTGAGTTCCCATCCTCGTGATCTCAGGTTGCACTACTCCCAACCGCGAGGCCGAAGCGATCTTCCGGAGATACGAAGTATGCACAAAGCCCTGATCCTTATCCTGAGCCCGCCATTACCTTTCCCTGCACCCTCTCATGCCAGGCTCAAGCGCAGCAAGCATCCCCTTCCCGTCCCGCCATTACGGGCATCTCCCATCTCACCCTCTTCGCCGATAACATCCCCAGCTCTGAAAAGTTCTACGCATCGTTGCTCGGATGGACTCAGATACCAGCTAGTGGCGCCAACTCAGGTGTCCGCTTCTACGCCAACCACGAGCAGTATGTTGAACTGCTCACTCCTCCCGCATCAGGCCTGCCTGATCGGTTGGACAGCGTCGGCTTCTCCACCAGCAACGCAGAGGCCCTACGCGCATATCTCGGCAAGCACGGCGTCTCCGTACCGCCCGCAGTGACAGTCGAAAAGGACGGAAGCCACAGCTTCCTCGTTCACGATCCCGAAGGAAACAAAGTCGAATTCACCCAGACCGGCAGTCACCCTCCCGCGAAACCGACGTCCCCAACGGAGCCGCTCAGCAATCACATCATGCACGCAGGCTATGTCGTGCGCAACCGCGCCGCATTGGACCACTTCTACAAAGACCTGCTCGGCTTTCACCTCTACTGGCAGGGGGGAAATCCAGCCGATCGCATCGACTGGGTCATGATGCAGGTTCCCGGCGGCACAGACTGGATCGAGTACATGCTTTATTTACCCGCGCATCCATCTCTCGCGCAGTTAGGCAGCGCCAACCATCTCGCCCCCGGCGTAGTCAGCGTCGCTGAATTGCAAAAGAAGTTGGAATCGCGCGGCTGGAAACCTCAGGACGGAAAAAATCCGCAGATTCTGGGCGTCGATGGCAAAATGCAGCTCGACCTCACCGACCCCGACGGCACCAGAGTAGAGTTCATGGAATTTCTGCCCGTAAAAACCCCCTGCTGCTCCCCCTACACAGGCAGCCAGCCTACCGCCTCTGGAGCTTGGTAGCCGCTAGCCGGTCCCGTCCAGCTAACATTCTCGCGAGCACAACCTCAACATCCCGGAGCATCCAATGCCGCAATCAGCAACCTCCATCCACACCAACTGGTCCGACATCCCCGTCGAACCCATGAACCCCCTCCTCGGCCGCCAGTTCGTCGTAGGCGCCAACGTCATGGTCGCCCGCATCACGCTGCAAAAAGGCGCACACGTCCCCCTGCACAGCCACCACCACGAACAAATCGCCATCCCCATCAACGGCTGCCTCCAGTTCCTCCTCCACGAACCGCCTGAAGCTGAATCCCCTGACGCCGGATACCCGCACTCCTCGGTCCGCGAAGTCATCCTCCGTCCCAACGAAGTCCTCACCATCCCACCCCACGTCCCCCACGAAGTCTTCGCCCTCGAAGACACCATCAACCTCGACCTCTTCTCTCCGCCGCGCCAGGACTGGATCGACCGCGACGACGCCTATCTCCGCGCTCCCCAACCCGGCTCCTGAACGGCGCCTGAATCCTGATCTCACTCAATCCGCACCAGTACCCGTGCAATAGCCCCTCAAACCTGGCCAATTCCGCACAATCCCGCCCTCGACACGCATCGCGCGCATCCAAGCGTTAGAGGTTATTCCAGTGAACAGTAATCTTTTCGACTCCTTCACTCTTCCCAGGCTCATGATTCTCGGCTCCGGCCTGCTCACCACGGCACTGCTGGTCGCCGCCCCACTGGTCCTCCCTCACGTCTCCCCCGCCGAAGCCAGCACCGTCTCCACTTCAACCCCCACGTTCAGCTCTGAAAGCGGCATTCCCACGCCCATACGACGCGCCAAGCCCAGCGCAGCCCACCGGGCAGTTCACATCATTCCGGCAAAACAGACCGCGCAGGTCGCAGGGGAAGCCACCCCGAGCAGCGACCTCCAGATCGAATCGCAGGCCACGATCAACTGAGAAAGGCCAGCGGCCGCGCAAATACTCCTCGCGCACAAGCATCTGTCTCGCACCCAACCGCTCTCGTAAATCCCCTCCCGCCCGTCCTACCGGTACACTCGACGCACATCATGCGGCCGCATCCTCCATGCCCGCGCCGTGTGTAGGAAGGGATATCCCATGCGCCTCCGCTACCTCCTGACCGCGGTCGTCCTCGCAGCTACATCCGCAGCCGCCCAGCAGACACCACCGCCCACAGCCCTAACCATCTATAACCAGGACTTCGCCGTAGCCCGCACCACCGTTGACCTCGACCTCCGCCCCGGCCTCAATGAAATCACCACCACCCAGGTCACCAGCCAGCTCGAACCCGACTCCGTAGTCCTTCGCGACCCTTCCGCCAGCAACACAGCCAAACCCACCTTCCGCATCCTCGAGCAAAACTACGATGCCGGCGTAGTCACCCAGCAATGGCTCCTCGAAAAATACGAAGGCAAGACTCTCAATTTCCAGATCGCAGGCAGCTCATTCGTCGATGGCCATTTCGTCCCCGGCCCCACCGTTGCAGGCAAAATCATCCGCGCGGGAGGCCAACAGTTCGGCTCCCCGCAGTTCGGCTACCAGCAAACCCAGCCTCTCGTCGAAGTTGACGGCCAGATCCTCTTCCAGCTCCCCGGCACGCCGCTCTTCCCACCCTCCACCGACGGCCTCCTGCTGAAGCCAACCCTGCGCTGGCAAATCAACGCTGAAAAGCCCCAGAAGCTCGCCGCCGAACTCGCCTACATCACCGGCGGCCTGAGCTGGGAAGCCAACTACAACGTAGTAGCTCCTGAGAACGCCAACAATACAACAGAAGAAAAAGCCGACATCCTCGGCTGGATCACCATCCACAACCAGAGCGGCACCGAATTCCCCCAGGCCCGCATCAAGCTCATGGCCGGCGACGTCGCCAAAATCGTCCCCCAGGACTTTGGCCGCAACCGAATGCTCATAGCCATGGGCGCTTCGCAAATGGTGCAGGTCGACGCTAACGTCACCCAGAAAGCCTTCGACGACTTTCATCTCTACGACTTGAACCGCACCGTCGCTCTCCGCGACGGCGAAATCAAGCAGGTCCAGTTCATCGAAGCAGCCGGCGTCACCCTCAAACGAAGCTACATCTACGACGGCGCGCAGGAAGGCCTTCAACCCTACACCGGGGGCAACGTCAACCAGGAGCAGGAATACGGCGCCAACCTCGGCACCTCAAAAGTCCACATCGTCGAAGAATTCAAAAACAGCGAAGCCAACCACCTCGGCATCCCGCTCCCCGCCGGACGCGTCCGCCTCTACCGCCGCGATAGCGACACCCAAATGGAGTTCGTCGGCGAAAGCGCCATCAACCACACCCCCACCGAAGACACCGTCAAAATCACCACCGGCAGCGCCTTCGATATAAAAGGCACCCGCCGCCAATCGGACTTCCACATCGACCAGCGCGCCCGCTTCGTAGACGAAACCTTCGAGATCAAACTAACCAACCAGAAAACCCAACCCGTCACCGTCAACGTCCTCGAACACCTGTACCGAGGCAATAACTGGCAACTAACTCAAAAGTCCACCGACTACACAAAACTCGACAGCCACACCATCCAATTCCCCATCCCCATCCCAGCCAAAGGCGAATCCACCCTAACCTACACCGTCCATTACACGTGGTAGCTTTCGGCTGCAACAAATCGGGGTGCCCCATCCTTGTCACAGCCCCACCGTGACAAGGATGGGACTAACAAATGTTCGCGCCACACCGTATTTGCTTTTGTTCTTATTGCAGCGTCGAAACATGAACATAGTCGAACGTCGCCGTATATCAAGCACGATTACCCGCATAGAGAAGAATCCGTTACTTTGACGGTGAACTTAGCCGCTCCCGCAATCGGGGCCAACCGCCCTCCTGATCATTCCCTCCAATTTCACATCGCTGCCGTGCGCGAGCCGCAATGAGAGAAAACGATTGCACAACCGCCTCTCCATATCGCCGAGATGGTCCGCTATTGAATCAAGCAGACGTTCTCTGAATCATTCCGCTGGGCATATATACTTGCTCCTCCAAACAGACCAATCTTCAGAGTCTCTGATATCGGCTCCGGCTCTAGGAAAAAGCAACCACATCCGAAGGACCAGCGACTCCCTTCATTTCGCCGCTACAACACGCCCACCTCAACACGAAGTCTGATACAACTTCGACTTTCTTGGTTTATTCTGAAAACGATTCCCGGGGGCTCGCGCTTGACCGATACTCCAACATCGAAGAAGAAACCCACGCCCGCGGTTCCAGATCTCCCGGAACGCATGGACATCCGCACCATCGCGCGCCTCGCCAACGTCTCCATCGCCACCGTCTCGCGAACCATCAATCGCGTCAGCACAGTCAATCCAAAAATGGCGAAGCGCGTCTGGGACGTCATCGAGAAGCTCGATTTCGTGCCCAACACTCAGGCCCGCGCCCTCGTCTCCGGACGCAGCAAACTCTTCGGCCTCATCGTCTCCGAAATCACCAACCCATTCTTCCCCGAACTGATTCAAGGCTTCGAAGACATCGCTGTCGAACACGGCTACGAAATCCTCGTCAGCTCCACCAATCACGATCCCAAGCGCATGTCTCACTGCATCCGCCGCATGCTCGAGCGCAAAGTCGAAGGCGTCGCCATCATGACCTTCGGCATCGAAGAGCCGCTGCTCGACCAGCTCGCCAAGCGCAAAGTCCCCATGGTCTTCATCGACGTAGGCCCGGACCGGCCCGGCATCGCCGTTCTCAAAGTCGACTATCATCATGGAATCCGCCAGGCCGTGCAGCATCTCGCCGCCCTGGGTCATCGGCACATCGCCTTTGTCTCCGGACCGGCCCGCCTGCACTCCGCGCAATCGCGCCTCGCCGCCTTCATCAAGTCCATGAAGGAGTGCGGTATCACCCCGGATAAATCGCAGATCGTCGAAGGCGATCACACCCTCGAGGGCGGCGCAGCAGCAATGGAAAAGCTCCTCGCGCAGGAAGAAATGGCAACCGCGGTCCTCTGCTCCAACGACATGACGGCGATCGGCGTACTCCACAAGCTCTATCGCACCGGCCTGCGTGTTCCTGACGACATATCGGTCATCGGTTTCGACGACATTCACATCGCCGAGGTGATGATGCCGCCGCTGACCACCATCCTCATGTCACGCTTCGACATCGCCAAAGCAGCCTTCAGCGCATTACAAAGCCAGGTCGAGTCTCCCGAAGAATCACGCGGTCTCCGAGAATTCGACATCCCCACCGACCTGATCGTCCGCGAATCGACAAGTTTCCCGCGCGGCACCATGACTCACTTACGCAAGAAGTAACTTGTTCCCCCATGTGAGTTACGGCGGGCTACTGTAAGTTGCTCTGCGTATTTCCCGGCGAAGCCTTGGCCTTGAGCCGCTTCAATTCCTCGGCAGCCCGCTCCGCGTCTTCCTTGCGCCCCAGCTTCTGATACACGCGAAGCAACTGGTAGTAATCGCTCTGAGCAATGAAGTCCGATGGATGATTCAGAAGGGCCTTCTGCAACCAGTCAGCCGCCTCCTCGTTCTTACCCATGGCGGCCAATCCCGTCCCAAGATAAAAGTATGCCGGCGCACTGTTGACATGGGCCTCAATCGCCTGCCGCAGCAGCGGAACCCCGTCTTCGGGATTGCCTCGTTCCACCTGAATCTTGCCCAGATTGTAGAGCGCAATCCCATTGTGCGGATTCAACTTCACCTGCTGCGAATAGGCCTTGATCGCATCGTCAAATCTACTCATTTTCTGGTCTGCCTCGCCTAAGGCCTCGTATAAGTCCGAGTTATTCGGCTGCTTCTTAATTGCCGCCTCGAACTCCTCGATCGCCTTCTCTGGCTGCCCTGATTCTGCATAACTCTCCCCAAGCGCGCGATGCACCAGCCACGAATCCGGATCGATGCTTGAAAGAGCCTGGTACGCCTGTTGCGCGACCAGCGAGTGCGCGCGCGCCTGATAGTAGCGAACGTTCGCATCTTTCGGTGAAAGCTCGGCAGCATGATCGAGCGCACTGGCCGCTTTGTCCGGTCGTCCTGATCCCAGCTCGATGATCCCCAGCCAGCTCAGGGCCTCGACATTGTTCGGCTGCAACGCGACCTCCGTATCAAGGTCCTTCGCAGCCAGCTGGAACTTGTTCATCTGATACTCAGTGATGCCCAGAAACATATGTGCCCCAGGTAATTGCGGATTCAGTCGAACCGCCTCCTGCAGCGATTTCTCCGCGTCATCCAACTTTGCCTGCCGAACCTGCGTCAGGCCCAGCCCAAGGTAAGCATCCGCAAACTCAGGAGCAGCAGTAACAGCCTGCTTGAAATACCCTTCAGCCTCCACCGCGTTTCCCCGATGCATAGCCTCAGAGCCAAGTTGCAACAGGCGCATCACCTCAGCACTCGGAGCAGCATCGCTCTGCGCCGCCAGAGGCATCCGGCTTCCCACGGTCAGCACTGAAACAAGCAAACAGGCTAATCTGAGGTAAGCACGTCTCATGGCGCCTGCTCGTTCAAGCGAAGGCCGTTTGCAGATTCCTTGCTTTCTTTCTCAGCCATTGCTGTCGCTATCTCCAGTTCGTGCTTGGATTCATCCTGCCTGCCAAGACGCGCGAGGCTCAAACCCAGATAGTAGTGTCCCGGCTGGTAATCAGGCGCGGCCCTCGTAGCTTTCTCGAGCGCAGAGATAGCTTTCTCATACTGCTTCTGCTTGAAATAGATAATCCCGATTCCAACCAGCGCACCACCATGCGCGGGGTTCCGCTCAAGGGTCTTATTGAAGTTAGCCAGCGCATCAGCATACTCATCCGCCTGAAGCTCTGTATCCCCAAGCTGATAGTAGCCTTCCGTCTGCTTTGGTTGTAACTCAATGCAGCGTTTGAACTCGGCCTTAGCCTGATCCAGCTTCAGCCCCTGACGAAACACCCGCCCCAGCCCATAATGTGCGGATGCATCATCCGGCTTCAGCTTGAGATACTCCTGCATCTTCTGCTCCGCCGTTGCGAGTTGTCCAAGATCGAGCTTCACACGAGCCACAGCATACAAAACATTGGCATCCCCAGGCATCAGTTTTGCAGCATGTTCCAGAGTCGCGTCGGCATCGTGATACAGCCGCATCTGATCCTCCAGAATGCCGAGGTCATACAACAGCTTTGCATTCTCCGGAGCAGACTTCTGTGCCCTCAGCAGCGTGACCAGCGCGGTGTCGCCATCGTTCTTTCGAGCGGCGTCGAGCGCTAGGCGCTCGCTCACCAGAACCTCGCCTTCTTGCGCTGCCACATTTCCGGTACTCTCCGCAAGCAGCGCTTCGTACGCCTCCCTGGCTTCTATCCACTTGCCATCCTTGCGCAGCGCGTCTGCCCGCTCCAGCGAACCAGCCTGCGGCAAGCCGGATTGCATCGCCATTGCAAAGAGCAAAGTCAGTGTAGGCAACATACACAACTCACAACGGGAAATGAACGCAGCATCGTTGCGATTCTAGCACCGGGCAAAATCTCCGGTTCACTAATCGCTGGTTCGCAGCAAAGCGCAAGGGCCGGCGTGTACCGGCCCTTACGCTAACAATCGATACATCGAAGTGCTCATTCAGAGCGCTTCAGGTTAGAAGTTGAAACGCCCCGAGATCTGCAGATTACGAGGACCATAATCTACAGCTCCCGGAACACCGAACCCTCCGCTCAACGGTACACCGGTAAGGTAGTCCGCTGGTTCCGAATCCGGCAGGCCCATGCGATGTCGATTAAATGCGTCGATCGCTTCAAGCTTCAGCTGGAATTGCTTCTTTTCCGTGATCCTGAAGTTCTTCAGCAGGCTGAAGTCCTCCGCAAGGTACATAGGCCCGGTGACTTCTTCTGTTACACGCGGGATACCTGTACCAAAGCTAAATGGATCGAGAGAGCAGCCGTCAGCGCAGCTCGGGGAAGAATGACGCAACCACAACGATGCATCGTCGTACTGCGCATGGCCTTCACGATTCTGATCGACAAAGGCTGCCTCGCTCAACGGTACACCGGGATCGGTGGGGCTTAACTGCCCCGCAGGCCGGAATGCCGGTTTGAACCACGACTCGCCGTTGAATATGCTCGAGTGGTTCTTGTTCTTGCGATAAGCCTCGTTCTGCAGACCGAACTGGCCTGCCGGTCCACGCGAAAATCGGATGCAGTTCTGGTAATAGGGAATGCCAGTCGCACAGCCAAAGTCTAACGGCTGACCGCTCTGGTAGCGTTGTATCCCGCCCAGTTCCCATCCGCCTACAAGAAGATCAAGCGCCCTGTTGTTGTTCAGGAACTTCTGACCGTTGCCAAACGGGAACTTGACCAGGTAGCTGATTGATAACTGTTGCGGCGTGTTCTGGATGCTGACCGACTTCTCACCCTTGAAGTTGGAAGAGTCCTGCGTCTGCGAACGGTTGTTCGTATAGCTGAACGGAATCGTGGAGTCAGCATCCGTTTCATTCTTCGACCATGTATACGAGAGCTGCAGGTTGAAGTTGTTGCGGAATCGGCGATTCAGCGAAACGATCATCGCCTCGTACGACGAATGACCCAGGTTTTCCAGGCAGCAATCGCCCGCGATGTAGTCGTACTGCGGGAATGGCCGAATCGCCTGACCCAGGTTTCCGAGGAAGGTCGAGTAAGGTGCCTTCTGACCAGTGACGGAAGTACCGCCCTCCGACTGGATCGCGAACTGCGGATCGCTCAGCCTGTCGCCGAGCGAGAAATTGCTCTTCGCTATGTTGTTGTCGTTCGAGAGGAAACCCGAGTGAAGATTCTGCGAGCTCTGACCCAGGTAACCAAGTGTAAAGATTAGATCCTGCGCAACCTCATGCTGAATCTGCAAGCTCCAGCTATCGGTCATCGAAGGACGTCCATAGCTCGGCTTGATCACTTCACCACCTACCGCATTGAACTGACCGGGCCCACCCGTCAATTGCGTCGGATCCGTGCTGATAGCGAAGTTTGAAGGCGCAAAGCCGGCATAACCTGCATCGAGCTGGAATGCCGGCGTAAATCCACCTGCTGTTCCAGGTCCGGTGTAGTTGCTGCCGATCTGCCGGAACTGCGAATATCCCAGCGTCATCGAACTGCCGAAGTCGCTGTATTGCAGCGGTCCGTAAACGATCGCACCACCTCCGCGAAGCACAGTCTTGCCATTGCTTCCTGGCAGCACATACGCGAAGCCTATGCGAGGCGCGATGTCCTTGTACCAGGTATTGGCCCAGGCCGTGTTGCAGCTCTTGCAGTTCGTGCCGAAGACCAGCGCACCGGGCAGGTTGCCCGCCGCGGCGTCCGGAAGAGTGTAGTTGAACGCAGAAGTGAAGTTACCCGCTTCGTGCCGGGGAGCATCGATGTCATATCGAACTCCCAGATTGAAAGTAAGAGTTGGGCTTACCTTAAAATCATCCTGCACAAAACCCGCAACATAGTGTGAATTCCATCGCGATGCATGGTTATAGACCGTCTGGTTGGAGTAGTCCACTTCACCAAGCAGCATGCTTGCAAGGCTGTTGCCGCTTTGGCAATTTGGGCAGGTCGCCGTCGCAGCGTAGTCGGTTTCGTTACGCAGAAAGCTCAGATACGGAATGTTCTTTTGGATCACGGAGTACTGCTGGTGGCGCCAGTCCACACCGAACTTCAGGCTGTGCCGGCCCTTGATCCAGCTCACGCTGTCGTTGGCTCGCAGGCCGTTATCGATGTTGTCGCCGTTATTGGTCTGACCCCAGCACGTATAGCCATCCCCACCATCAAAGCAAACGTGCGGGAAGGCAGTGCTCTGATAGCCCGGTGCGCCCACCGCCGTCAGATTCAGATTCGAATTCAACGCAGCCGCGAAGTTCTTGCTGTTCGTGCGGTTATAGCCCACGTTGAAGTGATTCAACAGCGTCGGCGTAATGCTGTAATCCCAGCCGCCGCGCAGGTAATGTGTCTCAAAGTCCTGAGGCCAGCCCGCGCTGTTATACGGAGCGGGAAGATTTGGAGCGGCTTCGATTGCAGCATTGTCGCGGCTGCTGTAAGACCCGAAGATCTTGCTGCGGTCGCTCAATGACTGATCGACCCGTACCGTAATCGCAGTGTTGGTCGTAGGATAGGTCGACGAAACCGCATAGTTGTTGATAAAACCATCCACGGTTAATGTCGGTGTCTGGTTAGGATCTGGCAGGTCAGCCAGCAATGCCTTTGCGGCCGGGCTGAAGCGGCCCGCCGGAATAATGTTGCCCGGGAATGGATCGCGGCAAGGAACTCCCGTCGGTCCGATACGCGTCGTCGCCGGATCGAATATCTGATTCTGCAGCACCACATCTCCGGTGCAGGGATTGGTGTATGCCGTCGGCACGGGTGCACCTGTCTGCGTCAGGAGTGCTGAAAAATCGCCGGACTTTTCAGCCGCCGTAGGCACCGTCGACTGCTGAACCGCACTCGGCGTGAACTTGTACTGTTCCCACGAAAATAGGAAGAAGGTACGATCTTTAGCGTTGTAGAGTTTTGGAATCGATAGTGGCCCTTGCACAGTTCCACCAAAGTCAAACTTGCTGTCTTTGGGAAGGCTGTACGCGCATTGAGAAGCCGGCTCACCCGGTGTGCAGCGAATGGCCTGGTATCCATTATTGAACCAGTTGTTTGCATCGAACGTTGAGTTCTTGATAATCGCGTAAACCGTACCGTGATACTCGTTCGTACCCGACTTTGTCGAGAAGCTTTCAAAGCCCGCTGTCGAACGGCCATACTCAGCCGAAGGCGTCGAAGTCGTCACCTTGAATTCCTGCAAGGCCTCGATAGAGGGCGAAGTCTCGTCGAAAGATGATCCGTTCTCACTTCGTGTAATGCTGGCGCCGTCGAGCAGCACCTCATTGCCGTATGCCTGGCCACCCGAGATCCTCGAGAAGAAGACACCGTTACCCGAGTTGCCTCCTGTACCCGTGCCCGGACCCGCAGTGCCAGGCACTAGGAATACGAACGTTTCCGGCGAACGCATGCCATTGACGCCCTTCGCCAGCGATAGTGGCAAATCCTCGATCTGCTGCTGGCTGATCGTTCCACCTACATCCGAAGATTCGCTCTCAACTGTCGGAGCACTCGCGTCGACAGTAACGTTTTCCGTTACCGCACCCGGCTTCAAAACCACGTTCAATGCCGTCGTCGAGTTGATCGTGACCAGCACTCCTTTGTTAGTACTTACGGAAAAGCCCGGTGCCGTAAACGTGACGTTGTACCGCCCGATCGCGATTTCGCTGAACCGGAACGCGCCCGAAGACGTCGATACCGTCTCGCTCTTCGATCCGTTATCCACGCCGACCGCAACGATCTGTACTCCCGCTATCGCTGCGCCCGAACTATCCGTTACATTGCCGGCGATCTCGCCTCGCGTCGATTGCGCGAATGCGGTCCCTGAAAGACTGAATACCGCCGCAAGCAACAGGCAAAGGTATTCGAATCGTTGAAAGAATTTGCTCATAAGGCTCTCCTGAAAAAGGGCTAATCCCGGTAACGGCTCGCTCCTGCGTGTAACCACCCTCTGAAGCAGCAGCTCTTACCGGCGTAAACATTCGTTGCGCAGCCCATCCACTTGCTTCCAAGGCTGTAGTCAAGAAACTTGAATTGGACAGCTATGGGTATCGGCTACAACTCTCCTTTGCTTTCCCGCTCTAGTGGCGGAATTGAGACCTGCGACATCCATTCCGTCGCATCTCGAAATCTCTGTCTGTCCGTTCGTTCCCCAAAATGATTCAGAGACTGCCGTCAGCAATCTCGGGATGAATCTTCGCTGAAACTTACTCAACAGGGAAGAAAGCGTTTTCTCATAAAGGCGCTTTCTTCCCCGTTTCTGATCGTCCCGAATGCTATCCAAGGCAAATAAAGGCTGTCAACAGGAAAATCCACCCAAGGGTTGACAATTGTCACAATATACACAGAAAATACAGTACTTGTGCCCATATCAAACGTTAGAAAATCGCTTTTGGCGCAAGCCGGGAAGACAATAAATCGCCTCTCAGGAATTCAAGTAAACGGTTGCTTTAGGCATTTTGATCCTACGCAAAACCGGGTACAAACCGCAAAACCGCCGGCGACTCTCCGTGAACCCATCGAATTCCGTTCCGAACGTCAATACGAGTTCGGCGTCGCGTGGGTTCCATTCAGCGAAGCAGCCCGGGCAAACTCGGCCCGCGCCTTCGCTTCCTGCCCCTCGCGGTGATACACCCGTCCCAGCAAAAAGTGAAAGGCTGCGTTCTCCGGAGCCAGCGCCACAGCCGCCTCAAACTCCCGCTGCCCATCCTCCAGCCGGTTTTCTTTGACATAGAGAGCCCCAAGCTGCTCCCGAATTCGAGGATCCTTCGGAGCAATCTCCGACGCCTTCTTCAGCAAAGGCAGCGCCTCGTCCAGCCGCTCCTGCTCCACATACACGATCCCCAGGTTGAGCATCGGCTGTTCGCTGGGCTGCGCCGCGCCCTCTTGCCACTGCAAAGCCTGCTGGAAAGCCTTGATCGCGTCATCCATGCGATTGAGGCCCTGATAAGCGAGACCAAGATTGTCTTCGGCCTTCACACTCCGCGGCGTCAGCACCAGCGACTTCTGAAAGCACTCCACCGCATCCTGAAGCTTCTGCTCCGTATACCGAATCCGCCCCAGCGCATACCATGCATCGGCGTCCTTCGCATCCATCTCAACCGAACGCACCATCCACCTGTCGGCGTCATCGTAGTCATCAAGCAGAACGAAATCCTGCGCCACATGTTTCAGATCTTCCGCCGAAGGAGTCCTCAGCCCTGCCCCGCGCGTATACTCCGCCAGCGACTCTTTGGGGCTATTGAGCCGCAGCAGAACATACCCCAGCAGAAACGCCGCATCCGCCGACTGCTTGTCCTTCTGAACATAGCCGCGCAACACTGGCTCAGCCGCCTTGAAGTTGTTCTCCCGAATCAGCCGCCGCGCCGTCTCCAGCCCGTTTTCATTCGCGGCCGCCTGCTGCGCCTCCCCGGCCACCCGCACTGAAGCCGCAGTCAAGCTAAGACAAAGCCCACACGCCATCCCGCAGAAAAAAACACCTCGCCGCATCGTTCTTCCAGCAGTCGCACGCGCGTCAGCCGTCTTCGAATCCAGCTTCATAGCACCTGGTCGAGTATAGGCAAGATCACGAACTACTGACGAGGGCCCTCAAGCCCGAAAAGCCCCAGCCAACACAAACCATTTCTGGCAATTGGGCGACACACGCCCCAAAGCCAAGCCCCAGAGCGACAGCGTAGAGATCGACTTCCATCTTGAGCCACCAACCAACCGTCACCGGCTCTGACAACTCAATCTCCGTTTAGCGCGGCCCTGTTCTCACTCGGCATCGGTGAAGACTGGGTCAAACTCCGCAATCGCGGCCTGACCGCCGATTGGCAGATCGATCCCACAAAGCCCTGGAACTACGCCCTTGCCGTCAGCCTCGATCCCTGGCTCACTGGTGATTCTAGTTAACCCTCTATCCCAGCACCGTCTTCATTTGCTTCTATGATGTAGCCGTTCATCGCTTGAGCCAGTTGCGAGTCAATCTCGTCTGCGATTGTCATAACGTCTAGCAGGAGATCGCCGGTATCAAGCCCTACCGCATGAGTCTGCAAGGTTTCGAATATCGACACCTGCAACATGCGCGATTCGTCGACCATCATGGCGGCGGTGTAACCTTGCTCCCGGCGCAGGCAACCGTGATCGTGCGCAGCGTCCGACATCAAGGCGCGGGTGCCGATTGGAAGCGGGTCACGAAGGCGCGTCACAATGTCGCGCAGCATCTCTGGCAGATGAGCGCATCTCTCTTCGGCGGTTAGTGGTATAGAAATGATCTCCCGCTCCGCATCGACGCGGGATAGCCAACGTTCAATCGTGGGTTGAGCTTCGCGTTCCAATATGTTAGGGACTTTTCCCTCAAGCGTCGACGTCATTGCGTGTCACCCCTGGGAACTAGTTGACCAGTAACGCGGGTAGCAATAACATGCACTATTGCTCACATTGTCTGATCTCCCCTGTGGGGAGGAGACAGAGGTAGCATCCCTTCCGGTGACGCCACCGCGGTCGCTGGCAGCGCTCCAACACTTGCGAGCCATCGCCTTTCACAGATGTTACCGGAAGAAACCAAAGGAGTTAGAGAGTTAGCGCAAACTTTAGTACTATCCGATCTCCGTTATTAGCAAGCATGTTTCTTACTTCCTCGCAAAGCGCGGGATATCATTATTTTGTATCTATCTCTAAGGAGGTGTACTTGATGACAATTCAAAAAGCTAACAGACTTCGGGTGCTCACACTGCTCAGTATTGAACGGGATCAGGTTGCCGAACAGCTCGCCACGATCGGCTGCGGAGAGATAAAGGCCGCACCGATGGTGGTGCGCGACAAGTTGCCTATGCGGCTTTGGCCTTTTGGGCTGACAGTTAATACTCGATCAGCTTCGATTTAATCACCTTGTGTCCGCGGTCTCAGTAATCAACATCGCCCTGTTGATCGCCGCGCACTACGAGAGCATGGAACCAGTGCTCCACTTCTTGCACATACCTACTCTTCACTTTGCTCCCGCTGAAAGTATCGGGTAGCTCCTCTGCGTCATGTCAGGGTAGGGTACAGCGAGAGCGTTCCGTGCATTGGCTCAGGTGTTGGCTGCGGCGCCGTTGCTTGCAGAGGCGCCAACGGTTGCGGCCCATCGGCGAGCGGCACAGCTCTGAAAAAGTAACAAATGAGGGCGCCCCACATTCTCACTGCCGGGGTCCCCAACGACAGGTCCACGTCGTTGGCATGGTAGAGGTGTGGACTTCCGCAGCGCCACAACCATCGATCAAGGCTGGGACGGTAGGATTCCGAAATGGCGCAAGGCCTCGTTCGCGACCACAACTCCGGAGACTTTCACCTTGTCACCTTCAGTTGTTACCGGAGGCAGCCGCACCCGGGTTCGCTGAGGCGCGAAGCCTCTTCGAGCGTTAGCTGGAAACCATACGCCGACGATATAACTTGCATGTCTTCGGCTATGTCGTCATGCTTGAGCACGTTGATCTTCTGGTCAGCGAACCGGGGAAAGCTCTCCTTTCCAAGGCCATCCAGGCCTTGAAGCTGCCGGTCGCGATGCACAGGGCAATCGCACGAACAGGCAAGCTACCGCGACCACATGCCCGGGGCTGCGAAATCGCGTGCAAACCGAGCTGCTTCAAAGCGCCAAAGGCGCGCCACTATCCCAGCCCAGCCCAACACGGGGTCCCCGGCGAACGCGTACTTCGTTCGCTGGGGTGTAACGGGCTGGGTCAATAGGGCCAAACGAAAGATGTCAGGGCTGAAAGCCCGCTCCATCGGGATCGTTATTCCTCGAAGTTGCTTCATGCAATTGTCCTGTCGCGGTACGGCGGAGCGAATGGCCTTTCTGGCAGGCGCGTTATGATGACTTCAATGTTTTCACCCAGCGCAGGCATGTAGAGAAGCTCAAATATACGCACCGCAACCCGATAACTCGTGGATTGGTGACAAAGCCTCAGGACTGGGCGTGATCCAGCTTTCGACATTACTCGACAGGAGAAATAGGCGCGGTCGAACTCGAGTCCCGGTGGATGGCCATGCGAAGAGACTCAGCCCCGACGGAAACCCACATCTCAAAAGCGAGATGTGGGGCACCCGCACCCGTATCCGCCGCGGTGAAAGATGAGAGTTGAGATGTGGGCCACCCGCCAGAGCTCTTAGGATTGGAATAGTGGAGATATGAATGGGACTTGCTGAAATGATCGACGAAGCTTTTGCAGGGCGTGAGATGCCTGCTAAGGTTACCAATTCGGATTGCTCCGACCCGATGGACTCGGATGTAGCAGACGTACTCTGGTTTTCAGGGCGGAATTGGCGTGACATTACGTGGAACGATTGGAAAGGGCATGATGTCGCGTTGAGTTTTTTCACTCGAGATGCACTTGCATATTGGCTTCCCAGCGTGTTGCTTCTCGCTATACAACGCCCAGGTGAGTATCTGTCATCGGCAGGTTACTTAATCAGAACATTCGGATCGAGAAACTGGGCTCCAAGTCCAGATCATTGGAAGGATTACTTCAGAGCGCGATTCGTGGGACTCCGAACGGAGGAATACGAAGCTATCAGAGAATGGCTCCTGTTCATGAGCAACCTCGAAACTTACCGCAAATATATAAATAGAAAACCCGGCCCAGGGGATATTTTCGAGCGTGCGATCGAAACAGTTTGTCTTGCCCAACGAGAATCTGAGAGGGCGGGCGGTCCAGATCTGAGTAACCAATAAAGCTGGGTGGCCCATGTCTGGATTTTCAGAGATGGGAGACCTCGGCAGTGGGCCTTCGTTTTCTCGTCTGATCTGGCATCGTAAAGAGCACGGTGCTTTGCACCGGAAAGATCATGACACACCACCCAGAACGCCTTCGACCTGCTCTACCGGCTTACGGCGAAGACGCTCCCTGACGGCACACTGACCGAGGCACGCAGCTATGACACGGCAGGAAATCTGGTTTCGCTGACGCACTTCAACGGCAAGACGACCGGCGGGTGGCCCAGGTCTGAAATACAAACAAATGAGGGTGCCCCACATCTCGCTTTTGAGATGTGGGTTTCCGTAGCGCCACAACCATCGATTGACAGTTGGACGATAGAATTCCGGACTGGCGCAAGGCCTCGTTCTCTCACAACGCTCGCAAAGCCAGGTCAAGAGCGACGAGCCGCTGGAAACGATTACACTTATCCCGTACGCCGCGCCAGGCTGCGCATCACCGCTTTCCCGCAGTTCGAATCCCCAGGCAAACCAACCCCGGCGTAATAAAATCGCTGCGCAGGCGAAGACCCTCTGGAGCCCCTCACATGAAGCCGAATGGCATGAATCAAAAATGGTATCGTTACCCTTCCCGCTCGCTTTCGCGCGTAGCGCCGCCCAAAGTCGTGCTCAGGGTCGTGCTCGGAATCCTCCTTTCCACCCTCGCCGCAGGCCAATTCGCCTCCGCCCAGAACGTGAACACGCCCCCATCGCTCCGCCCGCCCGCCGTCCCGCTCATCACCCACAATCCCTACTTCAGCGTCTGGTCCATGGCCAATGAACTGACCGGTGGCCCCACCCGCCATTGGACCGGCGCCGAACAGCCCATGACCGGCCTGGCCATGATCGACCACAAGCCCTACCGCTTCATGAGCCACTGGCCCGACAACATCCCCGCCATGCGTCAGGAGGGGCTGACCGTCACCCCCACCGAGACCCGTTACATCTTCGACGCCGACGGAGTCATGCTCGCCGTAAGCTTCCTCTCGCCGCTGCTCCCCGACGACCTCGACCTCGTCTCCCGCCCCGTCACCTACCTCACCTGGGAGGCCAAAGCCACCGACGGCAAAAGCCACGAAGTCAGCGTCTTTCTGGACGTAGACCCGCGCATCGCCATCAATGTCGGCGAGCAGCAGGTGGTCTGGGGACGCACCAACACCAAAAGCCTCACCGTCCTCAACGTCGGCTCGCGCGACCAGCAGCCGCTCAACCGCACCGGCGACGACCTGCGCATCGACTGGGGATACTTCCACCTCGCCGTCCCCTCCTCCGAACAAGCCATCACCGAAGAGTCCTCGCAAGCCACCGAAGAGTTCCTCAAAACCGGCACCCTCTCCGGCTCCGATGACATGGATATGCCCCGCTCGCCCTACACCGGCGCCGCCCACCTTGCCGCAGCCATCCCGCTTGGCCAGGTCGGCACATCCGTTGTCACCCGCCACCTGCTGCTCTCCTACACCCAGGGCCCGGCCATCGAATACCTCGGCCGCCGCATGAAGGAGTACTGGCAGCGCAACAACCAGCCCGTCGAAGTGATGCTCGAAACCGCCGAGCGCGACTACACCTCGATAAAACAGCGTAGTCAATCGTTTGACCGCGAACTTACCGCCGACCTCGAACACGCCGGCGGCCCAGCCTACGCCCAGCTCGCGATTCTCGCCTACCGCCAGACCCTCGCCGCCAACGGACTCGTCGCCGACATCGACGGCCAGCCCCTGATGTTCCCCAAGGAGAACTTCTCCAACGGCTGCATCGCCACCGTCGACGTCATCTATCCCGCCGCGCCCTTCTTCCTCATGCTCAACCCGCGCCTGCTCGAAGGACAGCTCAAGCCCGTCTTTGAATACGCCTCTCTCCCCCGCTGGAGATGGCCCTTCGCGCCTCACGATCTCGGCCAATACCCACTCGCCAATGGACAGGTCTACGGCGGCGGCGAACGCACCGAAGAAGATCAGATGCCCGTTGAAGAGAGCGGCAACCTGCTCATCCTCACCGCAGCACTCGGACAGGCTGAAGGCGACTGGCATCTGGCGAAAGAGTACTGGCCGCTGCTGACCAAGTGGGCCAACTATGTTCTCGAGAAGGGCCTCGACCCGGAGAATCAGCTCTCCACCGACGACTTCGCCGGACACCTCGCCCACAACGCCAACCTCTCCATCAAGGCTATCGATGGACTCGGTGCCTACGCCAAGATGGCCCGCGCCCTCGGCAAAAACGACATCGCCAACGAATACTCCGCGAAAGCCAAAGCCATGGCCGCCAAGTTCGAAGGCCTCGGCAAAGATGGCGACCACTACAAGCTCGCCTTCGACAAGCCCGGCACCTGGAGCCAGAAATACAATCTCGTCTGGGACGAACTGCTTGACCTCAAACTCTTCGATCCCAAAATCGCGCAGACCGAAGAGGCTTATTACCAGACCAAGATCAACCGCTACGGCCTCCCGCTCGACGTGCGCAAGACCTACACCAAGCTCGACTGGGAGATCTGGACCGCAACCATGGCCACCCCCGAGCAGTTTCAGGCCCTCATGAAGCCAATCTTCACTTGGATCAACGAGACGCCGACACGCGTCCCCCTCACCGACTGGTACGACACTGTCGACGGCAAACAGATAGGCTTCCAGGCCCGCAGCGTAGTCGGCGGCGTCTACATCAAGGCCCTCGCCAACAAGGAAATCGCAGCCAAGTGGCAGCACCGCGCCAACACCGCCAACTGAGCGGTGAAATTGTTCTACGTAGAGCACTCCCCAGCGAACGGCGAGGCTCTTGGCGAGAGATGTTGGAAGCGGCTTGGTTTCAACAGGTTGGAGTTGCGTAATTTATTGGCCAGTTGTGCCTTGTTACAGCGAACGGGGATACGACGGAATAAGTGGCGTGGAACAACCCTCTCAGCGGCGTTTCTTGCCTTAGCCTTTCAGGCTGCCATTCCTGAAGCCTAAGAAGCTTCTGCGTCCGCTAATGGCGTTTGACATTCGGAGCCAGCCCCATCCGCTGAACCAAGTCGCGGAATCGGGGGTCGGAACGGAGTGAGTCGTACGCCGGATCGACGTTGATCAGCGTTCCGAGAGTTTGGCGTTCTTCGTAGTTTCGCTCTAGCCATTTCAGCGCTCTTTCCCTGTCTCCCAGCCGTGCATAAACTTGTGGAGTGTCGAACTCGCCAATATTCCGCACCACTTTCTCGTCCGAGGTCAAAAGTTGCTTCCAGAATCCGGTGGCGCCTTCCGCCGCAAATGCCTTTCTGAGCGCAACTTCCTCAGATGAGGCCGTCTTCACGAAGCGATCGTCGCCTGCAAGGAGTCGCCCCTTCGTGAGTTCGGTGATTGCATTCTGATATTGCCCAAGTTGGGAGTAGAGCCAAGCAATATGGTAGTGCGTGACAAAGAAGTCGGGATCCAATTCGATCGCCTTCTTAAATTGCTCCAGGGCGTGGTTGTAGTCCCTTGCGTAGAAGTAGGTACACCCGAAAACGGTATTGTCCATCCGGGAAAATGGATCAAGTTCCAATGCCTTCTTCATCTCGAAGATGGCTTGATCCGACTTGCCGAGCGGCGTTAGATAAGTCCACGCATAACGATAGTGGGCATCAGCATTGTTAGGGTTGAGTTCAAGCGCTCGCTTGAACTCGCGCTCCGCTCCTTGCCAATCATATTCAAAGTCCGCTTTTTCCGCTCCGAGCGCTGCATGGGCTTCGGCAAGATCGTCGTCCAGTTCTAACGCTCTGGTAGCCGCAGCCTTCGCCTTTGGGTCGAACTCCTGTGGAAATCCAGTCGCGCGGGCCAGATAGGAATCGGCAAGCCCTGCGTAGGCCAGTGCAAAGCCGGGATCTTTCTCGATGGAACGCTGGAAATACTCTGTGCTCTGATCGATTGCCCCGAATGTCCGTTGCCTCAAGTAATAGCGGCCTTTGAGGTAAAGTTCATACGCCTCTGGATTTGGAGTGTATTTGTTGACCGATCGAATTCCGTAAAGCGTCGTGAGTTTCACCTGAACCTGTTGTGCAATGGCCCTGCCCAATTCGTTTTGTAGGGCCAGCAGTCCGCCGGTTTCGCGGTCATAGTTGTGCGCCCAAAGATGTACCTGATCCTTGACGCGGATGAGTTGAGCGCTAATGCGAGCGACTCCGCCCTCCCGCCGGACGCTGCCTTCCAGGACGTAATCGACCCCGAGTTCATGGCCGATTTGAGCGATCGTCTTGTTAGTGCCCTTATACGCCGTGGACGACGTCCGAGCGATCACGCCGAGCTGTTCGGGGTTGACTTCGCCCAGATCGGTTATGGTCTCTTCCGTCAGGCCATCACTGAAGTACTCCTGCTCGGGGTCGCTGCTCAGGTTTATGAAGGGAAGCACGGCCAGCATCACCCGGTGCGGCGCAGCGGATACGGGCGTCCGAGTCCGCATCCGCAACATGTAGGTACAAAGGGTCAGAAGTACGACGAGGGCGCCCATTGAGACGATCCATTTCGACCCCCTGGAAAATCGTGCAGACGGAGAAGGTGGTCCCGGAACAGATTCGACCGCCAATTTCTCCGGCTCCGGATCGGCGACGACGCGTTGGCCGGAAATAGGTAGAGCGACTTCTGTGACGGCCGCGATGAACCGATACCCTTTCCCAGTGACCGTCTGAATGTAAAGTGGGCTTTCCGAATCGTCTTTCAGAACCTGACGAATCTTGCGGATGGCGGAATTGATGCTGTTGTCGGTATCCAGAAAGACATCCTTTCCCCAGACATCCGCGACAATGTCGTCTCGACCGACCAGTTGCCCCTGGCGCTCAACCAGCAGGAACAGTATCTCCATGGGGATTCGCTCCAGCTTCAAAGCCTGGCCGGAACGACGCAGTTCAAAGCCGACCCGGTCTAACTCAAGGTCATCTCCGAATCTCACCAGGTCCGCGGGCATGTCGCCACCCCTGACGGAAGAGTACAACGAATCCATCCGGCGGCGACAACAGCACTGTTTTCTGTAATTTAATTCAGTCATGAAAAAGTAAGACGTTCTTCAGACGCGCGTTATTGCCAACCAGTCCAGGTTCCGGCAATCTCCTTTCTGACTGAGGCCCGAGGATCCCGGAAGCTCATTCTCGAGGGGTGTTGCCCGTTAAATGTCCGCTGCATGGTCGGTCGCAACTTCGGTCCGGCTGGCCCATCAGGCAGCCAGGATCATCCGGCAGACAGCAATGCACTGCGCCAAGTCTTAACCCGAAAAAGCAGATATCGCAAAAGAGGAGATAAAACCATGAACCTGTTACGCAAGATTGTCATCTCGCTTGGGGGAGTCGCCGTCGGCACTCTCCTGCTCGCAGTTATCTCACCTCGAACCGTGCACGCCTTAGGTGCGATCGGCGACACCCTGGTCCGCATCACCAACACCGCAGCGGCACCGGCAATTGTCGAGGACGTTCCACATTTCGGCTCGCACCTGGTAACGCTCGTCGGCTATGTCGTCAGCACTTCCTACGGGGAACCCTTTACGCAGCTGAGTACAGCCGGGACGGTAGGAACAAACGCCTTTGTGGTGCCTGCTGGCCAGAGCTTTGTGATCACAGCGATCGATATTACCCCCTACTCCAATACACAAGCCTGGATCAACCTCGGAAACTACAACGGAGGGTGGTACGGGGGCTGGACAGTGCCCGGAACCGGGACGACCGAGTTTCAGTATCCTTCTGGAATTGTCGTTGCGAGCGGAGAAACCATGGCCGTGTTTGCAGGCCAGCCGGGTACCAGCGTAATAGTTCATGGCTACCTGACCACGAATTAGGTGGAAGACGGGTCCGCCCGTGTCCGTGGTGGGAGGTTGGCGGTGGCCCACCTGCAAGGGAATCTACTTCAGCCGGGTCGCCCCGATACGTTGATACCAACATTTTCCTGATGCGTTAAGACGCGGCATTGCGGTACTCTGGTCTGCGAGTTCGAGGAGACGGTTGGATCGAGTTGCTCCCGAGCCTGAGGGGGATCGCATGAGTGGGGTTCGGGTACTTGTTGGTACGCACAAGGGCGCCTTTGTTCTGACGGCAGACGGCAAGCGCGAGAAGTGGGATGTGAGCGGCCCTCACTTCGCGGGCTGGGATATCTACCACCTCAAGGGCTCGCCGGTTGATCCGAACCGCATCTACGCCTCGCAGACCAGCGGCTGGTTCGGTCAGGTGATCCAGCGCTCGGACGACGGCGGAAAGAGCTGGCAGCCGGTCGACAACAAGTTCCAGTACGACGGAGTGCCGGGCACACACCAGTGGTACGACGGCACGGCCCACCCCTGGGAGTTCAAGCGAGTCTGGCATCTGGAGCCTTCGCTGACCGATCCGGACACGGTCTACGCCGGGGTCGAGGATGCGGCTCTCTTCAAGTCCACCGACGGTGGCAAGTCGTGGAGCGAGCTCTCGGGCCTGCGTGGTCACGGGACTGGACCGCAATGGCAGCCGGGCGCGGGCGGGATGTGCCTGCATACGATCATTCTCGACCCCGCCGACCCGGAGCGGATCTACATTGCTATTTCGGCTGCCGGGGCCTTTCGCTCGGACGATGCCGGGCAGTCGTGGAAGCCTATCAACCGCGGACTGCACTCGCAATACATTCCCAACCCGACGGCGGAGGTCGGACACTGCGTTCACCACGTGGCCATGCACCCCTCCCGCCCCGGCGTGCTCTTCATGCAAAAGCACTGGGACGTGATGAGGTCGGACGACGCGGGCGATAACTGGCGCGAGGTCAGCGGCAACCTGCCGACCGACTTCGGGTTCGCCATCGATGTGCATGCGCACGAGCCGGAGACCCTGTACGTAGTGCCGATCAAGAGCGATTCTGAGCATTACCCGCCAGAGGGTAAACTTCGGGTCTACCGCAGCCGCTCAGGCGGGGATGAGTGGGAACCGCTAAGCAAAGGCCTGCCTCAGGAGAACTGCTACGTCAACGTGCTGCGCGATGCGATGGCCGTAGACCGGCTGGAAGATTGCGGCGTGTACTTCGGCACCACCGGCGGGCAGGTCTATGCGTCCACCAATGGCGGCGACGAATGGGCTCCCATTGTGCGGGATTTGCCTGCGGTGCTTTCGGTTGAGGTGCAAACACTGGCGTGAACTCAACCTCTGTACGAGTCCTGCTTCCGGCTCACTTGCGCACTCTGGCTGGTATGGCCTCTTCGGCTAACAGCGACATTGCGCTTGAGGTCGAGGAGCCGGTGACTCAGCGCTCGATTCTGGATGCGCTGGAAGTACGCTACCCCATGCTGCGGGGAACGATTCGCGATCACCAGACGCTGCAGCGGAGAGCGTTTTTGCGCTTCTTTGCATGCGAAACAGATCTTTCGCATGAGCCGCCGGACGCTCCGCTGCCGGACGCTGTTGCGCGGGGCGAAGAGCCGTTTCTAATCATTGGCGCGATAGCGGGGGGTTGAGATCTGGCGTAGCTGAGAGTGGAACGCGCCTGAGTGCGCGGGGTCTGCTTTAGGCCGTGCTAGGCTAGAATCGAGGGTGAACTTTATGTCTATTACTTCGCCGTTTCTTGTCGTGCCGCTGCTGGCGGTGGTCTTTCTCGCCTGCATTCTGTTTGCCTCTCTCACCGGCAAAGAGAACGACTCCCACCACTAGATCCCTGACTGCCAGGACCAGACTGCGCTAATGCGGGGGGGACCCATCCGATGGGGTTTGCGGATCGGCCTTTGTCGTCGAGGTTGCCGCGGCTGTCGTAGAAGGAACTGGTTGCTGGTTGCCGGCGGAATCGGATGCGGCGGGATTTCCGCTGGAGACGGGCGCGGCTATGGGAAGACTTAATGTCTGAATCGTCTCGGGATCATCGCGCAGACGAAGGTAGAGTGTAGCGCTATTCTGGCTGCCGACGACTCGCGAGGTATTGGGAACGCTCAGCGAGTTGCCCGCGAACTCAGCGGGAACTTCGATGGCATTGGCCATGTCAGGGCTGGCGCTAACGGCGGTCACAAGGAATAAATTTGCTCCGGACAACTGGCAGGGTTTGGCTGGGTTACGCGGGCAACGCAGAGAATTCGTCCCGGCAAATCCAGGCAATCGAACCAGCGTTCCGAGCGGCACCCAATCACCGGTGACGCCTTCGGCGGTAACCGCGCGTAGCTGAATCGGGCCAAAGGCGGAGGCTCCGAAGCGGGCCAGCGGATCGACTACTGCCACGGCGGTGTGTGCGTCTTCAAGCATCAGGCTACCGTCGGCAAGCGAGAGGGTGGTCCCAAAGCTGCCGTCTACCGCGGCGAGCTCGACCTTCTCCGTTCGGAGGAACGAGGCCGGAACGCGGGAGCGCAGGAAGAATACCAAGCGTCGCTGGAGGGGCAGGTCGTTGGCGCTGCCGAGGCGTACAGGTGGCGGCGCGGTTGTGTCTGAATCCCCCTCCTCGTGTTGGACGCCTTTGCTCAGCAGATCGATTTGCGGTCGCGCCAAGCCAACGGTGGCCGGGACGTGCAATGTCCGGCCGTCGCGAAGAGTGACTTTGGCTGAGTAACCGTTGCCGGGCTGCAGGGTAGCAGTAACGCCGGTGGCGGACATATCGAGTTGGTCAAAGTCCTGAACCCGGTTCAGAGCGGCTGGAACGAAGGTGATGCCGGCAAGGTCGGCTGACTCCACTTCATCGAGACGCTTGCCCTTGAGGACGGCGACCTTGTCGCCGGCGCTGAGCGTGAGATGGTCGAGGCCGGCAGCCTCGGCGTAGGCTTTCAGCGAGAGCTCCTCAGGCTTGTCCAGGCCATATTGACGGATGGCGATGGTGACCGTACCGGGGGCGGCCTCTTTGAGGGGGACCGCCGCTTCGATCAATTCGGGCTTAGAAGACTTCCAGGTGAGTTTGACCTCTTTCGAATCGTTGTGGCCGGTGGGGATTCTGGCCTCGACTTCGGCGACGCAGAGAGTGCTTTCACCTTGAATATGCAGGGTATCGTCGCGACCGGTGATCAACGCATTCTGGTCCCCGGAAGGGATCGCCCAGCCTCCGGGATGCGGGGAGCGCAGGTGGAATTTCGGCCCTTCCCATGCGGCGAATCCCCATTGACCTCGAATCTCTCCCAGAACTTCGTCTTCCGGCAGACTCGGCAGCGGTTTCTCGAGAACGAAGCCGCCCAGGGATGGATCGGGGCGGATCGCTATGTCGATACCGGATACTGGGGTGGATTGTGGAGCCGATGACGTGCCATTTGCCGGCGTTGGGGCAGATGCGGGAGTTCCTACGCCCGCGGCAGTTAGCTGTGAGTGCGCGGGGTCGGTTTCGGTCGCCTTGGCTTTGGTCTCAACATGCAGGGTGAGGTCGTGCGCCATGGCCGTGGCAAAGACCAGAGGCGCTCCATCGGCTGAGAGCGACAGACCCGGATTGGGGGCGCAATAGGTCTGGGTTGGATTCTGCACCAGATCCGCCGGGTGCATTTGCGGCAGGATGCCGGGGCCGATCGGCGGCAGGGCGACAACAATCACCGACTTGGGATCGCGAAAGGACGGCGGAACATTGAGGCGCAGATTCAGTGTGTCTCTCTGCTCGCGGGTGGGCAAAGCGAGGGCCGGGATGTACTGGTACTTGGCGGTGTGAATGGAGCTGAGGATGCGGGCGAGATCAACCACGGCGCCAACGTAAGGACTGAACTGGCCGGCACCTGCGATCCCCGAGTAGCTCAGCTGATTCATCATGTCGCCGGCGGAGCCGTTGGCCATCTGGGTAACGATGGATTGAGCATTCGAGTCATCCAGGACGAGGCCCTCGGTGTGCTGTACCAGACACGGCGCCTGCTGTTCGGTGGGCTTGTCAAAGCATTGCTGATCGACGCGAATGCCGAGGCTTCGCGCAGCAAGTTCCGTGCGCTCCTTGAGGAGCTTTGGATCTTTCAGTTCAGTGATCGAGACCGATTTGACCTCAGCGAGGTAGGCATCGAGACGCAGTCGATCCCAACTGGCCTGCTGCAGGTCCTGAGTCGCACGGACGAAGGCTCCTGGGCGGCCTTGCACCGCCTTGCGCAGGGTGCTGAAGTCTCCGATGGTTTCGGGAGCGAGGAACAGGAGAGCCTGCTGCGCCTCTGCGGGAACGACAACGAAAACACCCTCTTCGCGGGCGGCTCGAGTCCATGTCTCGACACGCTTGAACCATTCGACTGGAGGTGGATTGGTCGATCCGCGGAGAAAGGCGACGATGAGTACGTAATGGGCTGACTGACTCTCCGGCAGGTCGGGATGAATCCAGAGCCGGTCTCCGGGGAGAAGATTGGGAACCTCAGCGATGGGGAGGGTTTTTCCTGCGCGCTGGACATGGACATCGACCTTTGGCCCGGCGAGATCGAAAGCCGGTGCGTCCGCGCGCAACCCAGAAGAAGCCGCCGCATAGAGGCAGAGCAGAAGGATCAGCCGACCGAGGGCAAAACGACTTCGCATATCTCCTATTGTACGGATGCGCGTTTGGGCGCGGAGGATTGATACCAGGAACCCGCGGCGGAACCGGCGAGGAGCGGGCCCTATATTGGCGTTTTCATTGGGACAACGGTTAGGTGAATAACTTTCCGCAAAATAAACATCAGGTCGCGAAACGCGTATCAAATTGATCATTTGTCGCTGATTTGTCACGTTTATTGCTATTTGCGTTCGTAGAAGGCCGAGTTCGGGGTAAGATCATAGCATTGATGTACTTTGGTTACTTGTTCAAGAGTTCTCTGCGTTAAGAGTCTTGTTTAGAGAAAGTATTTGAGCGCCGACAACAGCCCAAGACGATGGCCGCATCTCATCTATAGATAGACGAGCCAGTGTAAGGTTCGCGGTGGCTAAATTTCAGATGAACGGCCAGACGGTCGCGCTGACGATTACGAGTGGCTATGCGGACTGCTGCTTAATCGGCGATGGAATGCTTCCGGAAAATACGCTCTAACTAACATGTCTATCACTCAATGACAGCGACTCAGAAGAGCAAGGTAAAAACTAATACCGGACTATAGCGGTTCTTTATGCGGACCCTCGACGATGAAAGCTCCCTTAAGAGCATGTTCGAGAGACCGGAGAAACGGCAAAGCCGGAACTACGGAGAGAACTATGAAGCCGATACAGAACGTCCCCCTACATGAAGATGTGGAAAATCTCACCATTCCTGAAGCGGAAGAAGTTATTGAAGAGGCATTGGAGGAACTAGGTTTCTCGACTGATCCGGGCCTGGTTCGGGCGCTACGTTTTCTCGCGCCTCCGGGATACCAGGCGATCGTCGAGCTTTGCGGTGAGAACGGGCGCAGCAAACGGCGTAATGCCAGTGCAGCCAGTTGGTCGCCGGAAGAGGATGAAGTCCGCATCTACTTCGAGCGTATCGACGAAGACAGAATCGATGATGACGAACGGCTTGTTCCACAGGCCCGCACACGCGCCGCGCGGCCCTCGCATCAGGTTTTTGAAGACGGCAATGTGGACGACAGCGCCGGCGGACTGCCGGCGGACATCGACGACCGCATCAAGGAACTGTGTGCCACACTGGCGGAAGCGGAGCGCGGCGGTCACGCATTTATTGCGCTGAAGTGGTTCCGGGATTCGTTCCTGCCGCGCAAGGCTTTCAGCTGGAATCAGAATCCCGAGTCGAGGCAGATGATACTCGCCGAGGCGATTTTGCGCGGAGTGGTGCTGACCAGCAAGATTCCCAATCCCAAAACCCCCGCGTATCCGACGACGACGATTCGCTTGAATCGCGCAGAGGCGGGCGTTCCGGAGGAAGCACAGCGCTTCAGGCCCGTGTCGGTTCAGGGCGAGTCGATGACGGTGACCCTGGATGATGACCGGGGGAACCTGTGAGCTGCTACTTTCTGGACTCCACTGCCTTTGTGAAGCTATTTGTGCAAGAGGCCGGGACGGATACGATAGTCCGACTGATGGAGGCTACGGAGGACAATCGGAAGCTGCTCTCTGCCGGCACGCCACTTGAAGTCTACGCGGCGCTGAAGCGGCGAGAGCGGGTTGGGGGCATTTCCGCACAGGACAGCGAGGCGGCAAGGAACATTTTGCGTGTCGAGGCGGCGCGGATGGTGCAGCAGCCACTCAATCCTGCGGTTCTAGAGGCAGCGCGACAACTGCTGGACCGGCATGAGCTGCGTTCGGCAGAAGCTCTGCAGCTGGGCGCCGCGGTGGTGGCGCGAGAGATGTTTCAGGGGATGGAGATCGTCTTTGTGAGCGCTGACCAGCGCCTGTTGGGGGCGGCACAAGCGGAGCATTTTGAGGTGCTTAATCCGACTTTAGCAGAATAAATATAGGCGTCATGACACAAATGCCCCAGAATCGGAAGCTCACAGGAGCGGTTCCGTCAGCTGGGGAGTCTTGTTTTATGCCGACTTGCGTCGAAAGAGCTCGTCTTTTTCTTTACAACCACAACTGGAGCAAGTCAGGCAGCAGAACAGGAGTACGCCGACTCCGACCGTGATGAGCACGGCCAGGATCGTTCCGAAAGAAAATAATGAGTGCGCTAAGGAATGCATCTTATTTTTCCTTTTTGTACGGCCAGCCTCTCGGCTTGAAGTCGAAAGCGCGTGACCAGATCACTCTCATACCTATAGCTGAAAACACATATACGGCGAAAGAGTTTCACTGGATTGTCTTCGCGTCAAGTGTAGCACTTGGTTTCCCTGACTGAATAGTAGGATGCTGCGGCGAAAGTTGTAGTTGCATTTAGGCGAATAAAGAGCGAAGATAACCGCATTGGTGTTTGCCATGGCGGCTCCTCTCCAAGCAATTGACTCGACCTCTCGCGGTGGGATCGTCCGGACGGCGTCGGGGATTGCCTCGCCCGAGGTGAATTGGCTGTTTCTGGATTTGAACTCCTACTTCGCTTCTGTCGAGCAGGAGGTGCGGCCCGAGTTGCGCAACCGGCCTGTGGCGGTGGTGCCTTCGCTGGTGAACACGACCTGCTGCATCGCGGCGAGCTACGAGGCTAAGGCGCGCGGCGTGAAGACGGGCACGATGGTGAAGGAAGCAAAGGAGTTATGCCCCGAGATTGTGTTTGTCGAGGGCCGGCACGAACTCTACACTGAATACCACAACAAGATCGTCGAGGCCGTATGGACCTGCATCCCGGTGACGGCGATTCGTTCGATCGACGAGATGGTCTGCCAGCTGATTGGACGGGAGCGCTCATTACTCGCGGCGATGGACCTCGGAATGCGCATTAAGAAGGCAATCCGGACGCAGGTGGGCAGCACACTGCGCTGTTCTATCGGCTTGGCGCCCAATCAATACCTGGCCAAGGTTGCGACGGACATGGAAAAACCCGATGGCCTGGTTGCGTTGACGAAAGACGTGCTCAGGGAGGCGTTGCCGACTCTGAATCTAACGGACCTGCCTGGAGTAGGCGCGCGGATGGAAAAGCGCCTGAACGAGAAAGGCATTCGATCCATGTCTGATCTGATGGCAGTGCTCGAGAACGATCATGGGCGAGAGCAGACGGGGGAGCTTTGGGGATCGGTGTGGGGCGAGCGGATGTGGCACTGGCTGCGCGGCGACGACGTGATCGAGGAAGAACGCGTGGTGGCGAAATCGATGGGGCACCAGCATGTGCTGGCACCGGTCTTTCGCAATGCCGAGGGCGCGTGGGCCGTGGCGCACAAGCTGCTGCACCGCGCCGCGATGCGGATGCGCGACGACAAGCTCTGGGCAAGCCGCCTCAGCCTGACCATCGCCTTTGTCGGGAAAGGGCGCGTTCGCGGCTCCTCGCCCTTTGGGCCAAGCCGCTCGGAGAGCTGGTCGGCGGAGATTCGGCTGCTGGAGTGCCAGGACAATCCCACGCTGATCGGCGCGCTGCGCAAACTTTGGGCTTCTCGCCCTAAAGGGCCGGAGTATCAGGAGCCTTTCTTTCTAAGCGTGGTGCTCAACGGACTCGTCCCTGATCCGCTCCACTCGCTGACGCTCTTCGACGCGCAGGACGGCACCGGTGAGCGCCTGCAACTAACTTCTGCGATGGATACTCTGAATCATAAATACGGGGTGAGCACCGTCGCCCCGGCCGCGATGTTGAAGGCTTTTGAATCCGCGCCTACGCGGATTGCTTTTCGCTCCGTGCCGAAGTTGTTCGATCACTCGCAGAAGGGGATTAGTGGGCGGCTCTAACTCTTCGCTTCCCCCTAACCGCAAAAAGGCGCATCAAGGATGGGGCAGCCGCAGTGTTGCTTCGAGTTTCAGCCGCTAAGGGATGGGATCGGGAGACTGGGCATCTCTTGCGGCTTGCCTATCCCTGACCCAATGTTCCGGGTTGAATATACGATATTTTTTGTCCCAGTGGTCTGCTTCTTTTGTGTCGAGTGGAACTCCGTAGTAGCCGTGCCGGTAAAGGTCGGCGAGAAGCCGAAATGAGAGTCCTTTCCCTTGGTCCGCGGAACGATTTAGCCATCGCAGTCCTTCTTCCGGGTCGGCCGGTACGCCTTCGCCGAGCAGATACATGAAGCCGAGATTGTACTGTGCGTCTGAGTGGCCGCGTTCGGCGGCTTTGCGGTACCATTCTGCGCCTTGTGCGGGATCTTTCGGTCCGGTCCAATCGCCGGTGGCGTAGAGAGCGCCCAAGTCGCGTTGCGCCTCTATGCTGCCTAACTCGCCGGCTTTAAGCAGCAGAGCGTCTCTCTCTGTGCCTTCCTCGTAGCTGTTGCATAAGCGATAGGTTGCTTCGTGATGGCCGTTGTCGGCGGCTGTTCGCAAGAGATTTCGCATCTCGCGATCTTTTTCGGGACCCTCGTCAAAGTCGTAATCGAGATACGCGTCGGCTAGTCGGAATTGGGCTTCTACGTCGCCCTTATCAACGTATGGACGCCACAAGGCTTCGATGGCTGACCACTCCGTCGCTTCGTCTTTGAGGAGATGATCGGTTTGCTCTGTTAGCTGCTTTGTGATCTGTGCGTCCACGGCTTGTTGCTTAAGCGTATCCCCGGTCATGACTCTTTGTAGTGCGTCTTCCAACCGTTAGCCGAAATTTGTCTAGTCACGATCGAAGTGCCCGCGGCTAAAGCCGCTTTAACTTTTGCTCTATTCAGGGGCATGAATGCCCCTGCTCCCTCCGAAAGAGCAACAGCAGATTCCCTGCGGGAAAGACAGCCAGAAAAGCAAAGGTAGTAAGAGCAAATTGGTTGATCCCACCCGGCAAGAGTAAAGACAGAAGCAGATCCTTCGCTTCACTCAGGATGACAAATAGAAGTACATACGAGAGATCTTAGAAGTCTTCGTGCTCGAAACCTACTTCGCCGGCTACTGCTACCTGGTAGGCGGAGACGCGGCGCTCGAAGAAGTTGGTCAGTTCCTGCACATCCTGCAGTTCCATGAAGCCGAAGGGATTTCTGCTGCCGAAGATGGGCTCCATGCCGAGGCGTACTACGCGGGAGTCGGCTACGTATTCCAGGTACTGGCGCATTTCGCGGACGGAGAGACCGGCTACGCCGCCGGAGAGCAGGTCTTCGGCGAACTGGAGTTCGCAGTCGACGGCTTCGCGCATCATGGTGACGATGTCGGCTTCCAGTTGCGCGTCGAAGAGTTCCGGGTGCTGGCTGCGGACGATGTTCACTACTTCGAAGGCGAACTCTAGGTGGCAGCTCTCGTCGCGGAAGACCCAGTTGGTGCCGGCGGCTAGGCCATTGAGCAGGCCGCGCGACCGCAGGAAGTAGACGTAGGCGAAGGCGGCGAAGAAGAAGAGGCCTTCGATGCAGCCGGCGAAGCAGACCAGGTTCAGAAGGAACTGCTTCTGCTCGTCGGGGGTGCGGAGCTCGTCGAGCTTCTGGATGGAGTCCATCCACTTCATGCAGAAGTCGGCCTTCTTGCTGATGGAGGGGATGTTTTCGACTGCTGCGAAGGCGGCGGCGCGGGCGTCAGGGTCGGGGACGTAGTTATCGAGCAGCGTGAGATAGAACTGCACGTGCACGGCTTCCTCGAAGAGCTGGCGTGAGAGATAGAGGCGCGCTTCGGGGGAGTTGATGTGCTTGTAAAGGTTAAGCACGAGGTTGTTGGAGACGATGCTGTCGCCGGTGGCGAAGAAGGCGACCAGGCGCTGAATGAGGTGTATCTCGGCGGGCGTGAGCTTGCTGCGGAGATCGACGAGGTCAGTTGAGAAGTCGACTTCTTCGACGGTCCAGGTGTTTTTGATGCCGTCTTTGAACATGTCGAAGAAGACGGGGTACTGCATGGGTCGCAGGATCAGGGAGAGGCCTGGGTCGAGGATGGATACAGGGGCTTTGGTGGACATTTGTTGCTCCGGTTTCTGAGAGGGATTCGCTTCCCTCAGGGGCTAAAGCCCCGGTTTCTTTTCGATCAATGTACGGGCTGAAGCCCGTACCCTTCTACCAATCCGGCATCGCTCCCAGGTCTCAGAAGCGAGACCTGGGGCACCCGCATTGGTTGAGATTTACTGGCAGGCTTCGCAGGACTCGGGATTATCGAGAGAGCAGGCTACTGCCTGCATTTGCGATACGGTTTCGGGGATGGCGCGATTGGCTACCGCTACTGTGGTCTTGGCGATTTTGGTGGCTGGCCTTGAGCGCAGGTAGTAGGTGGTCTTGATTCCCTTCTTCCAGGCGTACATGTACATGCTGCTGAGGCGGCCGATGTTGGGCGACTCGGCGAAGAGGTTGAGCGACTGGCTCTGATCGATGAAGGCTCCGCGATCGGCGGCCATGTCGATGAGGGAGCGCATGGGAACTTCCCAGACGGTGCGGTAGATCAGTTTCAATTCGTCGGGAATTTCGGCGATCTTCTGGATGCTGCCTTCGGCAAGCTTGATGCGGGTGCGCATCTCTTCGGACCAGAGGCCGAGGGCCTTGAGTTCGTTGACCAGATATTTGTTGATCTGCATGAACTCACCCGAGAGGGTTTCGCGCTTGAACATGTTGGAGATCTGCGGCTCGATGCACTCGTAGCAGCCGACGATTGAAGCGATAGTTGCCGTCGGAGCGATGGCTATCATCAGCGAGTTGCGCAGGCCTACAGTCCTCATGCGCTCGCGCAGGGTTTCCCAACGCTTTTCGTCCTTCGGCGTGATACCCCAGAGGTCGAACTGGAATTCGCCGTGTGCTGCGCGGGTTTCTTTGAACGCCTCGTGCGGACCGGATATCTCGGCCAGATCGCATGACGCAGAGATGGCGTGGAAGTAAATCTCTTCCTGAATTTTGGCGGAGAGCTCGCGAGCTTCAGGGGAGTCGAAGGCCCAGCGAAGCTGGAAGAACACGTCCTGCAGGCCCATGACGCCAAGGCCGACCGGGCGCCAGCGGGAGTTCGAGACTGCCGCCTGCGAGACGGGGTAGTAGTTGATGTCAATGACGCGATCGAGCATGGGGACGGCATGGCGGACGGTGGCGGCGAGCTTTTCGAAATCGAACTGTCCATTGGTGAGGTGGCGGCCGAGGTTGATGCTGCCCAGGTTGCAGACGGCGGTTTCGGAGTTCGAGGTGACCTCGGTGATTTCGGTGCAGAGGTTGGAGAGATGCACCGTGTTGCCGGGGTGGCCGGTCTGATTGCACTTCACATTGCAGGCGTCTTTGAAAACCATCCAGCCGTTGCCGGTTTCGGCGAGGGTTCGCATCATGCGGGCGTAGAGATCGCGGGCCTTGACCTGGCGCTTGTAGAGCTGCTTTGTTTCAGCTTCGATGTAGGCCTTTTCGAAGGCTGGGCCGTAGAGGTCGGTGAGGGTGGGCACGTCTTTGGGATCGAATAGCGACCAGAGGCCGTCTTCGTCGGCGCGGCGCATGAAGAGGTCGGGAATCCAGTTGGCGAGATTGAGGTTGTAGGTGCGGCGGGCGGCGTCGCCGGTGTTGTCGCGCATTTCGAGGAAGGACTCGACGTCGGCGTGCCACGGCTCGAGGTAGACGCAGGCTGCGCCCTTGCGCTTGCCTCCCTGGTTGACGGCGGCGACGGAGGCATCGAGGGTGCGGAGCCAGGGGACGATTCCGTTGGAGAGGCCATTGGTCGCTCGGATCAGCGAGCCTTCAGAGCGAATGCGGTGGAAGGCGAGGCCGATGCCGCCTGAGAACTTGGACAAGAGGGCGATCTGTTTATAGGCGTCGTAAATCGAATCCAGCGAATCGAGCGGCGAGTCGAGCAGATAGCAGCTCGACATCTGGCTGTGTTTGGTTCCACTGTTGAAGAGCGTCGGGCTGCTGGGCAGGTAGTCGTGGGAGGCTAGCAGGTTGTAGAAGTCGACGGCTTCGTTGACGCGCGTGGAGAGGCCGGCGGCTACGCGCATGAAGAAGTACTGGGGCGTCTCGGTGACCTGGCGGGTGATGGGGTGGCGCAGCAGGTAGCGGTCGTAGACGGTGCGCAGGCCGAAGTACTCAAAGCGATCTGAGAGCCGGTCATCAATGGCGGCATTGAGCTTGCGCGCGTTGGCGGCGACAAAACCCGCGGCATCGGCTGAGACGACACCCTCGCGGTTGCCGATCTCGATGGATTGCGAGAAAGAGTAAATATTCTGGCCGGCTACCTCTTTGGCGATGGTGGCGAGGAGCAGGCGGGCGGCGAGGCGCGAGTATTCCGGCTCCTCGGCGATGAGCGAGGCGGCGGTCTGGATGGAGATTGAATCCAGTTCCCGGGTGGACGCCCCGTCGAAGAGGCCGCCGATGGTCTTGCTGGCGACGCGGATGGCGTCCACGTGAGGCAGGCCGTGGCAGCAGCGCTCGACGGCGCGCACGATCTTGTTGACATCGACGGCTTCGAGGCCGCCGTTGCGTTTGCGAACTTGCATCTGTGGGGCTGGTTCGGCGAGCGGGAAATTCGGGTCGAGGTCCGTCAAGGTGGATTGCAGGCCGGATTGCAAGTTGGGCTGCAACGACGTCTGGAAGGGTGCGGACTGGAGGGTGGCCATGGGGATGGTCCTTTCACTACAGAGATCTGTGCCGGTTTTTGGGCCGGTCTTGGGTGCCAAGAGCGCTGCCGAAAAGAGTCCGTGCGGGAAAAGCAGCGCCTCTGAAAACAGCAGCTGACTCACCCGGCCTTCCCCTCGGAGGCGTGTGCGCTTTCCGTGCCTTGGTGCACGGCTCTCGGCAGGTCTTCGGACTTGCAGGCTACCTACTGGCTCCGGCTTCCCAGTCTCGGACTGGTCCAATAATCCATGGATGGAAGGGCTGGACCAAATCTTGAACCAGTGCTTCTAGTTGGAGCTTTCGTTCCTGCTTACCGCTGCGGGGCAGTTCCGGAGTTGCACCGGATTCCCTTTTCAGGTGAATCTCGCGACTCACCACCGGAAGTAAACTGACTATATCCTGAGTCCGAGAGCGGGTCAACGCCTATATGTTGTGGTGCGTGTGGAAATAAGGCCTATTGACCACAAGGGTATTCCTTCCGGCAATAACCGCTCCAAAACGGGCTGGCGGAAGGAGTTGTCAGCAAAGAACATCCATCAGGAAACATCTTTCTCGAAAAAAACGTAAGGCTCTGCATCCCGCCGCTGAGATTTTTGCGGATTAGAGAGTAGAGGCGCATGAGAGAGGCATTGAGCTGGCAGCCGGACTTCGAAGAGCTTGTGGACCAGCACCAGTCGATGGTCTTTTCTCTGGCGTGGCGGCTGACCGGGGATCGCGGGTTGGCCGAGGAGCTGGCGCAGGATGTGTTTCTCGAGCTTGACCGGCATCTCTCCCGGCTTGGATCCGCCAATCATGCGCGGTACTGGCTGCGGCAAGTGACGTTGCACCGGGCGGCGGATGCTCTGCGCAAGCGGCGGACGAAGGCTGCCAGCCTGGGCACGGATGTGTGGGTGGAGCTTGAGGAACGGCACGGCCTGATTGAGATGGATGACGAGTCTCCGCTGGGCGTGAGGATTGAGGAATTGCTGGCTGCTTTGCCGGAGACGCAGCGGGCGGCGATCGTCCTTCGCTACCAGGAGGATATGACACCGGATGAGATCGCGGTGATGATGCAGGCTCCGGTTGCGACAGTGAAAAGCAATCTGCAGCGCGGATTGAAGCTGCTGAGGATCAAGGCCAGCCAGACATTGAAGGAGTTTGTCCGTGGAACATAACGAGATGGATGAGAGAGATTTGGCGGAGTTTGAACAGAAGCTGCGGCTGGCGATGCGGCATCGCGAGGCTCCGCTGGGCATGAAGCAGCGGGTGCTGGCGCGAGCCAGAGAAGGCAGGCGGGCTCAGCATGGCCGCTGGTGGATGGTGCAGCGAATTGCGGCCTCGGCGGTGTTGGCGGCGGTCTTTGGCGGGTTTGCTGTGTACCGGCAGGTTGAGGAACGGCGGAAGGGTGAAGAAGCCCGGCAGCAGGTGTTGACGGCGCTGCGGATTACAGGCAGGACGCTGGACCGGGTGAGCGACAAGTTGGCGGATGACGGCCGGTAGGCCCTCAGGGGCTAAAGCCCGTACCCTTCAGCAGATCTTGGATTTTTCACAAATTCTAACGATGGATTTCCCGAGAGGGAGAAGGCGGAGAGCGATGAAGCGGAGTGGAGTGTGGGCCAGTGTGCTGGCATTGGGAATTGCGGTGGCGGGAGGTGTCGGAGCGTGGGGCCAGGGGCAAATGGACCAGCTTCCGGCGCCTTCCCCGATAGAGAAAGAGCTGGCGGCTCGGGCCGAGCATGTGACCGAGGTGACGCTGGACAAGAACATGCTGGCCTTTGCGGCGAAGTTCATGAAGGACGACGACGACAAGGAAGCGCGGGACATGATCCAGAATCTGAAGGGCGTCTATGTACGGGAGTACGAGTTCGACAAGGACAATTCGTATACAGCGCAGGAGCTCGAGGGATTACGGAGTTATTTCAAGACTGCGGATTGGTCGCCGATGGTGCATGAGCGGACGAAGAACGTGGCCGCCGGTACCGATGTGTATGTGAAGCTGGTGAACGGCCAGATGGAAGGGCTGTTTGTGCTGGATGCCGAGGCCAGGGAGCTTTCGCTGGTGCTGATTCTGGGACCGATCGATGTGGACAAGATCGGCAAGCTGGGCGGGACGTTCGGCATACCCAAGGGCGTGATGAAGCGTGCGGAAAAGAAGGGAGAAGGCAAATGATCTCCAACCAGAAGCAACAGAGCAGGTGGGGTATGGCGTGGATTCCGGTGGGCCTGGCGGCGGTGATGACTCCCGCGATTATGCTTGCGGCGGGCGGTTCCGGATCGGGTGGGGGCTTCGATGAAGTGGTGCGTGGCATCGAGCAGCACTATCACGTGCACGCGACTCGAATTCCGTTCATGGGCCTGATCAGTTTTGTGGCGGGGCGCGCGACTCATGGCGGAGTGCATGGCATCCATGTAGCAGAGATTGAGCACTTTGAAGGCGCTGTCGACGGCCAGGAACTGACGGACATTGTGCAGCAACACGCTGGTCCGGGATGGCAGCGCATGATTCGCGAAACAAGCCGCGACGGAGGCGACCAGACTCTGATCTACGTGCGGCCTGAGGGACAACGGCTGGGAATGCTCATTGTCGATCGGGATGCGCATGAGATGAATGTGGTGCAGTTATCGATGAATCCCGATCAGCTGAACGATGAAATTCACAAGCATCATCATGGCCACGACGACGATACGGATGACGACAAGCAGAGTGATAAGGATTCTGACTAGTCTTGTAGTGTTTATCTGACGGCGTTTGGCCTCGACAACGCGCGCGGGTGTGGAATCAAGATGTCCATATCGCGCGCGTTGTTGTCTGCGTAGACTGAACGCGTGGCTCCAGCAACTCTCAAGCCGATGCATACCAATCCGCCGAATGGCTATCGCGGACGGCTCGCGCCTTCGCCGACGGGGCTGTTGCACGTGGGCCACGCGCGCACATTCTGGACGGCGTATGCACGCGCTCGCGAGCGGGGCGGAACGCTGGCGATGCGCATGGATGATCTCGACCCGGAGCGCTGCAAGGGTGAGTATGCCGATGCGGCGATTGAAGATTTGCGGTGGCTGGGCATTCGCTGGCAGGAGGGTCTGGGGGCGGTGGGGCCGGACAAGCCGGGAAGCAGTGGTCCGTATGGACCCTATGTGCAGAGCAAGCGGCAGAGCGTCTATCGCGATGCGTTTCAAAAATTATTGCGGCGCGGATATTTGTTTCCGTGCCGGTGTTCGCGGAAGGAACTTGCTTCGGCGGCTTCCGCTCCGCATGAAGGGCAGACGATGGCGGCGGATGACGAGCCGATCTATCCCGGAACCTGCCGCCATTTAAGCGCGGAGACGGCGCAGTTGCCGGGGCCGACCGCGAGCCGCTTTGGGCCTGAGGCGGCTAACTGGCGGTTTCGCGTGAATGATGGCGTGGCTGTGGAGTTCTTTGACGAGCACCTTGGGCCTCAGCGATTTGTCGCGAGGAAAGACTTTGGGGATTTTCTGGTTTGGCGCAAGGACAATGTGCCCAGCTACCAGCTTGCCTGCGCTGTGGATGATGCGGCGATGGAGATTACCGAGGTGGTGCGCGGGGCGGATTTACTCAAGTCCACTGCGCGGCAGATTTTGCTGCTGCGGGCGCTGGGCTTCGCAGCGCCGGCGTGGTACCACTGCACTCTTGTCGCCGATCACAACGGGCAGCGGCTGGCCAAGCGGCACGACGCGCTGAGCCTGCGCAGCCTGCGGCAACGGGGGCTGACGCCGATGAATATCTTTTCGGCGGAGCTGCCTATGCTGGCGTAGGAGCTTAGTAGTTCAACCGTAGACGACGAGCCTACTCGAACACTGGGACGTAAACCGCATAGCCGCGTGGAGGCGCAGGAAATTCGGCGTTGCCTTCGGCGTCGGTGGTGCGTTCGTCGGGATGGGCTGGGTCATGGCCGTCCCAGGCGGCGGGGCGGAATTTCTGGTTGGGCCATTGGGTCTTGACGGAGGTGCCGCTCCACTTGTCGCCGAGGTTGTTGAGGACGTAGATCAGGCCCGGTTGATTCACGGTATCGGACTTATAGCCGACGCGCTGCATGATGTAGAGGTCGGGGTCGGCGTGGAGTATCTGCGAGTCTCCGCCGGCGAAGTCGTGATGCACGGCGATCAGCGCGTCGATTCCGTTGGGCGTGTCTCCGCGACCGAGTCCGTTGTTGTAGTAGTCGTACCAGAAGATGCAGGGGTATCCCTCGTGAACGAGGATGAATGAATAGGCGAGCAGCTTGTCGTTGACGATGGCGTTGTCGCCCATGTCGTGGTTATCGACGAAGGTTGCGGCGTGCAGAGGGCGCTTCATCACTACTGCGCCGTCGTAGGTGAGGTTGCGCAGGTCGTAGTGCAGTGTGTCGCAGACATCTTTGAGCCTGTAGCGCAGCGGGAAATCGAAGGCCATGATCTGGTTGTCGGTGAGACCGTTGACCTTGTCGATCCAGGCGTCGATGTCATCTGTTCCGGACCACATTTCGCCGACTACGAATGGGGTGAATTCGTTGTTGTCTTTCACGTAGCGATATTTGGACAGCAGGCCGATCATCCATCCACCGAAGCCTTTGACGAAGTCGAAGCGGAAGCCATCGAAGCCGAGCTCTTCGATGATGAATCGCGCGTACTCATACATCGCCCTGTAGACATTGGGATTACGATGGCAGAGGTGGGGAAAGCCGGCGTAGTCCTCGCCCTCGATCATCACTTGCTCATAGCGGCTGGGGTGAAAGCTGTTCCAGTCGCGGGGAAACTTGCCGCTCTTCGGATTAAACTTCGTCCAGCGCTTCTCGCCGTCGAGTGGATTGGTTTCCTCTTCGTCTGCTCCCGAGTTGTGGTTGATCACCATGTCGGCGTAGAGGCCGAGGTTGTGTTCGTGAGCCTTTTTGATGAGGGCTTCGAGTTCGGCGCGATTGCCGTAGAGGGTCTTGACGCCGCCCTTCTGGTCGTAATCGCCGAGGTCCCAGTAGTCGTAAGGATCGTAGCCCATGGAGAGATCGCTGGACGCCTTGGAGACCGGCGGCAGCCAGAGCGCATTGAAGCGCGATTTGCTTAGAGCCTCGACATGCTCGGCGACGTAGTTCCACCAGTTGTGTTCTTGTTTTTCTTTTTGGGGCGAATCCCAATAAAAGGCCTGCATCATCACGGACATGGGTATTTTCCTGGACCTTGGCGGGAATCATTCTCGGAAATCGAAAACGGAAGCGAAGGACAGGTTGTCTGATGCGGGGGGCGAAAAATCCGCTGCCTGAGATGCGAGAGGAAGAATTTGCGGAGCGGTAAGCGAGCCGCTGGAGTTCGCAGCTCGCTTACCGAGAAGGAGAAGGACTACTTAAGCTTCAATTCGAATTCGACCTGCTTGCGCGAGTCGAAAGAACTCACGGCTTTTACGCCGCTCTTTTTGGCGCCGCGCTCGGCCCAGACTTCGTAGTCGTCGACCATGCCGACCTGGGCGAAGCGGAATGCTCCGTCGGGTGTGCTGGTGAAACTTTTGACATTGCGGGTCTTGAGATTTTTGAGAAATACGGTCGCGCCGGCGACGGC
>Ga0182024_10002191_pt1 | contig 49010 bp, 38 predicted proteins | sample P32metaG_FD_120480 | JGI IMG/M metagenome (GOLD analysis project Ga0182024, IMG submission 120480) | Permafrost microbial communities from Stordalen Mire, Sweden - P3-2 metaG (Illumina Assembly) | ecosystem: Environmental > Terrestrial > Soil > Wetlands > Permafrost | place: Sweden: Stordalen...
CATCCCGATGGTGCAAAACCCGGAGAAGGGAAAAAGCTGTAAAACAAAGCCTTTTCATTCTCTGCCGATCAATAACTCCTCCATTTGGAATGGCCTGAAAGCATTTATGAGATGACTTCTAGTTGTCCCAGTTAGAGAGAAAGCTCGTTGGTCCAATGTTGAGGTAAAGGGACGGCTTGAACAGTTGCTTCATTTTTTCACGGACGATGTTTGGCACGTCGAGTTCGTTGAGCGAGTTGGCCCACGGAGACCTGCGGAGTCGCAGGGTTTTCTCTTTGACTTCGATTCAAGTGTTCCAGTGCGGGTAGCCTTGTATAGCGGAGGACTTGATTCTTTTGCTGGTGCTGCCCAGGCCGTGTGCGATTTCTCCGATTCGGCGTTTGTCTTTGTCTCTGGCATAACGAATGGAAGGCAGCAAGCCGCTCAAAGAAAACAGCTCAATGTATTGAGAAAAGGGGCAAGTCATGGGATATGGCAGGTTGGAGTTCCCTATGGTTTGCTATGGTCCGCCAGTGAAAGTCCACATAAGGAGGAATCGTCACAACGCGCTCGCGGATTTTTGTTTTTGACCTTAGGGGCAGTCTCTGCGATTGCTGCCGGTTCCAGAACACTCTTTCTGTACGAAAATGGCATTGGCGCTATCAATCTTCCGTATGACGGAACGCAGATCGGTACCTACAATTCGAGAGCCACTCACCCCGTTGCGCTGCTGAGAATGCAGGATTTCATCGAAACGCTGACCGGCAATGGCTTTTCGATTGAAAATCCATTTGCCTTCTCGACAAAAGCGGAGATGTGCAGACACAGAGCAGTACAAGAATTGCGTGATTATCTGGATTTGACCTTTTCTTGCGATGGTTTTCCAGTTCGCGCGAAGGACCAGGCACAGTGCGGTTTGTGTACGTCGTGCCTACTCCGTAGGCAAGCTATCGAAAGCGCTGGATTGGCAGCTTACGACAGCAAGGGCTACCTGAACGACTTCACTAGAGCGGGATTTGCATGTTCGGAGAAGCAATTGCACTCCCTGCTTGCAATGGATTGGCAAGTGCAGGGGATCAAAGTTGCGCTTGCTCAAGCGAATCCTTGGGAGGCACTTGTACAGGAATTTGTCGAACTGCGGAAGCTTGAGTCTGAACTTTGTCGGGCGGGCCGCGTAGAACGACATGTTCTTCAGGGCAAACTGATTCGGCTTTACTCACAATATACTGCCGAGTGGGAATCCTTTTCTGCACGCCGACTCTGCGATCGCGGTAGACGAATCGCGTGAGAATGCAGTTCATCTGTAGATTTGCTCGACGTAAACGAGGCCAACATGGAAAAGCGTGTTCTCCAGCAATTTGATCCAAAGATCTTGGGCGGGCGTCTGCAAGAGGCGAGGAAAGCCTGTGGTTTTACTCAACAGGCCGTTGCAGATCATCTCGGAATGGCTAGAACCACGCTTGTTGCAATTGAGAAGGGTGAGCGTCGCGTAACGCCAGACGAATTGATCAAATTGGCTGCATTCTATGGTCGCAGTGTTTCTGAATTGGTGAGCCGACAGACCGTGGTTGAGGGATTCGTTCCTCAATTTAGGGCAGCGTGGAAAGACCTTTTTGTTGAAGACCCAGAGTTGGAAGAGAGCGCGGTCGAACTCCAACGACTATCGGAAGATTATCTGGAACTGGAAAAATTGTGCGACATGCCACTCAGCAAAAGCTATCCGCCTGTATATGAAATATCTGGCGCCTCGGCGGAACAGATCGCCGAAGAGGTTGCAACCGCTGAGAGGAATCGTTTAGGCATCGGAGATGGTCCTCTCAGCAACCTGAGGGAACGACTTGAGAATGATGTTGGTTTGCGAATTTTCTACCTTCCAATGGCCTCTAAGATCGCGGGATTGTTTGCGTACAACGATGAGCTTGGAGGTTGCATTGGCATTAACTCGGGACACCCACGGGATCGTCGCCACTGGTCTCTAGCCCACGAATACGGCCATTTTCTGACTGGGCGATATCAGTCTGAAATTACGTTTCTGAGTGGAAAAAAGCGAGTTTCTGCGAGAGAGCGTTTTGCAGACAGCTTCGCGAGGCATTTCCTAATGCCTGTCAGCGGGCTTAATCGACGGTTCACTGAAATGCATCGCAGCAGTGAACACGGCATTACCCTTGCCCATGTCTGTGCACTCGCGGACCTCTATCAAGTTTCGGTGCAGGCGCTGGTTTTGCGCCTGGAGGAGCTGCGACGGCTACCGAGCGGTACTTGGGCGCGATTGGAAGAGGAGGGCTTCAAAGTTCGGAGTGCGCAACAGCTATTGGGTATAGACGCGAATCCACCAATTCAGCATCTTCTGCCAAGGAGATATGACGACTTGGCCGTTCTCGCATATCAGCAAGGCAAGCTAAGTGAAGGTCAGCTAGCACGGATGTTGAGAACGGACAGGGTTACGGCGAGGATGAAGGTTGAAGAGGCCCACACTCGATTCAATGCCGAGGAAGATGACACCTATAAGAATCTCGAACTAAATCTTGCCTCACCTCTAGGCGGAAGGTGAAATTAACCCTTGTCCTCCCGCCCTGTCGCCATACTTGACGCCTGTGTTCTGATAAATCTGCTAGCGACTGGCAGGGCTCAGGACATCATGTCTGAAAGTGGGTATCAGTTTGGAATTTGCTCGGTCGTTAAGAATGAGAGCATCTATCTGCGTCCGACGGATTCAAGTGCCCCACCCGAGGAAGTCAAACTTGATGCCTACTTGGAATCCGACCGTCTCACCGTGTACGAATTGTCGGGCGACGCAGAGAAGGAACTCTACGTTGACTGCGCGGCAGAGTTAGACGACGGCGAGGCTATGTCACTTGCTTTGGCGTATTCGCGGGGGTTTAGCATGGCGTCTGATGACCGGAAGGCCCGAAGATTGTTCACGGAGGAGATCGCGGACTTAAAGCGGCTCTTGTCGACCTCGCAGATTGTGAAGGAGTGGTCGGAAAAGGCCGGATTGAATCCAGCCGAGCTGAAACACGTATTGACTGAGGTGTCTCGGAGAGGACGATTCTTTCCGAACTCAGGGGACACCTATTTTGCGTGGTGGTCAAAAGCGATGGCCTGACACGGGATTGGAGGTGGTCCATTGGACTACATCGAAAGCAATCTGGTTTCTGGGGAAACGGTTCTTCACAGGACGCGACTCCACTGGATCGTTCTTATGGGCCGCTGATGGCTGGATTAGTTGTAGGGGACATTGGGCTTGTATTTGTGGTCGGCGGATATGAGGCGAATGTGAAGGGCGGTTCGTATCTAGGAATGATCCTTGTTGGACTATTGCTTCTAATTGGTGCCAGCGCCTTGATCGGCGTCGGCCTCATCCGAAAAAACTCCACAGAAGTAGCAGTGTCAAACATGCGTGTGCTTATTAAGTCTGGTTTCATCAATCGAAAGAGCATCGAAGTGCTTTTGCCAAAGGTCGAAAGCATCCGTGTGGATGAGTCGGGTCTCGGTCGAATATTTGGATATGGCAGTGTGATCATCCGTGGGACGGGTGGAACATTCGAAACCTTTCGCAGAATCGCAGAACCTAACGAATTGAGACGCCAAGTTCAGCAACAAATAGGCGCTCCTACAGTACCGCTACACTGATTTGAGAGATCGCGCGGAAGAGATTAGATGGACATCTTCATATCCTCGGTTGGAAGAGATCTCAAAGCCGAACGCCAAGCGGTTATACGTGAGGTGTTGAAGCTTGGAGATCGGCCAATCGGTATGGAGTATTTCGGGGCGTCCCCCGAGCCGCCACTTGAGGAATGTCTCTCGCAGCTTGCGGACGCTGATCTGATGATTCTCGTGCTCGGGCCTTCCTATGGGTCCGTCCATTCTGGAACTGGTGTTTCATATACCGACAATGAATTTAGATACGCCCAGAAATCTGGCATCGACGTGCTTGCGTTTGCGGCTGAAAAACTCGGTGACAAGATCACAGTGGCGAATTATGCGACCGCAGCGAAAAAGTACCAAGAGTTCCTTAATGCAGTTAAGGCGAATGCCACCTACGAAGAATTCAGTAACCCCGACCAACTCGCCGCTGCGGTATCCACGGGAATTTCCAATTACAAGAGAAAGCATGGCGAACTTGGCCGCCGGGTTTCTCCATTCGCGACTGCCGGGGAATACTTCGCGTGGTCGTTAGATCCGAAGAAATACTTCAACCATTCGTGGGTTTTGGTGGGAAGTAAGGACTTGCTCGACCGAATCCACGGTTTCGCGACGGGTCAAGGCACCGTGGGGGTCCTATACGGGGTAGGTGGATTGGGCAAATCGAAAATCCTGCTGGAATTCGCGAACGCGTTCGACGAGCAAGCAGCAGGCTGGAAGATCCGCTTTTTGAGAGAGACGATGCCCTTATCGGGCGACTTCGCCCGCGGGCTGCCCGCGGACCCGTGCATCGTCGTCATCGACGACGCCCATCGTTATGCGCAACTCGAAACTGCCCTGACGTTGCTTCGCGAACAGCGATATGCGGGAAGGACAAAATTCATTTTGACGGCACGTCCAAGCGCCAAGCAGTTGATCGACGCGACTCTAGCCCACAGCGCCGACGCATCTGAAATCATTGATTTGGGCAGGATTGAGCCGCTACGCGCTCAAGATGCTCGCAGCTTAGCAGAGCAAGCACTTGGACCTGCCGACTTGATTCATCTCGACAGACTGGTGAACGCGTCATCGAAAACACCCATAGTCATCGTTGTCGGCGGTCGCCTCATCCGCGACAAGCAACTCGATCCGGGCCTTTTCGCTACAGACGAAGCCTTTCAACGTGCTGTCTTGGACAGATTCTACGAGGAGGTAACCAAGATACTCCCTGCACCGACGCAACCTTGGAGAGATCTACTCACGCTGGTTTCCGCGCTCGGACCAGTCAGGGCAGCCGATCCGCAATTTCGACAGAGCGCCGCGGAATTTCTCGAATTCCAGCCGTGGGATTTGGTTGAGCGGCTGGGAGTCTTAGAACAGGGAGGACTTCTCTGGCGACGGGGCGGTCTGCTGGAAGTCACTCCCGACGTGCTCGCGGATTACTTGCTTCAGTCCAAGTGTGTCTCCGCCGGTGACGAAGACACAGGGCTTGCCAAGGGTTTGTTCGACAAATTCGCTGGATTGTCCGGTGCGAATCTGTTCAGAAACATGGGCGAGTTGCAGTGGCGCATCGATCAAACGAAGGGCCGGCCTCAGGTGCTCTCGGCAATATGGTCAGCCGTCGAAACCGAATTCGCAGATGCGAATTACGCAGGTCGCGTGCACATCCTTGGCGTGATACGGGAGGCGGCGATCTACCAACCAAAGCAGGCACTTAGAATCGTCCAGCAGGCAATAGAACTCGATTGAATGACCGGAATCCATGATGCGCGATCTCTCAAAGAAATACGTTATCGAGGCCCTGCCTCCGGTTCTCCAGCGAATAGCTTTCAACCCTGACTACACCGAACAAGCTTGCCAAATACTCTGGGAGTTGGGAAGAGACGACCGTCGCGAACTGAGTCAATTCCCAAATCACGCGATTCGGGTCCTGGCGGACCTCGCGGCCTACGCGCCCGGCAAGCCAGTCCTGTACAGCGCGAAAGTTCTCAAAGCTGCTGAGCGTTGGCTGAAGGACCCCAATCTGGCCTCTTACGAGAATTCTCCGCTGGATGTTGTGGCTCCCCTGCTAGCAAAGCAGGCCGAGTTTCAAAAACTGGAAGGCCACACGATTAGTTTTGGCTTCGTCGGAATCAACCTGCCCGTCGTGGCGCCCCTCAGAAAGGAGGCGCTTGCCTACGTCGAAAGGTGCTTGATGCACGAGCATGCGAGAGTAGCGTCGCGTGCCCTTCGGACAATCCGGGACATTGTCAATCATCCCGCTTCGCTAGCAGGGCGGATAGTGACTGCCGAGGAGATGGAAGCTTGGAAGCCCGAGCAGCTTGAGGGCGTCAGGCTCCTGAAGGAATTCATTACAAACACGAAGAGTCCCGTGCTGCTCGTCTTGGCGAAGCACGAATTGTATTGGCACGCCGAGAACGGCCAACCCGCGGAGGTCGCCAAAGGTGTGTCCGAGGCGCTGGCGCTGATTTCGCCGTCTTTAGACCTAGACATAGCGACGGCTCTAACGAATGCACTCTACGATTTAGGACGCGGAAAAATGGACTTCGCGACGGCGCAAGAGAAATTCGTGACTGATCTGGCCGCAAGGTTTCTGAAGGAACTACCCGGAGTGGTCGGCATCGCAAAGATTGAATCGGTTCTCAGCGAAATCCGTCAAGCCAGAGTCCCTAGATCCGGTGCGCAGTTACTCTGGGAAGTCGGGAGAGACAATGCCGAGGCAGAGCAAATCCTGGAACATGTCTTGGGACACAAAGACTGCCCATTGATTGACTATGCTGGGGCGGTCCTCGGTGTTCTCCGGCTCACTGATGTGGAAAGCGCCTTACAGTTCGCTAGTCGAATGGTCGCAGGCAGCTATGAATTGGGGACGGCTGTGGCAGCGTCGTACGCCAATTCTGATTCGTTGAGGCATCCCCGCGACGAGGACTTCGTTTTGCTCCGAGAGCTTCTTACCCGAGACGAGATTTCGAAACGGTCCGCGCTCGAAGCGGTGAGAAGGTTGAAGGACGCAGAACCAGCGGCCCAAGCTCAAAAGTTTCAACGTTCGGGAATAGACCTGCTCGTCGGTGCCGACATCGGCCAGAACCCGAGAATGGCCGAGGTTTTTGCGGAGGCCATTGATTCCAACTTTGGGATTCCGCCCGATCTGCTCACCGATGACGATATAGAAAAAATTCTGCAAAAGCTCGTTCCCGTCCGGGAAATCACACATCAGAATTTCCATTTGGCTCGCTTCTTGGCTTTTCTAGTGAGACGGACACCCGCTCGCGTCGTCGGCTTCTTCCATCGCCGCATTGAGTATTCAACGACCCACAAAGATGAGGAGGGCTACACCCCTACTCCGTTCGGTTTGGACGAACTCTTCGCGCAGATTGCGGACACCCCTGAACACGCTGCAATCGTCCGTGTGCTGGCACAATCTCTGAACGAGCAAGACGTGCTAAAGCGTTACTGGTTTACCAAATTATTCGGACTGGTCGCTGGAAGTTTCGGTCCCGCGACCCAAGCGGTCATATCCGAGTTGGCGGAGGACAGAACGGAAGAGAACTACAAACTGATCGCCACTCTGCTGCAAGAGGTGCCGCGGGAATTCATTTTCTCGGAAAGAGACTTTTGTGCGAAATTGTTGGAAGCAGCGAACGAAATCTCGGAGCAAGCCTTTAAGAACATCTCTGGACAGCTTTTGGCGAGTAGTCAGTCAGGCGGGTTTAGTGGGATTCCCGGCGAGCCTTTCCCTCAGCAGGTTTCAATTAAAGATCGAGCGGCGAAATTGGCAACAGAATGCGCCGACAGACCCATCGTCGCTAAGTTCTATACCGACGTAGCGCAATTCGCGCAGGAAATGATCGACAAACAACTGGAGCGTGACGAAGAGGAGTTCGTTGAGTGACCTTTTACAAGCGGAGCAGGCGAATGCAGCTCTCCGCGCCGCACTTACCGCACACTACCGGGCGGTCGCACCCGCCCCGCCGAATTTAACAGCGATTCTCGGTGCCATCGAGGACGCTTACAATTCGGTCAGAAATAAGCTTGGGTCTATTGAGCACTGTGAACGACTCATCAAAGAGATTGACTGGGCTAGGTTCCTGGACCTGCAAAGCCAGACACCGGCAGTCGGCTATCATTTTATGACAATTGGCAACGGACTCCTCTCATTAAACCTGAACGCGGACGACGCAAGGTCGTTTCTCTTTGTCACGTTTGAACATTTCGCGAGTTGCACGAAAAATATAAGCGATGTTTATGCCGTATTGCTCAACGAACTGTGGGGGTTGGGCCTTAGCGGCGCTGCCATCAATCTACGCAACGTGAACGGTCGTGCTCGACACAGGAATGCGCAGCATGGAGTGGTAGCTCTGGTTGATCCGATTATCGGGAACGATGCGTCGTGGTGGTGGGTTGCTTCCAATGTACGAAATGACAGCCAGCACGTGGATGCAACAAGCATATTGACAGTTCCTGTCGGGAGAGGCGCGACTGATCCACCCTACCTTGATAGCAGACTATTCCCTCGCGCAACCATGCTGTCGCGCCGTTTGGATCACTTTTGCCCCTGGCTCAAGGATCAAGCGTTCCAGTTTGTGGAGGACGTGAGCCGCGTGCTTGCAGCCGCTCCTGTTCTCTGATTGATTGTCCGGTACAACTGAGGGTGAGATTTCAACGCAGAGGGAATGGCAGGACCCCTGACCCCGATTGGGGTCCAATTGAACCCAGTGGGTCCATTTGGGGTCCAAAACGGTCCATTTTCAAACTGGATTCAGGTAGGTTAGCCGTGTAAGGGCAATTGAAACATCGTGAGTTATGGAGCGGGCGATGGGAATCGAACCCACGTCCGAAGCTTGGGAAGCTTCTATACTGCCATTGTACGACGCCCGCTCTTCGCATTACGCTAGCAAACCGGGCTGACTCTTGCAAGAATTCTTCAACTGCACTTTCATGCTAGAGTGTCGCGAGGCATTCGGAGGACGGTTTGGCATACAGAGACTTGCGTGAATTCATCGCGAAACTGGAAAAAGAAGGTGAGCTGCGGCGCATCGCGGCCGAGGTTGATCCGGTACTCGAAATCACGGAGATCACCGACCGCGTGACGCGCTCGGGCGGCCCCGCGCTGCTCTTCGAAAAGCCGAAGGGTTCGCGCGTGCCGCTCCTCATTAATATGCTAGGCAGCGAGCGGCGCATGAATCTGGCTCTCGAGGTTTCCCATGTGGACGAAGTTGGCGCGCGTATCCGCGGATTTCTTAACATGCAATCGCCGCAGGGCTTGCTCGACAAGATCAAAATGCTGCCGAAACTTGCCGAGTTGGGATCTTTCTTTCCGAAGTCCGTAAACTCAGGGCCTTGCAAGGAAGTGATTCGCCGCGAAGGATTTTCTCTTTTCGATTTCCCGATTCTCCAATGCTGGCCCCGGGACGCGGGACGGTTCATCACCTGGCCGCTGGTGATTACGAGAAATCCGGAAACAGGGAAGCGCAACGTCGGTGTTTACCGCATGCAGGTCTATGACGAACGCACCACGGGAATGCACTGGCAAACGCAAAAACACGGGGCCGAACATTTTCGCCGGGCGCGCTCCGCCAATCCCAGTGGACGTATTGATGTAGCCGTCGCGATCGGATCCGACCCGATGACCTGCTTGTCGGGAATTCTGCCGATCCCGCCGGACCTCGATGAAATGATGTTCGCTGGATTTTTGCGAAGAGAACCAGTTGAAATGGTCGCTTGCGAAACTTCGGATCTGGAAGTCCCGGCCAACGCCGAAATCATCCTAGAGGGGTACGTTGATTTGGAGGAGATGCACACGGAGGGACCCTTTGGTGATCACACGGGATTCTACTCACTGGAAGGGGAGTTTCCTGTCTTCCATGTCACGTGCGTGACGCATCGCCGCGACCCGATTTATCTGACGACGATTGTTGGCCCTCCTCCGCAGGAAGATTTCTATATGGGCCATGCCGTCGAGCGGATATTTTTGCCGGTAATGAAGATGCAATATCCCGAAATCGTGGATGTGGCGATGCCAGCCGAAGGGGTCTTCCACAACTTGATGATTGTTTCCATCCGCAAATCGTATCCCGGACATGCCCGCAAGATCATGCATGCCATATGGTCGCTGGGGCAGGCCATGTTTACGAAGGTTGTTGTGGTCGTGGACCACGACGTCAACGTGCAGAATTTCCGGGAAGTGGTGTGGAAAGCGCTTTGCGCGATTGACCCTCAGAGAGATGTGGAATTTGCCATGGGCCCGGCCGACACTCTTGACCATGCTTCGCGGATCCAGGACTACGGATCCAAGATGGGGATTGACGCCACGCGCAAATGGGAGAGTGAAGGATTCCGCCGTCCGTGGCCGGATGAAATTGTGATGGACGATGGGACCAAAGGACGGGTTGACGCAATTTGGCAGTCGCTGGGTCTGAAACGATAACAGCGAAGCGCAAGGAAGTGTCCATGGCAGCTATACCAGTAATAGTAGTTCTAGTATTCACAAGACCCCACATCTAGTTATTTCTGCCCTTTTCCTGTCCGCAAGTTCAGGCCCTCAACCCGTATTCTTCACAGCAACTTGCGAATCCCATTGCTTGACACTCTGTATGCCGGATGCCAGATTCGCTGTACGCGGCGTGCGCTCTGGGGAGCGCAGTCAGTTTCGCCGGACTGGGTTTTTGGGCTGAATGGGGCCGAAGTTAGGGCAATCACAAAGACCGAGAGTGATCTGAAGGCCACGCAGGGATGTGGCAGGTGCAATGCCAGGCGCGGGTTCGGCAAAGGCTCATGATTTCCCAGACGATAATTTGAATCCGTCGGGATTTCGATCTGGCCGCTACAGGGACTCCTAGAGGGGTTTGACATGTTCGGTGGCTCAAAGCAAAAGGGTGTGGTGGGATTGGACATCGGCTCAAGCTCCATCAAAGCCGTTGAATTGAAGGACACCAAACAGGGCTTTGAACTTGTAAGTTTTGGCCTGGAAGCCCTGGCCCAAGACACCGTAGTGGATGGCGCGATCATGGACGCGCCGCTGGTCGCGGGCGCAATCAGCTCGATTTTCGAGACGCAGGGCATCAAGATAAAGAATGTGGCGACTGCAGTGTCGGGCCATTCGGTAATCGTCAAGCGCGTGAACCTCCCGATGATGACCGAAGAAGAGCTTTACGACCGCGTCCAGTCCGAAGCCAGCCAGCACATCCCGTTCGACATCGCCGACGTCAATCTGGACCATCAACTCCTGGAATCGCTGGACTCGCAGATGGACGTTCTGCTGGTCGCCGTCAAAAAAGACAAGATTCTGAACCACACGAACGTGCTGGCGCAGGCGGGCAAGAATTCAATGATCGTGGATATTGACGCGTTCGCGCTGCAGAACTGCTTTGAAGTGAACTACGATCCCGATCCCGGCCAGACCATCGCGCTGCTCAATGTCGGAGCCAGCGTGATGAACATCAACATCGTGCGCGGCGGAATCCCGCTATTTACGCGCGACGTTTCCGTTGGCGGCAACCAGTACACCGACGCGCTTCAAAAGAACTCGACCTGAGCTTTGAGGACGCCGAGCGCCTGAAGAAGGGCGAAAACATCGCGGGTGTCGCCGAAGAGCACAAAGCCACCATTCTTCGTTCGGTAACCGACATCCTGGTACTTGAAATCCAAAAGACATTCGACTTTTTTCGCGCGACTTCGACCGGCGAGAACATCCAGAAAATCGTCGTGGCCGGAGGCAGCGCCCGCGTGGCGGGCCTGATGGATGTGCTCCGCGAGGAATTTGCCGTGCCCGTGGAGGAAATGTACCCGTTCCGCAAGATCGTGATTAATCCGGGACGGCACAATGAGGAACAGATCCGGGAACTCGCACCGCGCCTGGCGATCGCTGTTGGCCTGGCGCTCAGGAGTTTTGACGAACCATGATTCGCATCAACCTGCTGGGTAGAGCCCGACCGAAAGCGACTCGACAGGCCGTGCCGATCGAGGCAACGCTGCAGTATGCCTTCCTGATCGTCGCGCTGGTTGTGAGCGTCGGAATTCTCTGGGGACATTACACGCTGATGGACAGCGAGAACCAAAAGGTTCTCGCCCACATCCAGAAGCAGACGGGCGAAAAGGCCCGCCTGGAGCAGCTCAAGGAGCAAGTGGAAAGCTTCGAAGCCCAGAAACAGCTCCTGCAGCAGAGGATTTCGGTAATCGAGCAGCTTCAGCGGAACAGGACGGGCGGCCAGGAGCTGATGGCGGCAATCGCCAACACCGTGGATCGCACGGACACGCTGTGGCTCACTTCTGTCGACCGCAAGGGCGATACGCTGACTTTGAATGGTTCTGCCGGTTCGATTAATGCCGTCGCGAATTACATTACACAGCTCAAGAACTCCGGATATTTTCAGCAGGTTGAGATCAAGGAATCGCATCAGGATCCAAGCGTTAAAGGCGTGGAAATTTTTGTGTTCACCTTGACCGCTCAGTTCGGTCTGCCGCAGCCGGGCAGCCCCACCGCGGCGACTGCTACGAACACTCCGGGCGCCACGCCACCGTCCAATGCAAAGCCGCCGGCAAATAAGGCGGGGAATATTTAGGGGGAGGGATGCCGATTTCGTTCCGCGAATATCCGTGGTACCTCCAAGCGTTGGTTTTCGCTACGCTCGCGGTGGTGCTTATTCTGGCCGGCGAATACGTGCCGATTTCTCCGGTGGCGCAGATCCGAAACAGCGTGGCGGATAACCATGCAAAGGATTCCGACTTGAACAGCCAGGTGGCCTCGCTGCAGGTTTACGAACGGCGCTACTCGGAATTCAAGCTGGAGATGGCCGCCCTCGAAAAGCAGCTGGATACCCTGAAGACCATCGTTCCGGAAGACAAGGAACTCGACGAGTTCATGCGCCTGATTCAGGGCGCGGCCGCGGCTTCGGGAGTTCAAATCCGCAGCTTAACTGCCGAGGCGGTTGTCGCAAAGGACTACCACTACGAGTTGCCGTTTGAAATTGAAGTGGATGGGCCGTACTTCAGCATCGAGGATTTCTTCACGCGGCTCAGCCGGCTGTCCCGGATAATCAACGTCGGAGACCTGTCGTTCACAGGTCTTAGCGATACGAAAAGTGCGAAGTTTCCCGAGCGACCAGGCACCACCGTTACGGGCAAGTGCCTGATTGTAACTTTCTTCAGCAAGCCCGGGGACGCGGCTGCCGCTGCCCCGGCAGGAAAGAATCAGCCCGCCCATCGTTAGGCGGAATCGAGCCGATTGACTATGCGATTTGCAAAAATTTCGCGGACACTGGTGCTACTGGCACTGCCGGCGGCACATGCTGGCTACGCGTTGGCGCAGGATCACCCCAATGTGCAGCCGTCAGCCGTGCGCGATCAATTGATGAACCAATCTTCGGGAGCGCCTCAGGCTCAGTCTTCTGCGCCCGTGAACGCTCCGGCAAAAAAAACCATGCAGTCACCGGCGAAGGCACCCGCGAAAGGGCCCGAAAAAGGTGCTGTCCAGAAAGCCGCTCCAAAGGCCGCTTCGGCAAAAACGCCGGCTGAACAGGCCGCCGACGAAAAACCGGCAGCGCCCCACCGCGATCCTTTCGAAACGCTTCTGAATGACACAAAGCCGGGTGCCGCAGCGCCTGAAAATCTTCCTCCCGGCAAGGCTGGATTGGTCGTATCCACTTTGAGGATCGACGGAATTGTACGAGGGGCGGGCGGGATGATCGCAATTGTTTCGAATCCGCAGCAGCGCGTTTATTTCCTGCGGGAGGGCGACAAGTTGTATGACGGCTCGATCGAGCACATCACGCTCGAAGCCATAACATTTCACGAGATTGGCAAAGACGCATTCGGGAAACCTCTCGAGCGAGAGGTAACCAAGCGACTTTACCCAAGTCCAGGAGAACAGCAATGAAGATCAAATGGCCAGCTTTCGGGTTTACTTGCCTGCTGCTGGCATGTGCAGCAGTCGTGGTTCAACCCGCGAGTGCGCAGGCAGCTCAGGAAAATTCAGCGAGCCCGACAACATCCCCCGCGTCCATCTCGAACGTTGAGGTAACGCACAGCGGGCAGCAGACGTTTGTGCGCATCAGCGGAGGCGGAGACCTTCATTACCAGACCTCTCATATGGACTCGCCCGCGCGGCTGGTTCTGGACTTTCCGGATACGCGCCTAGTTGCCTCACAGCGCAAGGTATCCAGCGACTACGTGCCGGTCATGGGCGTGCGGTTGGGACAGCCCAATCCGGGGCAATCGCGCATCGTGGTTGATCTGGTGAAGCACGTTCCATTTACCGCTCAAACGGAAGGTTCCGATCTCGTGCTTTCTTTCACGGCGCCTGCGGTTGAGGCCATCCCCGCTGCGCTTCGGCCCGTACAAAAGCCTGTGCAGCGAAAGCTCGTTGCTGCCCGCGCTCCAGAGATGCCGCTTCCGGCTTCACTGACGGGGAATAATTTCAGTTTCGCAACACCTTCCGATGAACCTCGGGCGCCAGCGGAATCCGCGCAGCCACAAAACGCACCCGCAACCGGCGCGCGCCCTGTAACTACAGCGCAAAGATACACGGGAGATCCGATTTCAGTGAATTTGAAGGATGTTGACTTGAAAGACTTCTTCCGCCTGATCCATGAGATCAGCGGGTTGAACGTGGTCCTGGATCCCTCCGTGAGAGGCACGGTAACTCTGGTCCTGGACGAAGTGCCCTGGGATCAGGCCCTGGACATCGTTCTGCGCAACAACGGGCTCACCAAGGAAATTGACGGGAACGTTCTGCGAATCGCAACGCAGGATACGCTCAAGCGAGAGGCCGATCAACGCCGCGATTTGGCGAAAGCGGAGAGCGATGCGATTGAACCGGTAACGGTCACGCGCGTCCTCAGCTACGCCCAGGCAAACACAATGGTGGTCACGCTGAAAAAGTTCCTTACACCGCGCGGCGACCTCTTTGCGGATGTTCGATCCAACACTCTCGTCATCCGGGACATTCCTTCCTCCATCCCTAAAATTGACGACCTCATCCGCCAACTGGATCGAAAATCGCAACAGGTGGAAATTGATGCGCGCGTTGTCCAGGCTTCAAGGTCATTCGCTCGCGACGTCGGAACGCAGTTTGGATTCACGACTCCCACGGGAGCCTCGGGAAACACGGCTATCGGAGGGCTGCTCGGAAATACCTCCTTCCTCAGCCCGGTCATTCATTCTCTATCCGGTGTATTGCCGTTCGCCACTGGCGGGTCGAGCAGCTCCAGCAGCGGGTCCCAGATTCCTCTGAACACAAATTTGGGGGCGACAGCGCCGACCAGCGGACTCACTTTCTCAACGCAGGGTCATAACTACGCCATTGATTTCATGCTGAGCATGATGGAAAACAAGGGTCTCGGCAAAGTGCTCTCCGAGCCCAAGGGCGTTACACAGAATAATGAGAAGCTGACCGTGAAACAAGGCCAGAAGATTCCCATCCAGACGAACATCAACAACACGATTTCGGTGCAATACGTGGATGCCGTCCTCATGCTGGAGGTGACGCCGCAGATTACGGCGGACGGCACGGTGTTCCTCGAAATTACGGTTGAAAATACACAGATTGACCAGGGCATTCCGCTGATTCAGGGAACTCCTGCTCTGGATACGCAATCAACGCAAACCAAGGTCCTGGTCAGCGATGGCGGAACGGTGGTGATTGGCGGGGTCGTCGTTACCAGCCAAAACACCAGCATCGGCCAGGTGCCCTTGCTGGGCAGCGTGCCGCTAATCGGCAACCTGTTCAAGCACACTACGATTAACGTTTCAACCCAGGAGTTGCTGTTCTTCGTGACGCCCAGAATTCTGCCGGGCTAGTTCGCTACAACTGAAATTCGGTTTTTCGCATGCAGCGGGAGCAAAGGGTACCGTTCGCTCTTTTTGTCAGTAAGGTATTGACAGCATTATAGATAAGGAACAAACGCTCATGAAGCACATTATTGGACGGATCGCTCACATTCTTAATTTTTCCCAATCCGCCAATGGGAATTTCGCGGCGTGCGCGGCGCGCACGAAAATCATGAAGGGCGCATTCGGGCAGATCCCTCTTTGTCTTCTTATTTGTCTTTCGCTTGCCCTTTTTGCATGCAGATCAAGCAGCGTCAGCGAAGGCGCCGGTTCGGGTTCGGGGTCCGGTTCCGGTTCAGGGTCCGGCTCGGGTTCAGGCACGGGCACCGGGACGGGAACAAACTCTTTTACGATCGGCGGAACAGTACTCGGCGTCGTAGGAACTGGAATGGTCCTGGAGGATAACGGCGCAGACGACCTCACAATAACCGCGAATGGCGCCTTTACCTTCAAGACTTCAGTTGCTGGCACCTATGCCGTGACGGTGAAGACACAGCCCAGCGGTCCCGCGCAGACGTGCACCATCGCGAACGGCACGGGAACAGCCGCAGCCAACGTTACCAATGTTGTAGTGAATTGCGGCACGACTGGCCTCTCGGTCGGCGGTTCGGTTTCTGGTCTGATTGGATCCGGGCTAGTCCTGCAGAACAACGGAGGAGACAATTTCCTGGTAACTGGGACAGGAAACGCGCCCTTTACGTTTGCGACGCCGCTCACCACCGGTAGCGCTTATGCCGTGACGGTTCTGACCCAGCCCTCGAACCCCCCGCAAGTGTGCAGCGTTGTGAACGGCAGCGGAACGGTGATTGCGAACGTCAGCAATGTGCAGGTTACATGCACGCAGCCGGATTACAAGATTAGTGGATCGGTGGTAGGACTGGTGCCTGGTCCCGGGGATACCGTGGAATTGCAAGACAACAGGGGCGACGACCTTTTCGTGACCGGTGATACCACCTTCACATTTCCCACACAGGTAACGAATGGCGGCATTTACAACGTATCGATGTTCCTTGCGCCTTCGAGCCAGAAGCAGCCGTGCAATCTTTTTTACTATACTGGCATTGCCATCTCCAATGTCAGCGACGTTCTGGTCGATTGCGAGCACAACGATTGGGCCTGGCTCTCGTGGTATCTCTCAAGCACGTTGAAGGCGAGCAACTACGCGGCTGTTACCACGCCACTCCAACCTCCTAATGAACCTTTCCCGCCCAACTTAGGCACTCCTGGCGGCAGAGACTTCGCCTCAACATGGACCGACAAGACGGGGCGGAAATGGCTTTTCGGCGGATTTGGTTTTCCCTATCCGAGCCCATTGGGGAACCAAATTCCAGCTCTTCTGAACGATTTGTGGGTCTTCGATGAAGCTGCCCTAGGTTGGGTGCCCGCGAATCTTCCCGTCTTCACCAACAGCCAAAGCAATCCCCCCGTCTATCAGGTCCGCATCGACCAACTCGAGCTGGAGGATCTTCCGGCAACTTCTACGGATCCTGGTTCTCGATGGGGAAGTTCCAGCTGGAGGGACGCAACAACAGGGAACCTTTACTTGTTTGGGGGCCAGGACTCCGGGTTGTCCTTGCTCAATGACCTGTGGGAATGCACTCCTGGCGCTTCAGTTGACGCGACGGGCGCGGGTACAGCCTCTTGTCCTTGGACCCTCGTGACAGCCGCTACCGCGAAGGGCACGTATGGCACACAAGGTGTTGCCGGAGGAGATCCGGGAGGACGGTGGGCTGCGGCAACGACCACGGATGCTACCGGGCACGTTTTTCTGTTCGGCGGCCAGGGTGTGGACTCTGCTGGGACAACCGGCCTGCTGAATGATCTCTGGGAATATACGGGAGGCGCATGGACGTGGATCGGACCGTCCAATTCCAATATTGCCAATCAAAAAGGGGTCTACGGCACACAAGGAACCGGAAGTGGAACGACCGCTCCGGGCGGGCGACAGGCAGCCGTGCTATGGGCCGACGCGTCGGGTAACATTTGGCTTTTCGGGGGCTTCGGACTCGATTCGGCGGGTACCGGCAACACCGGCCCTCCCCCTGCCGGAGCGATTCTTAATGACCTCTGGGAATTTAATATCTCAACCCGTCAGTGGATTTGGATGTCCGGCAGTAACCTTGCCAATCAAACCGGCACATATGGAACTGAGGTTGTCTTGCCGCCAACGACCGCGCCAGCCGGAAACTTCCCCGGTTCCCGATGGGGCTCCGCAGGCTGGAGCGACGCGAACAGCAATCTCTGGCTTATCGGTGGATGGGGATATGGTACGTCTACTACGGATCCGACCGGATTCCTGGATGACATCTGGGAATATCAACACAGCTCAGGACAATGGATCTGGTGGAAGGGAATCAGCAACGTTAACCAAAATACCGTCGCTCCTTTCGGCGACGGCACGCCCTTTGTAAATAACGTCGTTGGTGGACGCCGGGGAGTCGCGTTCTGGCCCCAGCCGGACCCGCAAGGATTCGTCTGGGCATTCGGTGGAGAGGGATACGATTCCACCCAGGGATCGCCACCGGGCTACCTGAACGATTTATGGCAGTATCTGCCATTTCCATAGTCGAGAGCTTCCGGCGTTGATCCTGCTTTTGGATCACATCGCTTAAAGAATTTTTTGCGACGCCCGGCTTTCCCTCATACAATATGGCTTGACCCAAGGGAGGAGACCAAAATCTCCTCCCTTCTTTTTATGCAAACTTTGACCGCACCTCGTCTAAGCGCCGTTCGTGAAGCCCTCGAATCTGCCGGAGCCACCGCGCTGCTGGAAACTCATCGTCCCAACGTTTATTACCTGACGGGATTTACGGGCGACTCCGGAGCAATCCTGGTTGAACAATCCTCGGTCACACTGTTCACCGACGGTAGATTCACGGTGCAGGCAAAAGAGGAGGTGCCCGGCATTCGCGTGCACATTCATAAGGGGCCACTCCTCGCCGCCGTGGGGGATCACCTGCGCGGGAAGCGGCGAGGACGCATCGCGATTGCGCCCACCCACCTGACCCTGGCCGGTTGGGAAGTCCTCAAGAAGGCAGCCGGGAAGGGCATTAAGTGGGTATCCTTGGACGGTCTGGTGGAGGGACTTCGTGCGGTGAAAGATCCCTTTGAGGTGGACCGAATTCGCGACGCGGCGCGGCTGGGATCACAGGTCATGGAAGAGGCGATTCACTTGATCCGCCCCGGGGTTACCGAACTTGATATCGCAGCGGAAATTGGATACCGGATGCGCCGCAAGGGAGCTTCCGGGGAGTCTTTCGAAGCAATTGTCGCCGCAGGCCCGCGTTCGGCGCTGCCTCATGCGCGTCCAACTGCGCGCCGAATCGGGAAAAACGAGTTGGTCGTGTTGGACCTGGGTGCTATACTGCGCCACTATTGCAGCGATCTTACGCGCACCGTTTATGTTGGGCGGGCGCCGGCAAAGGTTCGCCGGTGGTATCAGGCGGTTCTGGACGCCCAGTCAGCGGCAAGGCACGCGGTAAGGTCGGGTGTAACTGCTGGCGCGATCGATGCCGCGGCGCGGGGTGTCTTGCAGCGCCGGGGCCTCGGCAAATACTTTGTTCATAGCACGGGCCATGGAATTGGCCTGGAAATTCACGAGGAACCTCGGGTCGCCAGGGGGCAAAAGAAAATCTTGGAAACAGGAAACGTGGTGACTTTGGAGCCGGGCGTATATATCGAAGGTGTAGGGGGAATCCGGATCGAGGACGATGCCCTGGTTACGCCTCGTGGAACTGAAATCCTTACAACCGCTCCTCGGGAATTCCTCGAACTCTGACCATATGAAGGGATCCAAGAAACAACGGCAAGAGTCTGAACTCTCTGTGCCCGGGGTGGACCTCGGACAACTGGAGCGGCTGCTTTCTTTCATGTCCGAGCATGGGCTCGAAGAGTTCGAATATGCCCACGGCGACCTGCGCATCCGGTTGAAGAAAGCCATCACTCCGACCAGCCAGCCCCCCAATTGGGCGCTGCCTGCGGCGCCAACGCAGGCCCCGGCTGGGGCGCAGCCACCGGTGCAGGCTCCAGTGCCAGTCACTTCTCCGGAAGGGACGGCAGAGCCCACGCAACCCGTCGCGAGACCGGCCGAAGAGCAGCACATCATCAAGTCGCCCATTGTTGGAACGTACTACGCCGGACCCAATCCTGAGTCGCCGCCGTTTGTGAAAGTTGGCGACACAGTCGAAGCGGGCCAGACGGTCTGCATCATTGAAGCCATGAAATTGATGAACGAAATTGAAGCGGATATCAGCGGGCAAGTGGCGCGTATTCTGGTGGAAAACGGCCAGCCGGTGGAATATGGCGAACCGCTGTTCGCCCTGCGGCCTACAGGAAAGAAAAAGTAGACAGCCTGATCTCGCTTCGACCGGCCTCGACACGCGCGGGGTCCCTGCTCGTCCGGCAGGCGGCCTGCCGGCAGGTACTTGGAGCCCGCTCAAAAAATGTTTCGAAAAATCCTCATTGCCAATCGCGGAGAAATCGCCCTGCGCGTCATAGATGCGTGCAAGGAGCTGGGTATCGCCACGGTTGCCGTCTATTCCGAGGCGGACCGGAACGCGCTGCACGTGCGGTTCGCCGATGAAGCCGTGTGCATCGGGCCTCCACGGTCGAGCGAAAGTTACCTGAACATCCCGCAGGTGATCAGCGCCGCTGAAATCACTAATGTGGACGCGATTCATCCGGGGTACGGATTTCTTTCCGAAAATGCCAATTTCGCGGAGGTTTGCGAGGCCTCGCAAATCACCTTCATCGGTCCATCGTCCGACCTGCTGCGTATGATGGGGGAAAAAGATCAGGCTCGCCGCGAAATGGCGGCGGCAGGCGTGGCAGTGGTGCCGGGATCGCAGGGAATCGTAGCCGACGAAGCGGCCGCCCTATCCGAAGCTGCGCGAATCAAGTATCCAGTGATTGTAAAAGCTTCCGCGGGCGGCGGGGGCCGCGGGATGCGGGTTGTCCGCGACGAGGACGAGCTTCCGAATGCGTTCGCAACGGCGCGGAATGAAGCGCAACTGGCCTTCGGCGTTCCGGACGTTTACCTCGAAAAATTTATCGAACGGCCTCGCCACATCGAATTTCAGGTTCTGGGAGACAAGCACGGCCGCGTCATTCACCTCGGTGAACGAGAATGCAGCATTCAGCGGCGGCACCAGAAGCTGATCGAAGAATCTCCTTCGCCGGCGGTTGGGCCGCAGCAGCGGGCAGAGTTGGGCGCTCAGGTTGTGGCGGCACTCGAACAGATTGGCTACAGCAGCGCCGGCACGGTGGAATTTCTGATGGATGAAGACGGGTCAATCTATTTTATCGAGATGAACGCTCGCATTCAGGTGGAGCACCCGGTCACCGAAATGGTCACCGGCGTGGACCTGATCAAATCGCAGATTCGACTTGCCGCTGGAGAAAAACTCGAAGAGGTCGTCGGTCATCCCGTTTCCCGCGGTCATGCCATCGAGTGCCGCATCAATGCCGAAGACCCGGAAACGTTTGTGCCTTCTCCGGGGCGCATCACCGTCTTCCGGACGCCCGGAGGCCCCGGAATTCGCGTGGATACGGCCGCGCACGCCGATGGAGTCATTCCCCCGTACTACGATTCACTGGTGGCGAAACTCATTGCCTTCGGTGACACTCGCGCGGAATCGATCGCCAGGATGCGACGGGCGCTCGAGATGTTTGTAGTCGAGGGGATCAAGACCTCCATCCCGCTGCACCGCAAGATTCTGGCGGATCCCGATTTTGCCGAGGGGCGGCTCGATACGCACTTCCTTGACCGATTCGCTACATTGCAAGCCGGATAAGTCCGTATGAACCTTGTGTTCCCGCGCCTCTATGCCATAATCGACCCCGGTTTGCTCACCACATCGGAGCTGGTTTTGGCCGAAACGCTGGCAAGGTCCGGGGTCGAGCTCATTCAATACCGCAATAAAACCGTGCCCTCTCGCCAATTTTTCGAAATTTCCCGCCAACTTGCAGTTGCGCTTGCTCCGCGCGGAGTGCGTTTCATTGTCAACGACCGGCCGGACATCGCCCTGCTGGCAGGCGCGGGCGGCGTCCATGTGGGACAGGACGATCTGGGAGTTGAAGAAGCGCGCGCCATTTGCGGTTCGCAGAAGTGGATAGGAATTTCGACGCACTCGCTAGAGCAAGTCGTGGCGGCCGACCGCACTTCCGCCGATTACATCGCGGTCGGACCCATTTTCCCGACGACGACCAAGGAAAATCCGGATGCGGTTGTGGGAACCGAGCTGCTGCGGCAGGCGCGCCAGATCACAAAGAAACCGTTGGTGGCAATTGGCGGAATCACTCTTGAGCGCGCCGCCGAAGTCTATCGCGCGGGCGCCGATTCGCTGGCTGTGATTCGCGACTTGATCTGCGCGGCAAGCCCTGGTGACCGCGCACACAGTTATCTTGACGTGGCGGCCTCCGTGACGCCCCGCCCCGCGGGTTCGAGCCCGCCGAAAGAGGGATAAGCCTGATGTCCGACGCAAGCGCTCCCGTTCCGGCCGCAATCCCCGCGCCCCCGGAGTCCGCCGGTTTTGTTCGCGCGCTCGGGTTATTTGACTCAACGACAATCGTTGTCGGCTCGATGATCGGCTCGGGCATTTTCATCGTGTCCGCCGACATCAGCCGCAATACGGGATCGACCGGCGGACTGCTGGCCGCCTGGATTATCACCGGAATATTGACCATCGCGGCCGCGCTTTCCTACGGCGAGCTAGCCGCGATGATGCCGAAGGCAGGGGGACAATACGTCTATCTGCGCGAAGCGTACTCCCCTCTGTGGGGATTTTTGTACGGCTGGACGCTTTTCCTGGTGATTCAGACTGGAACCATCGCGGCGGTCGCGGTGGGCTTTGCGCGATACCTGGGTGTGGTTTGGCCGACGATTTCTCCCAGCGCGTATATTATTCCTCCCGTCGCTCTCTCGGGAAAATACGCGATCAGCCTGTCGGTGCAGCAACTTGTTGCGCTTCTGCTGATTGTTTTTCTGACGCTGCTGAACACGCGCGGCGTGAAGCTCGGGAAAATCATCCAGAATGTGTTCACTTCGGCGAAGACGATCGGGCTCGCCGCGCTGATTGTGGCCGGAGTGCTCCTGGGGCGGAATGCCGTGGCGATTCACGCGAATTTTGACAGCATCTGGACGGTGCACGATCCGCAAACGATTGAGCCGGGCGCGGATTGGCTGAAATCGTTCATCCCCTCAATAACAGCCGCGTCGGGCGCGTTCGGGCTGTTCATCGCTTTCGGTGTTTCGCAGGTGGGATCGCTGTTTTCCGCCGACGCGTGGAACAACATCACGTTTACGGCGGGAGAAGTTAAAAATCCGAAGCGCGACATTCCACTTTCGCTCATCGTGGGCACGGCGGTTGTCATCACGCTCTATTTTCTCGCGAACCTGGGATATCTTTCGACGCTCACGCTTCACCAGATTCAGACCGCGCCGGACGACCGCGTCGCCACCGCGACCCTGGCCGCGATTTCCGGAAACAGCGGCGCGGTGCTGATGGCGCTGGCGATCATGATTTCAACATTCGGCTGCGCGAACGGGTTGATCCTTGCCGGCGCGCGCGTCTATTTCGCCATGGCGCGCGATGGTTTGTTTTTCCAGGGCATCGGGCGGCTGAATAAATATCATGTGCCGGCGATGGGGCTGGTCCTGCAGGGAATCTGGGCCGCAATTCTTGTGCTGCTTCGCACGCGGCTGGTCAGCTCCACAACGGGCGCGGTGACTTATGGAAATCTTTACGGAGTGCTGCTGGACTACGTGATCTTCGCGGCACTGATGTTTTATGTGCTCACCATTGGCGCGCTCTTCATTTTGCGACGCACGCGCCCCGATGCCGAACGGCCGTATCGCGCGTGGGGATATCCGGTTTTGCCCTTCCTTTATATCGTGATTGCCATCGTCATCATGCTGGTCCTTATTTTGTATCAGACGCAGGATACGTGGCCGGGCCTTTTGATCGTGCTTCTGGGGGTTCCCGTGTACGCAATCTGGTCCCGGAAATCTCCTGCGAACCCGTGATGAACCAGATTACAAATGCGAATGGGGAAATTTCCCCAAATTGCGCAGGGGTCATGTAATCTGAATTGCGCTTCACAAAGGTGGCTATGCCAAGCCAATTATTCCTAACTAAATCGCACGCAACGCTGATGGAGGAGGTACGCGGCGAAAATCGGTTGCGCCGCGTGCTCGGTCCGGTCCAACTTTCAAGCCTGGGAGTCGGTGCGATTATAGGGACGGGCATCTTCGTTCTTACCGGGGTTGCCGCGCACGATCTCACTGGTCCTGCGCTGATGCTTTCATTTGTTGTTTCCGGAATGACCTGCATATTCGCGGCGCTGTGTTACGCGGAGTTCGCCTCCATGGCGCCCGTGGCGGGTTCCGCGTATACGTATGCCTACGCGACGCTCGGCGAACTGTTCGCGTGGATCATCGGGTGGGACTTGATTCTTGAATACGCGGTGGCTTCGGCGACGGTGGCGCACGGCTGGTCCCACTATTTTCAGAATTTTTTGTCCATCTTCCACATCGCATTGCCACAGGTTTTTACGAACGCGCCTTTTGATTACGACCTTAACGCGGGGCACGTCTTCCTGACCGGAACGTGGTTTGATCTGCCTGCAATCGCGATCGCGGCAATTGTTACTGTTGTCCTGGTGAAGGGAATCCGCGAGAGCGCGAGCGTGAACACCGTGATCGTCATTTTGAAGCTCGCGATTGTTTTCTTTGTGATCGGGCTCGGCTCATTTTATGTCAACCCGGCCAATTGGAGGCCGTTCGCGCCCTATGGATTCAGCGGGCTGAGTTTTTTTGGGCATACCGTGCTGGGACAACCGGGGCCCGGCGGCAATCCACAGGGAATGCTGGCGGGAGCCGCGCTTGTTTTCTTCGCCTACATCGGATTTGATTCCATCTCAACGCATGCAGAGGAAGCTCGCAATCCAACGCGCGATGTTCCCATCGGTATCATGACCTCGCTCGTGCTTTGCACTGTGCTCTACATCGCCATGGCCGCGGTCCTCACCGGAATGGTGCCATACAACAACATTAATATCGACGCTCCGGTATCGGATGCTTTTCGCGTGGTCGGCCTGCCTTGGGCGCAGTTCCTTGTATCGATCGGCGCCGTTGCTGGCATTACTTCCGTGCTTCTGGTGATGATGCTTAGCCAGCCGAGGATATTCCTGGCAATGGCTCGCGACGGTTTGCTGCCAACCGGATTCTTCGCGGCAATTCACGAGCGATTTCGCACGCCGTGGAAGTCCACGATCCTGACCGGTGTTTTCGTCGCGGCCATGGGAGCATTCCTGCCTCTGCGATTTCTCGCGGATCTGGTGAATATCGGCACATTGCTTGCGTTCGTGATGGTTTGCGCGGCGGTTTTGATTATGCGGCGCACACATCCGGACGTGCATCGGCCGTTTCGCGCACCCTTTGGCGCGATCGTTCCCGTACTCGGCATTTTGAGCTGTTTGATGCTGATGTTTTCTCTGCCTGTTGCAAACTGGGTGCGGCTGGTCGTGTGGCTATTGATCGGATTCGTGATTTACTTTTCATATGGGATTCACCATAGCCGGTTGGGAATATTGAAGCGCAGCGAAAACGCCACATCCGCCGTGAGTCAGGACTAATTCCCGCATTATAATATTCTCCGCCCATGGCCCCTTGCTGGTTCAGCGCGCAAGAGCCATAGTGAATCCATGGCTACCAGCCTGACAACCCGCTCTCGCGCCCTGTGGTTGGGCCTGAACTTTGTCGATCTGACCGCCCTCGCGATTCTGATCCTCATCGGCATCCTGTCGGGATTGCATTTGATTTACCCGCAAACGCCGCAAAACGGTTTTCTGATTTTTCTTGCGATTTGCGCGTTGTTCTATCTGGCCATTCGCGCAGTGTTGTGGGCGAGGGACCGCTTGCTCTGGACGCTTCGCAACCAGTTGATTACCGCATACATTTTCATCGCCGTGGTTCCAGTGCTTCTGTTGCTGGCGATGGCGGGCCTTGCCGCGTACCTCCTGTACTGGCAATTAGGCTCTTACGTTCTCTACACGCAGATGCAGGAACGAGTGGCAAGGGTGGGGGCAGTCGCGGAAGCCCTGGCGACCTCGAACGCGATTGAGAACACTTCGGGGCGCCGGGCCGCCGCGCTCGCCCTTCCCGAAGGCGAGGCCACGTATCTGAAAAACGCGATGACGGAGCTGCCGGGACTAAAGATTGATACGGATGTGGGAAATGAATCGCTCGATCAAAACGCCGACCTTGCGGAGAGCAATGAAGTGGTGGAAGACAAATATCGGGGACTTGTCTTCATCGACGGAGCGCTCAGCCTGCGGGCCGTCGCCACGCGGCAAACTCCCTCGGGACAGCTGGAAGTTACCGCCATTGTTCCCGTCACGCCGGAGATGATTGATACACTGCCGCCGGAGCTTGGCCCCATCGAGTTTGATGTGTTGCGGCCAAAAGATAACCGCCCGACGCAGGAAGTCTCTGTCGTGTTCAACCGGCAGGGATACACACGCGAGCAACAAATCGCAACGCAGCTGCGACCCGTCCCGCTTGCCGTAAATCCCTTTGACAAGCTGATCACCGGAATTGTAACCCTCAATGTATTGGATGAGGATCGAAGCCCGATTGAGATGTCTCCTTCACGCGTCATCGTCTCATTCAGTACCAGGCCATCACTGTTGAACCACAGGCTGTTCAGTCCACTGGGCGAACTGGGAGGCGTTGCCGCGACGCTGCTGCTGATCGTGGGCACGGTTTTTCTGTTTATCGAATTTGCCTCCCTGGTGACCGGCATCGTCATTACGCGCACGATCACGAGCGCCGTGGACGACCTGTATCGCGCGACACAGCATGTGCAGGCCGGCGATCTTTCCTTTCGAGTTCGTGTCACGCACCACGACCAGCTTGCGGCGCTCGGCGAATCGTTCAATTCCATGACGCAATCGGTGTCCACGCTGATCGAGGAGCAGGGCAAGCGCCAGAAGCTGGAAAACGAGCTTTCCATCGCGCACGAAGTGCAGCTTCAGCTATTCCCGCACACGCTTCCCAGATTGCCCGGGGTCGAGCTGGAAGCCATCTGCCGGGCGGCGAGATCGGTCAGCGGCGACTATTATGATTTCATTCGTATCTCGCCCACCCGGCTGGGCATCGCGCTCGCCGACATCAGCGGGAAGGGAATCTCCGCTGCGCTGCTCATGGCGAATGTGCAGGCGGCGCTGCGAAGCGATGTCCTGCGTTACCGCAACGGGCCGTCCGGGGATCAACTTGCGAATATCAACACTGCCGAAATTATCTCGCACTTGAACCGGCACCTGTTCCGCAATAGCTCGGACGAGCGCTACGCAACGTGTTTCTTCGGCGTATACGACTCGCAGACACGCCGGCTCTGCTACACCAACGCGGGGCATCTGCCGCCGATATACCTTCGCGGCAATTGCGTCAAGCGGCTTGAAACAGGCGGCATGGTCGTGGGGTTGTTTAACGACGTGCCGTTTGAGCAGGGCACGATCGAAATCGAACCGGGCGGTTTATTGATGGCCTATAGTGATGGCTTGATCGAGCCTGAGAACGTGTACGGCGAGGAATTTGGCACCGAACGCCTGATTGAAGTGGCCAAGCGCAACATGGCAGCCCCTCCCACAGTCATTGCCGAAGCGATGATGAAGGCCGCGGAGGAATGGTCCAGCTCCCCGGAGCAGGCAGACGACATGACCGTGGTGGTCATGCGGTTCACTGAGCCCTCGCAGGAGCCCGGCGCATGAAAGTACTCACTGCAGCACAGATGAGCGAAGCCGACCGCCTGACCACCGAGCGGTACGGCATTCCCGGCATACAGCTGATGGAGAACGCGGGCGCGGCGATTGCCGAGTTCCTGCGCGAAAAGGTTTCGGGACTTACGCGCCGCAAAATACTGGTGCTGTGCGGCAAGGGCAACAACGGCGGTGATGGTCTCGTCATCGCCCGCATGCTGAAGGAATCCGGATGCGCACCCGAGGTGTTTCTGTTTTCCAATCCGGGCGCCGTCGGGGGCGATGCCGGAGTAAACCTGAAGCGCTGGCAGCAAGGCCTGGGCGAACTCCACGTGGTCGAGAGCCTGTCGGAATGGGAATCGGCGCGCGTGGCGCTCTCGGGCGCTGAAGTCATTGTGGATGCGCTGCTCGGGACCGGGTTGCGCGGGCCAGTCGAGGGACTGCTGGGCGCGGTCATCGAAGACGTGAACGCCGCTCACGCGAAAAGTGACGGCGGGAGAGGCAGAGCTTTTGTGCTCGCCGTGGACATGCCGTCCGGACTGGCCTCTGACGCGGAGGATTTCGGTGGCCCGGTGATCAGCGCCGACTTCACCGTGACGCTCACTGCGCCCAAACTTGGTCAGCTCGTTTCACCGCGCGCGGATCGTTGCGGCGTGCTCGTTGTCCGGGGCATCGGGACGCCGCCGGATTTGCTGGAATCCGATCCGCATTTGAAAATCCACTGGATCGAGCCGGGGGAATTTCGCGCGTTGCCTCTCGCCCGCGACGCCGACGCGAATAAAGGAACGTACGGCCACGCGTTGATTCTCGCCGGGTCGCTCGGGAAATCCGGCGCCGCGATATTGTCCGGGCGGGGTGCGCTGCGGTCCGGCGCGGGGCTGGTGACGGTCGCGACTCCGCTGGACGTTCTGCCGGTCGTGGCCGCGGGAGTTCCCGAACTGATGACCGCGCCTCTTGCCGCGACCGATGCTGGTGCGGCGAGCCTGCGCAATCTCGACTATGGCCGTTTCGCGAAAATTGTTCGCGGCAAGAGCGTCATTGCGATCGGTCCGGGACTCTCGATGCAGAATGAAACGCAGGAATTCATCCGGACGATTGTTGCGACGCTGGAACTTCCGATCGTCCTGGATGCGGATGGACTGAACGCCTTTGCGGGCATGGCCGATCACCTGAACCAGAGGCTTGCCCCCGCGCTCGCGATCACTCCTCATCCCGGCGAGATGGCGCGCCTGCTCGGTGGCACGGCGAAAGATGTACAGGCGCGGAGGCTCGATGCTGCCCTGGAAGCAGCCGGCCGCTGGCGCGCGCACGTGATTTTGAAAGGTTTCCATACGATTCTGGCGACGCCCTCCGGCAACGCCTATATCAATACGACTGGGAATCCGGGAATGGCGACGGGAGGAACTGGCGACGTGCTTACGGGAATTCTCGCCGGGCTGACCGCGCAGTTCGGAACGCAGGACTGGGCGCGAGTGCTCAGCCTCGGGGTTTATCTCCATGGGCTCGCGGGCGATATCGCTGCGTCGCGCGTCGGTCAAGCGCCGCTGATTGCTTCCGACCTGATCGAAGCGTTTCCGGAAGCCTGGTCGCATGTTCTGACGGAGTGGGAACATGGCCGATAGTCAGACGGGTGGGGGCTCCCCGCCTGCCGGACGGGCAGGTACTTGGAGCCCACAAGAATTTGTCTCGCATTCCGCAGAGGAAACAATCGCGAAGGGCAGGGAAATCGCATCGAAGCTGGAGCCGCCCGTACTCGTCCTGTTGACCGGAGACCTGGGCAGCGGGAAGACCACGCTGACCAAGGGAATTATCAGCGGGTTGGGAGCCGCCAAGGAAGAGGAAGTCACCAGCCCCACCTTCACCCTCGTCCACGTGTTTCAAAACCACTGCAAGGTTTATCACGTTGATCTTTATCGCGTCGAAAATTTTCACGATCTCGAATCGCTGGGGCTCGAAGATGCTTTGGGAGAGAAAGCGATCGTGATCATCGAGTGGTCGGAGCGATTTACGTTCCGCTCGGATTGGCCGCGCGTCGAGATTCAGCTGCGGCATGCGGGAGGGGATTCGCGCAGCATCGCAATTACGGGGCTGGGGCTGGGGCTGGGGAAACCGGTTTGATCGCGGAACGCAACCTTTAAAACAATCGGACCGGGAACCGAACGTTCAAGATTTGTGAAGCTCATGTGGACACGGCGTGAAAGGATACTCCCAGTGGACATTCCAAAAGTCGGCGACAAAATTTACGTTCCGACGACCCTGTACGTTACGCACGGCATGGATGACTTTATCGGAGGAATCTGTACGGTTGCAGGAGTCCGCCCGAACGATAATCCTGATAAGGGCGTTGCGTTTGTCTCCATCGAGGAGGAACCGGGCCAGTGGTATAACTGGGACACCTATCTGGAGCCAAATCAAGAAAAGTGGAAGGCGGAAATCGGAGACCGGAAAGGACATTCGCAACCTGACCCCCGGCCGGAGTTCAACGAGGAGTCGGATGAGCCTTGGAGCTGATATCCCCGGAGTGGCAAATCGTCAAAAGACGGCACGTTCAATCAGCAGTGCGCATTTGAAATATTTCCTCGTGGCCATCGCGGGATTGGCTGGTTTGTCTCCTCTCCTCGCCGCGCCTCAAGTGGGCTCGGACGCACGGGCGCGAGAACTGATCAGAGAATTGAAGCTGACGGTTCTCCCCAAGGAATCGGGATACCTCGGGATTATCGGCGTATCCACTCAGAAGGTGACGGTGAATGGCCGAACGTTGGCCGTTCAGAGCCAGAACTACTACCTGCTGACGCGCGACTTGCCCATCAACTACCTCCATTGGCTCGCACCTGACGATACGCACATCCTGATTGAGGGCGGACCGGTGGACTACTTCATATTTCATCCGGACGGACACGCGGAGGAAATCACGCTCGGGATGGACCTCGCTGCCGGGCAGAAGCCGGTGGTCGCGGTGCCCGGCGGCTGCTGGAAGGCGCTGCGGCTGCATCCCGGCGCCGCTTATGCACTGATGGCCAATACTTTATCGCCGGAATTTACGCCCGACTGCGTGAAGATCGGCGCAGGACCCGACTGGGTGAAGCGCTTCACGAATTCCGCCCCCTGGGCGACCCCGGAAGCGTTGCGCGAGCTGATCGGGCCCAATTGGACGCCACAGTAGGGACCAGTACGCCGTGTGCTCGGCTCGCTGTTAACGGGTTGGCTCCGCAGCCTTGTCCATGTTTTGCCCCCTTGTTACTCTGGATTGAAGTCTACTTACGACGACTATGCCTGAGCGCGCATCGATGCTCTCCGCGGGGAACCCTGCGCGAGTGAATTTGAAACCCTATTCGGCCGAGCTTCCCCTGGGGACGCTGGCCGTTGGGGTGGACAACATCCATCACGACGTCTATTTGAGTCCCGGTTTCGTGGAGTCCAGCGGCGCGTACCTGCTGGAATTCATCCGGCAGAATGCAAATCTGACATTTTTAGCGCAGACCGACCGCATGCAGGTCGATCGCAGGCAAGGCCATCGTCGGGAATCCGACCGCAAAGTCGCGCGGCCTCCCGAGGCAGTCGTCTGGAAGCGTCAACTTTCCGACCTTTTGCACGCAGGACTCCAGCACGCCAAGTTCGAGCAGAATATTGAGATCGACCTCCTGCTTCGTGTCGCTCTTGTGAAGTTCCTGACTCAGGAAATCAGCACGCAATTCGCGAACCTCATGCTCGAAGCCAAAGAATGGATCCGCGGGCGCGGCCAGCAATTTGAACAGACTGAGCAAGGACATGTGATCAAAGCACGCGTTGCCGAACTCCAGGCCGACCGGCGAAATATCTTCCGCGTTGTAGGCCAGCACGTCTTCCAGGCCATCATGGACATTGAAGAGAACAGCCTGGCGAGATCCAGGAAGGCGCTTTTTGGCGAAGAATCCGTGTCAGCTTACGACATATTGACCAATCGCCTTGCCTTCGTTGAATCCGGCAAGGACGACGTGCTTTTTCTGGAGCAATACGTCCTGTTGGGGAACTACTTGCGGGACCAGGACCGGTTCGAGACGTTCGACACGCTTCTGTTCGATTTCCTGAGGGAGACGGTCATCGCGGGGAATCAGGGAGACGAACTGAGCGATGCCTGGCAGGCTCACCAGAACCTTGCTGATGCTATCACGGCCAGCCAGGGTGAAATCGCCCGCCTGGAGGAAGAGCACAACGCGATTGCGCGGCGCCTGGAACGTGCCGGCAGCCTACTAGGCCGCGTGGGCTTCGGGTCCGACCCAGCGACCCTTCGCGCGGAGATGGCCAATGTGGAAAAGCGGCTGCGCCATGCAAGATCCAAAGTGGCCGAAGCGGGCTCCGGCGTCGAAGCGGCTCGCGGCAACGCTGAATTGATTGCGCAGCAATATCAGGACCGCCTGGGCGATTACATGAGCCAGCCGGAGAACGCGCGCCGCCTGTTCGATCCCGCCGCGCCCGGCCAGGATCGTGGCGCGCCGCCGGATTTGCGGGCGCGTCTGCTCGGAGAATGGATCGCGCGCCTCGAACAGCGGGATCTGATGGTTCACGTTCTGGCCAGCTATCAGTTGCGCAACATCTGCCACTATTACTGCCCGCCGATCCACCTGCAGCAATTGAAAAAGGCGATCGTCTCGCGAGAGGAATACAAACACGTCGAGGACATCCTGAAACAATTTCCCGCGCGGAAATATTCGATGCAGCGCATCGAGGAAGTGGCAAAGAAAATTCGCAAGACGCCGCGGGAAGAGGTACGCACCGTAGCGATTCGCTTTGCCGAGGATTTCATGCGTTTGCGGCGAGACACTCGCAACCTCGAACGGCTGACCGCGGCGATGGAGCGCGTCAACCTGGTGCGCAACGAGCGCACGCGGGAACTCTCGGATATGAACCAGAGCCTGTATGAATTCCTGCTGCCCGAGGAGGCGAAGCCCGTCGAGGACCGCGTTCTTTCGCACACCATCATCAAGGCCGATGTGCGCGGGTCGACCAAAATTACGCAGGACCTCCTGGCCCGCGGCCTGAACCCGGCGTCGCTGTTCAGCCTGAATTTTTACGAGCCCGTGAAGAAAATTCTCGATCGGTACGGCGCGGCAAAAGTTTTTATCGAGGGCGACGCGCTGGTCCTGGCGATCTTCGAGAATGAATCCAACCGCACGCAGCAGCGCGCTGTCTCAAAGGCCTGCGCCCTCGCCCGCCAGATTCTGGCCGTTTCCTTCGCCTACAACGAACGCGCGGAATCCTCCGAACTTCCGCGCCTGGAACTGGGCGTGGGAATCGCCTACCAGGGGTCCGCCCCGACCTATTGGATGGACACCGACTCCCGCATCATGATTTCGCGCGCGCTGAATCTTTCGGACCGGCTTTCCAGCTGCTCGAAAGCCGCGAAACGCCTGCTCCTGCAGAACCCCTCGCTGTTTCGCCTGTTCCTATTCCAGACCATGATGGAAGACGTGGCCGAGGATGAGGCGGATGAATTCCTGATCCGCTTCAATTTGAACGGCGTGGAATTGAACGAGGAAGGCTTTCAGAAATTGCACGAGGAAATCGCGCTGACCTCCATTGAAGCGGATTGCGTGATGCCCTGGGGCAAGGAGCGCGTCACGTTTTACATGGGAGAGACGCCGGTGGGAGAGGGAATCGAACCTGTCCTGATCCGGCGCGGTTTTGTCCGCCAGTTATTGCCCGGCGGCAAGATTGGAGCCGCCGGTTCCCGCCCGTATTACGAAGTTTGCACGAGTCCAAAGGTGTTCGAGTTGGTTGAATATCTCACCGCTACGGCCTCGACTTCCGCCCACATCGATTAACGCCGCCACAGCTGACACAAGGTTTCCTCGTCGCGTCCATTTCAGCCAATTTCTCCGGGCAGAATCAGGAATCAAAAAGAAAAACGGCCGGCAGTTTCCTGCCGGCCCTGGTTAGTTATGGTTGTCGCTCTTGAGGGACGCCCCGCCTTATTGATCCGCAGTTTGGAGATTAGGGTTCTGTGGCACCGATGTCCCCTGACCATTCGAGATATTCAGTAACGCCGCTCGGCCTGAATTGATGATGTAGAAGATCAATTGGCAGGGATTCGAAACCGTAGCGTCGCTCGTGATTTGGATCTGGCAGGCCGAAGAATTGCCACTGATCATCTCGAGGCCCGAGGCGCCCGCGGAGACGTTCAGGTTATTGAACGTCTGGTCCGGCTGCAAACCGCCGCTGCCACTCGGACCGTTATTGTCACTCGTGACGCTGACTGTGCCGCTGCTAAAGGTGGCGACGCCGTCGTTGATACCATTGTCTGACGCCTGGTCGATTTCCCCGAAGGCGAAGGTTCCGCTCGGCGTGCTCGTGCTTGTTTGAGGCTCGAACATGCCGATCTCGACCTCAGAGCTCGAGCCAAGCAAAAACGCCTCGTTCGTGCCGACGAGATAAAGAAGGGGCGAGTTCGTGTCGCCGGTGATCAGGAGTACGCGGCCAAACGAATCAGGAGTTGAATAGGTGACGCTGCCGCTGCCGAAGGTATCCAGCGAGAGGCTGGGGCCGTTACAGCCAGAACTGCATGTGTTACCGCCCTGCAATTTATACATGGTGCCACTGGTGAACGCGCCCGCACCATTTGCAGTGACTACGCCGATTTGGGCGTTGCTCGTGGGTGGATTGCTGCTGCCCACGCCGCTGTTAAGGCTGAGGGACGAATTGTAAGTCACGCTGGTGCCGTCCAGGGAACCGAGCGAGAACGATCCGCTCTGCTTCAGCGCTTCGCCTGCTGCGAAGAGACCTCCCGTTTGGGTCTGGTCGAAATTGCTCATGATGAAAATGTCGCTGGGGGACACGTCGTAAGTTACACTGCTCGAGGAAAACGGCGAGCCGCTTGCGCTACCGGTGACAGTAATCGTTCCGCGGCCCGATGTCGAACTGATGTTGAGAGAGCCTCCTGTGATAGTGATGGGGGCGGTGCTCGGCCAAGTCGTGATCAACGAGCTACCTTCCAGCTGGCCCTCGTCGTTGATGTCCTCTTCGCCTCCCGTAATGGTGTTGCTGCTGAAGGTGATAGCGCCGGAGACCGCAGATTGTCCGCCGGCGGAAGCAACAGTATTTTGAGGAGCGGCGAGTTCAAAGGCGAAGTTGCCGCTGACCGATGTGGGGAACGGCATAGTTTGCTTCTTCATCAAGCCGGAGGTGAACGGCCCTGCTGGGTCGAAGTCAATCACGTGACCGATGTTTCCGGCGCCATTTAGCGTGACGCGGTAATGCACGATTCCCTGTGATGTGGTGATGTCTAAGCAAGCGCGACGATCCGTGCCAACCTTGTATGTACCGCCTGTTACCGACAAGCTCGAGATGCCCTGGGTATTGTAGAGGTTTTCGTCCAATGTGCCGGCTGTGATGGCACCGGAGCCATTAAACGTAAGCACCCCGCCGACAAGAGCCGGCTCAGCCTGGGTTTCGCCGGAACCCTGTCCGTTGTCAAAGCCTGAAGTCAGCCAGGCATATTGGCCGCTCAGGAGCGATTCGTTGCCCGTACTGGCTCCGGTGCATGGGTCGGAGATCACGGTCAATGTGAAGGTTTGCACGCTCGGTGATCCTACGCCGTTATTTGCGGTGAAAGTGATCGAGTAATTTTGCGCGGTTCCTGACGGGGTGCCGCTCAATGTTCCACCGCCGTTTCCGTTGTCGGTAAACGTCACGGTGCCGGGCAAAGTTCCAGACTCTTGAATGGTCATCGTGGACATCGGGAAACCGCCGACGTTCACATTGAACGTGCCATTCTGGCCCACAACAAACGTAGCGCTATTGTTGCTCTGGAAGAATGGCGCCTGATCAACCGTCAACGCAAAGCTTTGTGTAGTAGTGCCCGATCCGTTCACAGCATTAACCGTAAAGTTATAGACCCCGCCCGTATTTGTCGCCGGGGTTCCAGTCAGTGATCCGCCAGAGCTCAAAGTGACTCCGCTGGGCAGGCAGCCATTTCCCGTGCAGCTGTTGCCGTTCGGCAAGGTGCCGTTAATCGTCGTGCTGACGCTAAATGTCGGAGAACCGGTTGCCGTCACATTGAATGAGCCCGTTGCACCCACGGTAAATGTAGTGCTGGTGGCGCTGCTGAACACCGGGACGGCGTTCACGGTTAGCGTGAAAGTCTGCGTTCCATTGGTTCCCACCCCGTTGCTGGCTGTGATCGTGAAAGCGTACGGGGAAGCGGACGAAGTTCCCGCCGCAGGCGTTCCTTTAAGTGTTGCGGTGCCGTCACCGTTATCCGTAAAGGTCACTCCGGTGGGCAGCGTCGGACTGCCATCGCTTAAAGCGGGCTTGGGGAATCCCGTCGTCATCACGGTGAACGAACTGAACGTGCCCTCTGTGAATGTTGCATTATTTGCGGTTGTGATAAGCGGAGCCTGATCCACTGTGAGCGTAAAGGTTTGGTTGGTCGGGCCTGCCGTGTTGGTGGCTGTGATGGTGATGGAATACTGTCCACCGGTACCCGCCGCTGGTGTCCCGGCTAATGTCGCAGTCCCATTCCCATTGTCGGTAAGGGTAACGTTGTTCGGCAGCGTTCCCGTCGTCTTGGCCAGCGTCGGTGTCGGTGTACCGACCGCTGTCACCGTGAACGTACCCGCCGTGCCTACCGTGAACGTCGTGTTGTTCGCGCTGGTGAACCCGGGGGCTGTGTTCACGGTTAGCGTGAAGCTCTGGGTAGCATTCGGGGTTACCGCGTTGATGGCCGTGATGGTGAATGGATAAGTGCCTCCGGATCCCGCCGCCGGGGTTCCGGACAATGTTGCCGTGCCGTTCCCGTTGTCGGTGAACGTAAGTCCAGCGGGCGGCGGGACTGCTCCGCCATCGTTTATCGCCGGAATGGGGAATCCCGTTGTTGTCACCATGAACGTACTAAACACGCCAACACTGAAAGTCACATGATTGGCGCTGGTGATTTGCGGTGGCGTATCCACTGTCACGGTCGTCGTCGCCGTGACAGATGCAGGCGTCGTCGCTGCGTTAGTCACCGTCAGGGTATAGGTCGTCGTGACCGACGGGGTCACGGTCACTAGCGTGCCGCTGACCACTGGACCCACGCCATTGTTAACGATGCCCGTTCCGCCGGTGAACACTGCCGTTAGAGTGGTCGAATTCCCAGCAACGATCGGTGTCAATGCGGGCGCGAAGCTGGTGATTGCAGGGGTAGCCACTACCGTCACCGTCGCCGTCGCGGTGACGCTAGCGGGCGTGGTCGCGGAATTGGTCACCGTCAGCGTGTACGTAGTTGTTGTCGTCAATGTGCCCGTACTCACAGGCGTGCCACTAGTCACTGGGCCCACAACACCGTTGTTGACGCTGCCTGTTCCGCCGCTGAACGTTGCCGTTAGAGTGGTTGATGTCCCTGACGTGATTGTCAACGCTGCCGGAGCAAAGCTGGTGATCACAGGCAGCGGGATAACCGTCACCGTAGCAGTCGCCGTGACGGATGCACCGGCCGTATTGGTGACTGTCAAAGTGTACGTAGTTGTCGCCGCTGGGGTGACTGGCACTGGCGTACCGCTGACCACAGCGCCCACGCCGTTATTGACGCTGCCCGTTCCGTTGCTAAATGTTGCGGTTAGATTTGTCGAAGTCCCGGCAGTGATCGTCGCGGCGACGGGCGTGAAACCGGTAATCACGGGAGCAGGCAACACCGTAATCGTTAACCCACTGCTGGTGACGCTCAGCCCTTGCGCGTCTGTCACCTTAATCGTGAACGTCTGATTTGCCCCTGCTGTAGTGGGCGTTCCTTGTACTGAAATCGTATTCGTCGTGCTGCTGCCAAGTGACACACCTGCGGGCCCGGCCACCAGTACCCATGTATATGGACGCACGCCGCCCGTCATCGATACGGTGCCGGTATAAGCGAAGCTTACAGTTCCCGCCGGCAGAGTCGTCGTGGTGATCGACGGTGGCGGGACCAGATTGATCGTGAATGTGGCCGACTTGGTCGGGTCTGTTTTCGACGTGGCCGTGACGACGGCAGTACTTGCCACTGTGACAGTGGTTGGAGCGTTATAGGTGACTGTCGTTGTGGAGGCCTGCCCGGTCAACGAGCCGAGTCCACTGGTGAGTGCCCAAGCCACGCCCGCACCGCTCGGGTCGTTGGTCACAGTCGCGGTAATCAACTGCGTCAGGCCCTGGTCTAGCGTCACAGGGCTGGTCGGCGATAAGCCGACAGTAATCGCAGGATTAATCGTGATGGTGAGATTGCCGGTGGTGGCGGTAAAGCGCAGGGAATCGGTCACCTTTACAGCGAATGTAGAAGTTCCTGCGCCCGCTGGTATGCCGCTGATGATTCCAGTGCTCGCACCAATGGTCAGGGGACTCGGCAATGAGCCTGAGGCAACCGCGAAAGTATAGCCGGTACCGGATCCTCCCGAGGCGGTGAAGGCTGCGGACGTATAGTTCACGTTGACGCCGCCGACGCTCAACGCCGGCGGAGTTATCGCCAGTGCCGCATCAACCTTGATCGTGAGGGTTCCTGACACAACCACGTTGCCCTGCGCGTCGGTCACTTGCACGGTAAAAGAGAAATTACCTGGGACGGCTGACGCCGAAATCGTGCCGCTGATAGTTCCGGTGGAGCTCAAGGTCAAGCCACCCGGAAGAGATCCCGTCTTAAGTACCCAAGTGAATGGCCCGACGCCGCCGGTTTGGGCGAGTGTGGCCGAATATGCCCCCCCGGCTTCACCTGTCGCTGACAATGTGCCCGACGTGCTAACCGTGAGAATGCCATTGATTACGAGGCTGAGGTTGCCCGTGGCCGTGTGGGCCGGGGTCGCGGAATCCGTCACCGTAACCGTGAAGTTGAACGTTCCAGCTGTCGTGGGACTTCCTGAAATCGTCCCTGAACCGCTCAGGTTCAGTCCTGTGGGGAGCGCGCCTGAAGTGACTAGACACGTATAGGGCGCGGTTCCTCCCGATGCGGCCAAGGTAGTCGAAGGATACGCCCCGCCGGCTGAAACGGATCCTGCAGGCAACGCGCCCGACAGCGTCGTCACGGACAATTGTGCTTCGCTATTCCCCGAGCTCGTGCAGCCAGCCACGAAAAGGAGAGAGATGAAGGCAAAAATTGCTAGAATTTTAGACGCTAAACCGGTGCTTGATCCGGAAGGGTTGGATATCACGGCGATCCTCTTCGGGCGAGAAGGGCTTCAGATAGAGAAAACTGAGGTGGGACTGGACCCTGGCCCGGATGTTAAGAATGTTTGACCACAATCGTCGCGCCCATCGTAAGGGAGCACGACGATACAAATCTAGAAATATTGCGCTTGGATGTTCCATCCGCTGCACACTTGGAGTAAAAAGTTACGTAAGAGTAACTGCCAACGCTCCAGCTGGGACCGTAATGGTACAATTTCCAGAGATTTCAGATTGGCATGTTTCCACTGACGATGGCCAAAAGTAGACGCAAACCCACGAAATTCGCCGCCGGGAAAGAGGCGCGACGCCGCGCGCGTGAATTAGCAGGGCCTCCTCCCGCCGAGCGTGTGATTCCCGACAAGCGCCTGAAACCTCCCAAACACAAGAAAATCCTTATCGAAAGCGACACGTAGCGTAGGCATTACAGGTTGCGGAAAAAGTCGATTCAGAGCGGGTTCTAGTACCACACTCTTGCCTGTATTGAATTTGCAGCACTTACATTCAGCACACAGCCAAGAGTCGCTGTGCTACTAGACTTTTTCCGCAGCCTGATTAGCCTGCGCGGATCTGATTTGTATTTATATATTCTGGAATGCACACAGGCTCAGGCCTGCCTGCGGCAGGCAGGCCTGAGCTACTTAATGGATGTGGCGGGTTTTCTTCTGCATGTAATCCATCAGCAGATACTGGCCGAGCGTGTAAGGAGTGGTGAAGTACGCCTTGCCGCGGCAGAGTTCCGTTACTTTTTGCACGAAGTGAATCAGACTGTGATCGCTCGCGAGCATGAACGTGTTGATCAGTATTCCCGAGCGGCGGCAGCGGCCCACTTCTTCGAGCGTCTGCGTGACCACCAGCGGATCGAGGCCGAAAGCGTTCTTGTAGATCCGGCCGTCTTCAAGGGTCAGCGCGGACGGCTTTCCGTCGGTGATCATCACGATCTGTCTCATGTCTTTTTTCTGGCGGGAGAGGATCCGGCGCGCAAGCCGCAAACCTTCGCGCGTATTCGTGTAATACGGACCGACCTGGACTCGGGCCAGTTCGCCGATGGGCATTTCTTCCGCGGAGTCGTGAAATAGAACCAGATGCAGCGAATCGCCGGGAAACTGCGTGCGAATCAGGTGGGACAGCGCGAGTGCAACTTTTTTTGCCGGCGTGAAGCGGTCTTCCCCATAAAGAATCATGCTATGGCTGCAATCGAGCATGAGCACGGTCGCGCAGGAGCTCTGATACTCCGTCTGGTGCACCATCAGGTCGGGATAGTCGAGCTCGATCGGAACTTTCGAGCCTTCGCGGCGCACCGCGTTGAAGAGGGTTGCGCTAATGTCGAGGTTCAGCGTGTCGCCAAACTCGTACGGGCGGGAGATGCCTCCTGATTCGATGCCGGTGGAAAGGTCGCGCGTGTCGTGGCGACCGAAGCTGCTTTTTCCGAGGGAAGCCATCAGGTCCTTCAGCGTCTTGAAACCGAGAAAATCAATCGTCTTGTCGGTGATTTCAAATCGAGCTTCAGCGTCGCGTTCGCGGCCCTGACCCACTTGTCCGCGAGGAGTTTTTTCCGGCGGCGCGGTTACCTGCGGCTGGCCGGTGACATAGCCTTCTTCCATCAACCGGTCCATCAACTGGTCGATCAGTTCCTTCATTCTGGCTTCCTGCTGTTCGGGCGTGCCGTCGAGCAGATCCTGCATTTGCTGGTCGGGAAGCAGATCGCCTTCTTCAAGCGCTCGCTGGATGGCCCGGCGCAACGCTTCCATGGACTTGTCCGGGTCCATTTCGGAGATTCCGTAAAATTGCGATTCGAAGCCGCTCTGGAGGAAAAAGTCGGAGAGGCGTTTGACAAGCTCCTGCAGGTCCACGCCGCCGCCCGGCTCGCCCGTGTATTTTGTGTAGCGGATATATTTCACGGTGTCTCCTGAATTAACGGACCGCCACTGCCATTGCAAACGTACAAACGCCAACCATCGATGTCAATTATACTGACGCCGCGGAGGCCTTGGCTGCTGCTCCCGCGGATCCGGCGCCTTGGGACGTTCCGCATGGAAGCCGCGTTCCTCGTTGCGGCTGATGCGCTTGTGCGACCACAGGCCCTCGAGAATGAACTCCGCCGCCGCAGCCATCCCCGCCGGACCGCTGCGCCCATCTGCGCCCAGGCGATCGATGTGCTCCATCAGTCCATTAATACGCTTGAGTTGCGTGAGGGCTTCCGCGGCAGGTGCATTTTCCGGGACTTTTAATTCGCCGCCAAGCTCAAACCATTGCACGACCGGCTGGAGGTTCGCGCCATCGAGATGATTGCTGAAAACTTTCCCGACGGCACCGCGAATGAGTTCGCGGGCAATGTTTTCAGCGCCGCGCAACTCGCCTTCGTACTCGAGTTCCATCTTTCCGGTGATGGCGGGAAGCGACGCATATATATCCGCGGTGCGCGCGGAAGACCGCGCTTCATGGTTGCGCACGCCCCGCTGTTCCGCGCTGCTGACCGCGCTTTCAAGGCACGCGATGGGCAAGCGCTGGCTGACGCCGGAGCGTTTGTCGATGCGCTTGTCTTCGCGCGCGAGAAACGCGATTTGCTCGACGACTTCCCGGATGTAGCCGGGAACATCAACGCTGGACGCGCCACCATCCCGCGCGACCCACGCTTCCTGGGCGGTGATTGCCACGCCTTCCTCAACCGTCGCGGGATAGTGGGTGCGAATTTCGGAACCGATGCGGTCCTTGAGCGGAGTGATGATTTTCCCGCGTGCCGTGTAATCTTCCGGATTGGCGGTGAAGACAAGCAGGACGTCAAGTGGCATCCGCACGGGGTAGCCCTTAATCTGAATGTCGCCCTCTTGCATGATGTTGAATAGGCCGACCTGAATTTTTCCGGCCAGGTCCGGGAGCTCGTTCACGGCAAAGATGCCGCGGTTGGCGCGTGGCAGCAGGCCGTAGTGAATGGTGAGCTCATCGCCCAATGCGCGGCCCGAGCGCGCGGCCTTGATCGGGTCCACGTCGCCGAGGATGTCCGCGATGGTGACGTCTGGCGTCGCCAGTTTTTCGACGAAGCGAAGATCGCGCGGGAGCCACGCAATAGGCGTGGCATCGCCCTTTTCGGCGATCAGGTCGCGGCACGTCCGGCACAGCGGCGCCAGGGGATTGTCATGGATTTCGCATCCAGCGATGTAGGGAATTTCCGCATCCAGAAAATCAATCAGCTCGCGCAGGATCCGGCTCTTCGCCTGTCCTCGCAAGCCGAGCAAAATAAAATTGTGGCGCGCAAGAATGGCGTTGGCAATCTGCGGCAGAACGGTTTCTTCGTACCCGTGAATGCCCGGGAAGAGCGGCTCTCCAGCCTCCAGCTTTTTCAGAATGTTCGCGCGGAGCTCTTCCTTAACAGTGCGGCGCGGCGCTCCTGCTGCATATTCCGGAAGCTTGCGCAATTCACCGAGCGTTGCGGGTTTCATGGTCATCGGGGTCCCCTGATTCATTTCGAATCTCTATTATATGACACATGTGGAGTTGGTGCAGGGCTCTGCGCAAATTACAGCTTGGTATGCCCGTTGCCCGTGGCCTTGGCGCGAAATTGATCGCGTTTCTGCAGCTGCGGATACCACTCGGTGAGGCGCGCGACCAGCCGCCGCTGGCGCTCGGCCTCGGAGCGTTCCTCGAGGAGAATCTGCCGGAACGCCACGTCCACCGGCAATTCTGAAGCGACGTGGTAAGCGAGGGAAATGATTCCTTCGGTTTCAAACGGCGGGGCGTCTTCGTCGTAGAGAATGCGGTGGCACTCGTTGAACAGCTCTTCGAGTTGCGCGGACACGGCGGCATCAATCCCGGCAAAATCCTCTTCGAGAAATTGAACCTCAGCTTCCATGTAGAGTTTTTCGCTGAGGGTGCCGACTACCCGAAAAGCGCTTTGCCCGGCGGTCAGGATGTCGGAGCGGCCGTCGTCATATTCCTTGAGAGTTTTGACGATCAGAGCGGTGCAGCCGATATCGGCGAGGTCCTGCTCGTGGGCAAACACGATTCCAAAAGGAGATTGCGTCTCGATGCAATGGCGCGCCATCACGCGGTAACGCTGTTCAAAGATGTGCAAGGGCAGCGCCTGTCCGGGGAAGAGGACAATACTCAGGGGGAAAAGCGGGATGTATGTATCGTTCATCGTCGTAGGACAAAAATAATTTAGAGACCCATCATTCCGTCTTCGAAAGGAACAACGTGTCGTACAGCCATCCGGCGGCGACCCCGCCTGCCAGCGGCCCGATCCAATAGACCAGATGATTGGTCCAGTGATTCGCCGCCAGCGCGGGACCGAAGGCTCGTGCCGGATTCAGGGCCGCGCCCGTGAACGGTCCGCCAAACAGCGCTCCCATCGTAATCGTAAGGCCGATTGCAAATCCCGCAACTTTATTGAAAGCGCCTTTGGGGTCGACCGCAGTCGCAAAAACGACGAAGACGAGGAAGAACGTCATCACGCCTTCAAAGATCATGCCGCTGGTCCGCGAGATGCCACTCGCCAGATCCGGAGTACCAAGTTGCACGGCTGACCATACATCAAACGGCAGCAGGCGCAGAAGATACGCTGCGGCCGTTGCGCCAGCAAGCTGTGCAACCCAATAAGTTAGCCCGTCAAAGGTCGAAATCTTACGGGTCACCCAAAAGCCCATCGTAATCGCCGGGTTGAAGTGTCCTCCGGAAATGTGGCCGAGCGATGTGACCATAATGGCTATGGCCAGGCCATGCGCCAGGGCAATGCCCAGCAATCCCAGCCCGCCTTGTCCACCGGTGCGAAGGAACTGATCGGCGCAGATTGACCCCACTCCTGCGAAAATAAGCGCGAATGTGCCGATAAATTCAGCTACGATCTTTTGAGGTCTATTGTACATGGGGTTGCCTCTGAGGCAGTCGCGCAGCAAAACTCTGCACGTCGCCTCTGGAACAGGAAGAGGGATTGTATTGAAAGCGATGGGCTTACGTCAAACTTCTCAGCGAGTGCCCGCGCCCAGCGGCACGCTTACCGGCGTCAGCCAATTGTGGCGGTCAGGACGCGACCCATTGAGAATAGCGAAGAATTCTTCCTGGAGCGCCTTGGTGATCGGGCCGCGCGTGCCCTTGCCGACCTTGATCCGGTCGACCGAACGCAGGGGGCTGATTTCCGCAGCGGTCCCGGTAAAGAAAACCTCATCCGCCAGGTACAGCATTTCGCGCGGGATCATTTGCTCGCGGACCGGAATTTTTAGCTCTTCGCACAGCGTCATCACGGAGCTGCGTGTAATGCCCGGCAGAACGCTCGCTCCCATAGGGGGAGTGAGCAGTACGCCGTCCATCGCGACGAAGATATTTTCTCCCGAACCTTCGCTGACGAAGCCGTTGGTATCGAGCGCGATGCCTTCGGAGTAGCCGTTCGCGTGAGCTTCCATATGGATCAACTGCGAATTCATGTAGTTGGCGGCCGCCTTGGCCATGCTCGGCAGGGTGTTGGGCGCCATGCGGTTCCACGAACTGACGCACACGTCCACGCCTTCTTCAATCGCTTCCGGACCCAGGTAGCGTCCCCATTCCCAGCACGCGATGTACACTTCAGTTGGGACGGAGAGGCCCCCGACGCCAATATCGCCGTACCCGCGTAGGGCAATCGGCCGGATGTAGCACGAATTCATCTTGTTGACGCGAACAACGTCCGCGGCGGCGTTTGAGAGATCGTCCACCGTGAAGGGCCATTCGATCCGGTAAATCTTGCCGGAGTTGGCCATGCGCTGGAAGTGCTCGCGCACGCGGAAGATGGCCGGCCCATTCTTGGTTTCGTAGCAGCGAAGACCTTCAAATACAGCCGAGGCATAGCTGACGCAGTGGGAAAGGACGTGAATGTTCGCGTCGTCCCAGTTGATCAGTTTGCCGTTATGCCATATTTTTTCAGTCGGCTTCATAGCCATCGGAGTTCTCCGCTTCGCAAATCTTTAGGGAAGCCACGGCGGAAGCACCTTCCGTGGGTTCAATAAAATTATAGCATACGTGATTCGGGCATCCATTCATAGCTGCGACGGCGTTCGCCAAACAGCAATGTAAATGCTGATGGAATCCTAACGTTGTCCTGTATTGGCTTTTGTAGCGCCCGCCTTCAGGCGGGAATATGGATGAACATCCATTGTCGGCCTAAAGGCCGACGCTACAAAAGCCTGAGGGATCCTGCGGAAGCCACCTCAGCGGTCAAGGCGGTCCAGCGAGTACGGCTGGCGGATGGAATTCAGGTCCTTCATCGCGTGGCTGCGCAAATCGCCGTTAACGGTTTCCCACGCGCCGAGAAGGAGGAAAGGAATAATCGCCGCGGCGGCCCAAAGTTTTGCCTGGCGCGGAGCCTTTGCTTCAGGATCCCAGCGGAATAGGTTAGCCGCGATCAGAAAAGCAACCAGGGCACAGACGATCAGTGACGCCATGTAGGCGCCAAGACTTGTCGCGGCGGCATGGTCAATCATCGCGCGCTGCAAACCGCTGACCAGGTAGGTCGCCGGGAGGAAGACCGCAAACGCCTGAACGATACCGGGCAAAATCGGGAAGGGAATCGTCGCTCCAGAAATAAAAAGAAAAACGAACCAGATGATCTGGTTGATGACTTGGGTCTCCTGCATAGTGTTCGTGACGCTGGCCACGATCAGCCCCAGCGAGGCGAAACAGACCGTCCCTAGCGTGACCAGGATGAATACCGATGTGAGATTACCCAGCCCGGACATGTGGAAAACCCATCGCGACAGGAAAAACTCAATGATAATGGTCGGCAAGGTCAGGAAATAGTTCGAAAGCAGGCTGGAGGCCAGCATGGCGCTCGCGCCCACCGGGGCGACGCGGAACCTGCGGAGGATACCCTGCTCACGAAACGTCACCAGTTGTACGCTCAAGCCCCAGAAGCTGCCCATGACCGTCAGCGCCAGGACCTCCGCCAGCAGGTAGGGCACAGCCTGCCGATTGCCGCGTCCGAAAATTCCGGCGTAAATGAAAAGAAACGCGATCGGCATGATCAGGCTGAAAAACAGGAATGCCCGGTTGCGCATCGCCAGACGCATGCGGCTCATCGTAAGCGCCCAGGTGTGGCTCAATCCCGCAACCTTCTCCCCGTCAGTTCGAGGAAAATGTCCTCGAGGGAGGGGGCGGAGATTTCCAGGCTGACCAGCTCATTATTTTGTTCTTCGAGGTGCTTCACCAGGGCGACGATGGTGCGCGGAACCTTTGTTGAATAAAGCAGATAGTCGTCTGTTTCGGTACGGCATTCCGTGACGCCCTCGAGGTTGCCGAGCGCGCCGTTGGTTTCAGGCTTCGCCATTCGCACTGTGATCCTGGTGACGGCCCCGGAGCGCTGCTTGAGTTCGCGAGGCGTACCCAGGGCAATCACTTTTCCGTGATCCACGATCGCCACGCGGTCGCACAGCTTTTCGGCTTCCTCGATGTAGTGCGTTGTGATCAGGATCGTCTTTTTATCTTTTTTCAGTTCTTCGACGATGTCATAGATTTCGCGGCGCACCTGGGGGTCGAGGCCGGCGGTGGGCTCATCGAGGAAAATGACCAGGGGATCATTTACCAGAGCCATGGCCAGTGCAAGGCGCTGCTTCTGCCCACCGGAAAGCTGCGAGTAGAAGGCGTTGCGCTTTTCTTCCAGTCCAAAGCGCTTCAGCAATTCCGGCGTGCCACGGCGCCGAGGGTAGAAGCTGCCGAACAGGTCAAGGGCCTCCCGGACGCGCATCTTATCCGGCAGGGCAGTGGATTGCAGCGCGGCCCCCATCACATACTTGTATTTGACGCCGCTGGTTTGGGGATCGAGGCCGCAGACGCTTACGCGGCCGCTGTCAGGAGTGCGCAGGCCTTCGAGGATTTCAACCGTGCTGGTCTTGCCCGCGCCGTTTGGCCCGAGCAAGCCGAAAACCTCGCCTTCGTTGACGGAAAAGCTTACTCCGCGCAGGGCTTCCACGTCGCCGTAACGCTTCGTCAAGTTGTCAACTTCAATGGTGGCCGAGGTGGTCATGAACTCTTTTCTTGCGGGTTATAAGTATAGCCCGGACCGGTATCTATAACACAATCCGTTCGTTCGGGGCGAATGGCGATCGTGAAGGCAGGCGATCAGGTTGAAGGAATTTCAAGAAAAAGCATGCCGGCCCAAAAAACATGGCCACCACGGCTAAGTAAAGGGTTCGTAGCGACCGATCCGTTCGGCGTACTTCGGAACGGATCGGGCAGATTTCAGGTCGTGCGCGCCTCTTTATTGGGACGCCACTGGTGATCCGAGAAATTCAGGATGCGTTTTTCAGCCAGTTGTAGGCCTTCGCTTTCCAGTAATTTGCGTTGCAAGCCTGCGTACGGCTCGCGAATCAGCAACATTCCTCCCGCTCCCACGACGCGGTGCCAGGGGATTCCTTTGCCGCTCGGGCAGGCAGCCATCGCGCGCCCGGCGGTTCGCGCGCCGCCTGTCAACTTCAGTGACTTGGCAATCTGGCCGTAGGTCGCCACGCGGCCGCGCGGAATATTTTTCACGAGCGTGTATACAATTTTCCAATCCATAGAATTCATCCAATCGATGCAGCATTGTAACCGTACTAGCCCGAACGGGCCAGCTGCTTCATACCTTCGGTCCATGGCGCAATCCTTCCCGAAGCCGCATATTTCCAACCGAAATGCCGAATTCGGTGTCTAATTAAGTAGGAGAAGTTTACAAGTTTAGGAATGCCCGGCTGCAAGCGCGGTCCAAAATGGAACAAGGAGGAAACTGAACACAGCAGACAATCGAAAATTCGGCCGGGACGCCATGCCGGGGGAGTTACTGATTCGAGGCAATGTTTGCAAGATTGCAACATCTAAATTGACAGCTGTAGTGGAACGACCGTACACTACGGACTGAAGCGGCAGCTAGGAGCGAAAGCATGGCTTTCTTACGCCGAAAAGGGAACACCTTCTACCTGGTTCATAACGTCCGCGAGGGCGGCCGCGTGAAGCAACTGCATCTGGCCAAACTCGGCGAACGCCCCCGGATTACTGACGACATCGTGCGTCAGGTTACCCGATCTTTTCCCTTCGTGGACGTGAATTGGAGCCATCTGCGCGAGGAAGTAAACAATCGTGTGGAACTGTACGACCCCAAATCCAATCAAGTTCAAAAACTCGTTTCCACTCTGCGCACTCTGAATCTGGACCTCGCCGACCTGTTTCCGCCGCTGCTGGATGTTTCGCACGCGCCGGAAGCGGGGCAGGAAATCGTCACGCAGCTTCGGCTTTTGCATTCTACGGTAGGCGTCAAACTCGATCAATTCGATCGCGCCCCGCACCGGGGTGTTTTGGCTGACCGGAAGTACCGGTAGGAGACAGGCCATGAACAATCATCGGGCGTCGCAACAACAACTGGACCCCACACTGAGAAGCGTGGAGTCGCAGGAATTTCAGGCCGCGCTAAGAAGTAAAGTCGTCGGCCAGGAAGAGGGCGTCCGCGCGCTCGTGGACTTGTACCAGGTCTTCTGCGCGGGGATGAGCTCGATGGGGCGGCCGGTGGGGAACCTGCTATTCCTGGGGCCGACCGGATCCGGCAAGACGCGAATCGTCGAAGCCGCGGCGGAAATTCTCTTCGGGGATCCTCGCGCGGTGATCAAGGTGGACTGCGCCGAGTTCCAGCACTCGCACGAAATCGCGAAGCTGATCGGATCGCCTCCAGGGTACCTGGGACATCGGGAAACGCATCCCTTGATCACTCAGGAAGCGCTTGCGCAGTACCACACCGAAAAATTGAAGCTGAGTTTCCTGCTGTTCGATGAAATCGAAAAAGCTTCTGACGCTCTCTGGCAATTGCTGCTGGGGATTCTGGACAAGGCCACGCTCACGCTGGGAGATAACCGGCGAGTGGACCTGTCACAGACGATGATTTTTCTGACCTCGAACCTGGGCGGAGGAGAAATCACCGAGTTGATGACGGGAGGCATGGGCTTCGTACAGCCTTCGGACAAAGCGGAAGACAAGCTGGACGGCAAAGTCGAACGGACGGCCCAGGAAGCAGCAAAGAAAAAGTTTTCACCGGAATTCATGAACCGGCTGGATAAAGTGGTCGTATTTCATCCTTTGCGGAATGAGCAGCTCGAGGAGATTCTGGAAATCGAGTTGGGCATGGTGCAGCAGAGGGTGCTCGACACCGGCCGAGGGCAGTTCCTGTTCCGTGTGACCCAGCCGGCGCGGAGATTCCTGCTCCATGAAGGTACCGACCTGAAGTACGGGGCGCGACACCTGAAGCGGGCCATTGAAAAATTCGTGGTGTACCCGCTGGCGAATCTGCTTGCGACCGAGCAAATTCATTTCGGCGACATGCTCGTTGTCGATTGGGACGGGAAGTCCGCTCACCTCACCTTTCAAAAAGAGGGCGAAGGCGCGGTCGTTCCGGTTTCGGCCAGAACGGCGCGAGGCGCAGCCGCCCAGGTTGCCAAAGCGACGGGCGGGAAAGTGGTCGAGGCTCCCGCAGCGGTCATTGTGCGTGAAGCGAAAGCTCCGGCGGCGCTGCCGACGGGAGCACCTCCGGTGGCTTCCAGCCGGCGCAAGATCGACACGCAGTAGAAGACTTCTCCAATAGCACAGGCTTCAGAGTTTGTGTGGCAACTCTTCGCCAGTGCGAATTCTATCTAGCGGGGGGGCGGTGTTCTTGCTGGTCCTCCGCAAGGTTGAACCCTCTGGATGATGTCTCGCTTCTCAGGTGA
>Ga0182024_10002192_pt1 | contig 49009 bp, 43 predicted proteins | sample P32metaG_FD_120480 | JGI IMG/M metagenome (GOLD analysis project Ga0182024, IMG submission 120480) | Permafrost microbial communities from Stordalen Mire, Sweden - P3-2 metaG (Illumina Assembly) | ecosystem: Environmental > Terrestrial > Soil > Wetlands > Permafrost | place: Sweden: Stordalen...
ATAAACCGCCGATATACTGATTTTTCTTAGCAGCTTTTTGATAAGATAATGCAGCACTGGTATCAAAAGCCCTGTATTCCGGATTCGGCAGGGAAGTAAAACCTTTCCCATTGGCGACAAATATTCGGTTGCCGATAACCTTGACCGCGGTTGGGTACCAGCCTACAGGAATAAATCCCTTCGATTTGCTGGATCCCGGATGGCTTATATCGAAAACAGCCAGGCAATTATTATCTGCGTTTGCGATATACAGGGTTCTCTCATCTGAACTGAGTGCCAGGGCATTTGTTGTAGAACCGCTGGGAGAACCGGGATATAGTGCCGCGTTCAGCGTTTCAATCAGATTCCTTTTTTGAATCTCAATCACCGAGACACTGTTATCGTTTGAGTTGGCAACAAAAAGATATTTCCCATTTTTTGTGAGGCAAATATCATTTGGATTGTCTCCGACAGCAATACGGTCGGTTATCTTTTTCAGTTTTGTGTCATAAATTAGAATTTTATCCCCACCCCATAAAGAAATGTACAATTCCTTTTTATCGGGTGAAAGTAAACAGGTGTATCCCTCGGCGCCTAAAGGAATCGATTCCGATTTCTTCGTTTTTAAATCAACTATATATAAGCTGTTATTTTCTTTGGTGACCACATAGAGGGTTTGAGATGCATTATCCATCTCCATACCTGCAGGAGAGATTTTTACCGGCCAGGGTTTCCCAAGTGAAATACTGTCGGCCAATACTAGCTTTTTATTTACAATATGATATTTTAAAATCCTGTTATCGTTTCCTCCGGAAGCATAGAGGTATTTGTCGTCAGCACTGAAGACCAATCCCAGCCAGCTTTTCGGGATGATCACCTGGTCCAATATTCTCGGTTCTATTGGGTCTATCAACTGAATGGTTTGGGTACTCTGTCCATTATTCGTAACTGCCATCAATTTTTTTGACGGAGAAACCGCGATGTTGAGCGGAAGATCTCCAAGCGGCAGGGAACTGCCCAGGGGCGTAAGACTCCATCCGTTCGGCAAATGCACCCTTTCGGCAATGGTATCCCGCTGCGCATAGGAATTGGCTGAAAAAACAGAAAGGAATAATAAAACGAAAAAACACTTTATCCGGATCATGCAGAAATAATTTATAGCCCAAAATCGAAACGCCAACACGCTCCAGGCGATTCCCTGATAGTCGCTTCTTTAGCCTGTGTAAAATTAGGCTCCCTGTGTTAATTGAATAATAAATTTACTCCGCCGTTAGATTTATCTTTTCGGAACCCAGCCCTTCACCCGAAGCAGTTACTGTAATTGTTCCTTTGGATTTGTTTGATTGAATGACTGCGAGACACATTCCGTTGTATGCCTTATGAGATTTTGCTTTAAACGATTCATGACTAACCTCATTCCCATTATCAACACCGATTATAGAGGCGTCGCCATCCAGGTTAAATTTGATCAACTGGTCCGCATCCGGAACCAGGTTGCCATTTTTATCAACTATCCTTACGGTTATAAACGACAAATCGCTTCCATCGGCTTTGATGATCTTTTTGTTGGCCTGCATTATAATTTTTTCCGGCGAGCCAGCTGTTTTTATTTCACTGACCAAAACCAACTTCCCATCTTTCCTGGATATTGCTTTCAGGGTGCCCGGTTCATATTTCAACCTCCACATGACGTGGAGATCATCACCTGTTTTCCTTCTTAAGCCCATGGATTTTCCATTGAGAAAAAGTTCCACTTCATCCGCATGATTATAATAGGCCCAAACATCCACTACTTGTCCTTCCTTCCAATTCCAATATGGGAAAATATGTAATACCGGCTTATTCGTCCATACACTTTGATAAAGATAAAAAGCATCTTTCGGGAAACCAGCGAGATCAACGATCCCGAAATAAGAACTCCGGGAAGGCCAGCCGTAGGGCGTCGGTTCCCCAATATAATCGAAACCGGTCCAGATAAACTGACCGGATAAAAATTTGTACTTATTAATCATTTTCAAAGTCTCTTCATGCGTGGATCCCCATTCCGCAGAAGCATTATCATAAGAGGAAATGGTATTTGTAACGGTACCATCCGGCAAAACGGTGTTTGGTTTTTCTGACCAGCGCCGGATACTGTCAGATGGCATTTCATAATAACCCCTGGATTCAAAAGCAGAAACCGTTTCAGTCGCAATAAATTTTTTCCCTGGAAATCGCCCGGGGAAACCGGGATAGTTATTATGGTCATAATTGTAACCGATCAGGTCGAGGGCCCCGGATCTGATCAGTGGATTTTCCGGAAGAGGATTATTTAAAGCCGATGTAACAGGTCTTGTCCTGTCGAGTGACTTTATTATGGAACCCAATTCTCTAGCTATAACCGTTCCCGAACTGTCTTTGGGAAACCATTGTTCGTTAATTTCGTTTCCAATGCTCCAGATAAAAACAGAAGGATGATTTCTGTCCCTTAGCACCTGATCTTCCAGGTCCTTCCTGTGCCATAGATCCCAATCTAGGTGGTAATCAAATTCGGTTTTTTGTTTCTTCCACATATCAAATGCTTCATCCATCACAAGAAAACCCATCCGGTCGCACAGGTCCAGCAACTCGGGTGCCGGCGGATTATGAGAAGTTCGAATGGCATTGCATCCCATGGTTTTTAATATCTCCAGCTGGCGTCTGAGGGCCGCGGTATTTACAGCGGAACCCAGGCATCCAAGATCGTGATGATCACAAACGCCTTGTATCTTCATCCATTTTCCATTGAGAGAAAATCCGTTGTTGGAATCAAATGAATAATAACGGATACCAAAGGGTGTGGTATATTCATCAGTTCCCTGACCATGAATACTTACTGTTGTTACCGCACGGTACATATAAGGATGATCGATGGACCAGAGTTCCGGATTCGGAACATGGAAGTGCTGGGACATTTTGACCAGCGTATCTTTTACCTGACGAAAAGCAAGTCTTTCAGTAGAAATCTCTTTACCCGATGAATCTAAAATAGAAGTTGACACCGTTACGGGACTATCAAAACCTTCCGGTGCACGGAGGATCAGTTTCAGTTCTACATCCGCGTTCCTTGCAGAAATATGAGGTGTGGTGATGCAACTTCCCCAATGATCAATATAAACTTTGCCCGTTGTTACTAACCACACATTTCGGTAAATACCCGAACCTGAATACCAGCGGGAATTGGGTTGTTGCGAGTTATCTACTTTTACAGCGATTGTATTGCTTTCTTTTCCAATTTTTAGATATGGTGTAAGCTCATACCTGAAAGAGATGTATCCGTTTGGTCTTTTTCCAAGATAATGTCCGTTTATCCAGACCTCACTGTTACGGTAAATGCCGTCAAAGTCGATAAATATGTTCCTGTTTTTTTCTGAAGTTGGAATGCTGAATGATTTACGATACCAGCCCATGCCACCGGGCAGGGCGCCACCGCCTACGCCTGCAGGATTTTTTTCACTAAAGGGCCCTTCAATACTCCAGTCGTGGGGCAGATTTAAAGTACGCCAACCTGAATCATTGAAATCTTCATTCCTGGCTGCGGCTTCGTCTCCCTGAAAAAATTTCCATCCTTCATTGAAGGATACCCGGCTTCTTGTGCCGGGTTGAGCAGCGGCTCCAAGTACAGTAAGCGTAAACAGCCATAAAAGTATTTTTTTTAATCCGGAAAAAACAAAGGAATAACCACTACTCATTTTGAGTTTATTTGGTATAAATATAAACACAGTTCAAATAAGAGCTATTGCAGACTATGCTCCGGCGATTCAACATAACCCTTGTCAATAAATTTCATAAATCCCAGAAGTGCCCCCCAAAAATAAAAAGGATCACTGTTAACTCCTTGTTCCCCGCCTCTTCCTGTTATGGCATTATAATTTTCACAGACCAGGTGATCCGTTTTCCAGTTCTTTAATAACAGGGCCCCTGATTTTTCAAGCAATACCTTGGAGGCTTCATCGAGATGATGTTTTCTAAGTCCCAGGTAAACTAAAAAATTCAGTGGCGCCCAGATCCTGCCCTGCCAGTAATTCTGCGCTTTAAAGGAGGTATCATTCCGTGGAACGGAAGGCAGCATCCATTCGCCGAAAAATTCATCCGGATTAAAAAAATGTTCCTTTATCATTCGGTCGGCCATCGCTTTATCCGGCGCCTCCGTTAACAATGAATAAAATGATGTAGGTGAAATGCGATCCGAAAACAATCCATTGTCCACGCGCTTATTCCGGTATATGCCGGTTTTATCATCCCACAACCGGTTCAGGTTGCCCGTATATAATTTTTCCCTGGCGATTAATTCCTTATAATTATCCATTTTGTTTAAAATCCGCGCAATATCTGAAAGCGCCTCACAATCCTGGATATAGAGGCTGTTTAAACCCACATCCCAGAGTTGTAATAATCCATTGGTGCTATCAAAAGGAATATCAAAATACATCGGGGCATTATCCATACCGGATTCGAAGGATGCACCCTGTCTTTGATTAATACCACTTTCCTTTCTCTCCCAATAATTATTGCATATCGGATCGTAATCATTAGAACCCCACACCAGCAAGCCTTTGAGGTCTCGTTTTGCCGCCCACCACCTGTTCCACTTTAATAATTTGTCATAAAGAAGTGCCAAAAACCATTTTTCTTTATATCTGCGATAGATTTCACGGACACAAAATGAGCCCACCGGCGGTTCAGAACGGTCCCGGCTTTTCATGAGTGCATCCGCAAAATTCGGCACAAATCCACTTTCTGTTATTTCGTTGGTGATGGCAATTGCATTCGCATAAGCCAGGTTCTTATTATAGAGTGAAGCCATATAAGCGGCGAAGTAATTGTCCCATTCGAATAATACATAACCGCCATGCTCAACACTCCATGCCCTGCTGACCGGAGTTATGACCCGTCGATTCAAGGGTTCATAGATCGTATTCCAGGCAATCGAACTTTGCATAATTTCAAAGGCTGACGACAGTGAATCATACACTTGCTTTTTCACAAGTAATGAATGGCTTTCCCGGTCAATGATTTGTTCAATTTCAGCAAGGGCATAATATCTTCCGGTAGAAAAACCGACCGGCTGATTTATCGGATAAATATTATAGCTGTTATTTATTTTGACATCCGGATCCCTCATGGGGGCAGTGGTGGAATAAAAAACCGTCTTTTTATTTCCAATGGTCCATTGCATATGGCTTCCGCTTTTTGAGACCGATCCGTCCTTTTGCCAAAGGATTCCTGCTGCTGCAATGACCACCGGTTTTTTGTAAGCAATCACTTCAAGCGGGGTAACCAGTATTACCAGATTGTTTTTGTCCGTTGCGGTTTGAATCCGGAACCGCATACGCTCCCAATCCACTTCTAGCCCGGTATAAGATCCGTTATCTGCATGCGCACCCAAAATCAACCGCTGTTCCGGCTGACCGGTCAGTGGATTTTTCATGACCCATCCGTTTTGGTACTCTTTCAATGCGAGATTGATGCTCATGCCATCCGGCAGGTATACATAATTTACCTGGCTATAGGTATCCCAGGTGTTCCATCCCCTGCCAAGTTTCTGTTGCAGCACGGATTCGTAAACCGAACGGGGGGCCGGTTGTGCCTGTAACTCTAACACGGCAAACAGACATGTTATAATTAAATAAACATTTCTCATAAACTCATCCTTTCGAAATAAAACATGAATGACCGTTCAGGACCTTTCAAACAACAACACCTGGTTTAAGGATGAAGAAAAATGCAATTTCCCTATTAGAACGGTGGGCTTTTTATATAGGCGGTATCAAGGAATTCGAATTTCACGAATACATTCGTATAAGCAATCCGGCAATATTTTAGTTGTAGAATATTGCGATTCAAAAATATTTTCTCATGTGACCGTGAGGTCCATAACCAAGCCATTGTTTCTACAATCGGCTTGCTTTTTTTATGAACCTCTTTAAAGGTAAGGCAAAAATCGAATTTACACTGAACATAGTTTGTTGACGGTTGACAGTTGACCATATAATTCTCCTATATTTACACAATACCTGCGGTCCCTGATGGCAGAAATCTCCCTAGCCCGTTTGAGAAGGGCGAATGCTGTTTATTTTTTTATTTCCGGATTTGGATATTCCAGTTGGACCTCCCGCATTCCCGTCATTAAGGAATCTCTCAAATTAAATGATGCGCATTTTGGCACCCTCCTTTTCATGATGCCCGTGGGTCTGATCATTACTATGCCCTTTACAGGAAAGCTTCTGGATCATTTTAAAAGCCGGACCATTATGCTTTGCGGGGCCATGATCTACAATGTAGTGCTCATTTGCCTGGGATTCAGTCCCTTTGCCTGGGTGCTCGCCATCGTATTATTTTTCTTTGGTGCATCCCGCAACCTCATGAACCTCTCGATGAATGCCCAGGCCATAGGTGTGCAGGCACTTTATCACCGCTCCATCATGAGTTCCTTTCATGCAGTATGGAGCCTGGCTGGATTTGCCGGTGCAGCAATCGGCTACCTGATGGTAACGACCAATATCATTCCCGGCTGGCACCTTCTCGGCGTTAGCCTGTTGCTGAGTTCCCTCACCCTGTATTTTTATCGCGATACCCTGGACCAGGTGCCTGACCATAAGAACAAGAGGCCGCTTTTTTCACTGCCGCCGAAGGGCATGCTGGTCTTCTCCCTTATCTGTTTTGGTTCGATGGCCTGTGAGAATACCATGTACGACTGGAGCGGGATCTATGTCAAGCAAGTGCTACACGGATCCAATGGATTGGCAACGATTGCATTTGTGGTCTATATGGTTGCGATGACCACGGGTCGGATGCTGGGCGACCGGTTGGCGGACAGATTCGGTATCCGGTTTGTCATCCGGAGCAGTGGCATCCTGATATTCTGCGGACTTACCACAACGGTACTTTCGCCATACATACCACTCACCATGGCCGCATACCTCCTAACAGGTCTTGGCGTATCCTGTGTAGTTCCATTTGTATTCAGTCTGGCTGGGAAAATACCCATGTCAAACCCTGGCGCTGCCCTCGCTTCCATTTCATCCATCGGATACCTGGGTTTTTTATTGATACCGCCAATGATCGGTTATGTGGCGCAATCCTCGAGCCTGCGCGTGTCCTTTGCTATCATTGCTACCATGGGATTGCTGATCATGTACCTGAGCCGGAAAATAAAAATTCAGGAAAAAAAGTAATCATTGTTTTTCAGCAAGTGGAACCAGCTCTTTTATCATCCACAAATCGCAACCGAAATGTCCTGATTTGCCGAGTGGCCCAGGTAAATAGGCAAACCCTGCTTTTTCATAAAGCCCCAGGGCGTTGCGCAGTTCAGGCATGGTTTCCAGATAGATCTTTTTAAATCCGAATTCTCTGCCTTTGTCAAAGCAGGCTTCCATTAACCGATGGCCGATACCTTTTCCCCGCGCATCTGGCACGAGGTATAATTTTACAAGTTCACAATAACCCTCCGGCAAACCAGGCGTCGGAAAAACACCGGAACCGCCAATCATTTTGCCTTCCATCTCCGCAATAAAGTAAAAAGAATTCGGCGTTTGAAATAAGCTGAATAAATCATCCGTAGTCGGATCGAAATAAACGGTCCCGGGTTTATTTGCACCGAATTCTTTTAGTATACTTCTAACAATGGATGCGATATCCGGGTTGTCCTCCTTTTTTATTGGTCTGATCAGGAACTCTTTCATATCCGTATCCTTAGGATATCTCAATTTCAGTTTTGATAATTAAAATTTACCATCTGCTTTTCTTTGTTGCAAGAATAGAATAAATCATTGGAATTTTATCATCCAAATGATTTATCCGGTATTTACCAGGTTCAACTTCCCTGGTATGGCTAAAGCAATTGTAAGGAGAATAATCATATTCGTTGAATGCATTGATTTCAAGGCCGTTTATGATCAGGCTATTGATCAGTTCACCCAGACTATGATTCCAGCTTACAAAATCCTGCTTAATAGGCGCTTGCCTGTCAGCATAGGTACCGGTTTCTGTTTCGAATATCGCCCCCTTATTGAAATAGTTATATCCCACTTTGCTGAAATCATCATCAAACATCCAAACGACAGGATGAAACTCAACCATAACAAACTTTCCTTTGGGTTTCAAATACCGTGAAATGATCTCAGCCCATTTACCCAGGTCCGGCAACCAGCCGATCGTTCCATAACTTGTGAACACGATATCAAATTGTTCATCCAGGTGTTGCTGCAGGTCGTAAAGATTACAGCATATGAATTTGGTTTGAACCTTCAATTGCAATGCAAATTCTTTAGCCCTTTTAATCGCAGTATCCGATAAGTCGACACCAGTGGCGTTTGCACCCATTCTGCTTAATGAAATAGTATCCTGTCCAAAATGGCACTGAAGGTGCAAGATGCTTTTTCCGCTCACATCGCCCAATAAATTCAATTCTATGTTCTTCAGCGAAGATTTTCCGAGCAAAAAATTTGGGTTATCATAGAATTCTGATCCTATATGAATATCCGTCTTTTGATTCCAGCTTTTTCTGTTTGTTTCTATATAGTCCATTTTTTTCGCGACGAATAAGAAGCTAAGATAAACTGAAATATCCTTTAGTAAATGCGCAGCGGGATCGCGGCCGGGAAATGTTCGTGGCAGCTGTTAAGAAAAGCCTCAACAATGGCTCCGCTTTGAGATATGCCTGAAGATTTGGATATTACATTCATTTAAACCGAAATAAGCGCTTGTATTATCTGCTTCGTATTTTCGTTAGGCTTGGCCTTAAAATCTTTTGCAGGACCATTCGGGTTAACCGCCCTGAATTACTGCAGACAAAGGGCCCGCTGATCCTTGCGTGTAATCATCCCAATGCGTTCCTGGATGCCATTATTTTGGGGAGCCTGTTTCATCAGCCGGTTCATTTTCTGGCGCGCGGGGATGCTTTCCACAAGCCGATTGCCCGCAGACTGCTTGGTGCTCTGCAATCGATTCCTGTTTATCGTTTAAGTGAGGGAAGGGAATTTCTTAGTCTGAATGAAGCCAGTTTTGAAAGATGCCGTCAGATTCTTTCAACTGGCGGTATCGTACTCATTTTTGCCGAGGGCTTTTGCATTAATCAATGGATATTACGACCGATGAAAAAGGGTACTGCCCGCATTGCCCTGGCAGCGATGAATGACAAAGACATGAGCTCCCGGATACGCATCCTGCCGGTTAGCCTGAATTATAACTCTTTTACGAACCTGGGCAAGACCGTTCTTATTCATTTCGGAGAAATGATTTCCAAAAGCGATCTTCTTCCGTCTCATTCCGATGCTGAAAAAATGCACCATTTCAATGGCTTGCTCTCCTCCCGGCTATCTTCAGGAATAATACAATCAGATAGCAGTCCGCTCCTGATTCAGATCCTGATCAGTAATTGCGGAGAGCATTCAATTCCGGATTTAAAACTGATTCAGGCTGGTTTGGTTTCGGCCAACGAACCGCTAGCATTTCAAAAACTGAAAATGCCCGGCGCGATGGCGGATGATGAGTCCTCGCTGATCCTGAACTTTCTGCTCAGCTTAATTTTATTTATTCCGGCAGTCGCCGGCTGGATACTTCACGCGCCCCTTTATATTCCGCTGAAAAAGATCCTGCAGCAAAAAACAAAAGAAACAGTTTACTACGATTCCATTCTGTTTGGTGCATTGCTGGTCAGTTATCCTTTTTACTGGCTGCTCATTAATATTATTTTTCAGCCTATGATAAAAAATGAATGGGTGGGCTTAATGCTTTTATGCATGCCTTTGCTGAGCTGGATCTGTGTTTACTGGAAGCAAAGTTTCCAACGCGTGAGAAATTATTTTATTCTGAACGGGAAAGAAAGAAGAATTTTACACTTAGCCCTAACGAAGAATGTTAAAGGCTAATTCAACAGCGCAGATTCACTCCGCACGATCACATCCTGAGATCTGTAGAGCCGGATGAGCTTTGCTATAAAAAAAGCCAGACCGGCAAGTGAAAAGTAAAACATGATGAAGGTGACGACGGACATGGTGACGCCGATCTTATAAATCAGGAGGGCGCCGGTAATGGCGGCAACAATGGCAAAACAAATGGACCAGGATACAGATTCCCTGATTTGCAGCCTCTTTGTTGATGCTGAAGCTGTTGGAACAGATTTAAAAAGAGATTTTCTTGATTGGGATATGTCTACTATCCGGGCTTCTTGCGACTGCTGTTCCATCTTAAATTGTTTCGTGGTAATCAGCAAAAAAATCGTGCCAGATTCATTCAAACCTGCAGCATTTATGCACATTCTGCTAAACTTTAACCATTGGATCGTTCGGTTCTCAGGCTTATGAGCGGATTGGATAACATTTCTCAAAGGGAATCCCATCACCATTCAAAACTGCCAACGGTCCCTGCATCCAGGCTTGTGGCGAAGGATCTTCCCTTTGACTGAACCGTAAAAGGTTGTTTCGACAGCGTGTTATTTACAATGATCAATACCGTTTTGCCCTCGGGGGTTCTGAAAGCTACATCAGAGAGGTTTTCGGTCTGAGAGGATTGTATACGAACCGAACCAGGCATCACAAATTTGGAGGCATGTGCAATTACATAATAGGCCAGGTTGCGTGAAACGGTATTTCCGTCAATCGTTAGTGCACCCTCGCACATAGTACAGCCTCCGTTATCCGTATGCGGTTTGTTGTTCTTGTCTGCTGCGAGGTTCCAGAGCAAAACATTGCGGCTCCAGTTGCGCGTGGCACCGATGATCAGACGGTCCACCTGTGCTGCAATACGAAATCCATGTTCGTCAGTAACCATTTGTTCCGTGAAGTATAGTTGTTTACCGGGATATTTGTCATGCACATCAGACATGACCTCTATTTTTCCTGCATACAAGTGAAAACCCGATCCATTCACAAAAGCAGCGGCTAAGGGGTCTTTCAAAATAGTAAGCGGATACTGCGGTTCATCGCAGTTATGATCGTACAAGATAATTTTCGTCCCGATCCCTTTTTGCCGGAAAAGCGGTCCCAGGTTGTATTTGATAAACATGAGCTCGTCTCTTGCCGTCATTTTCATGCTGGGTGTATTTCCTTCGTTCAGGGGTTCATTTTGAATAGTAATGGCATCTATGCGTATTCTTTCCTTTTGCATGGCGCGGATATAGTTCACAAAATAGTTGGCATATACGGCATAAAATTGGTTTCTCAGGCTTCCTCCTTTCATCTGGCGGTTAGTTTTCATCCAGGCAGGGGCCGACCAGGGCGAGCCGAGAATCCTGATGGAAGGATTAATGGCAATTATTTCTTTCAATACCGGGACTACTGAATTTTTATCGTCCTGCAAATCGAAATGTTTCAGTTCAAGATCCGTCTGTCCTTCGGGCATGTCATCATAAGTATAAACCCTTTCATTCAGGTCGGAAGCGCCAATACTGATCCTGAGATAGCTTACCGAAAGATCATTGGATCCTTTGCCAAAAATTTCTTGTAATAATTTTTTTCTTTCCGATGCCTCCATGCCCATGAGGAGCTCTGCACTTCCGCCGGTTAGTGCAAAGCCAAATCCGTCGATGGACTGAAAGGTTTGTGAATCGTCGAGCTCAATCGCATCCGGATCCTTAATCACTTTTTCAAACCTGAGTGGAGTGATTTGCTTCTGCATCAATTGTGAGCGATCTGCAGAGGTCAACCAATACTGAACTTCGTTTGGTTGGGAAATTGCAAAGTAAAAAGTAAAAAGTAGAAAGTAGAAAATAAAGCTTTTTTTCATATGTTTATAATTGCCTGACTTTAGCAAAGTAAAAAGTAAAAAGTAAAAAGTAAAAAGTAAAAAGTAAAAAGTAAAAAGTAAAAATTGGTCGCCGTAGGGATTGAATCACGCAAAAAAATTAAAAACCAAAATACCACTTTATCTCGCTGCCTCTTTTTTACTTTTTACTTTTTACTTTTTAACTATTATTCCCGCCCAACCGCCGCCGGCAGCAAGATGGACATGAACAACCACATCCTGCTGAACAGGAAGGATACGACGCGTATGGTCGGTACCATCTCGCTCTGCATTGGTGCCATCGCTGAATTCTTCTGCAACAAAAGATCCTTCTCCCAAGAAATGCAGCGGAATATCCAGGTCCCTTGCGGTCCAGTTATTCAGAGCGCCTAAATACCAGGTATTTCCCTTCCTGCGCGCAACAACGGCAAATTCGCTTACCATCCCATCGAGGGCAACAGTTTCATCGTATACAGTCGGGAACGCTGCGATGAAGCGGGTGCATATACTATCCTGCCGGTAGGTTGTAGGATTATCAGATAGCATTTGTAGAGGTGCTTCATACAATGCATACATGGCCAGCTGGTGACAGCGTGTGCCCAAACTCATGGGCATGGAATTAATCGGTCTGAATGCATATGAATTTGCATTGCGCATAGCTCCCGGCGTATAATCCATTGGCCCGGCGAGCATGCGGATGTAAGGGATCTGGACATCATATTGCGGGACCGATGTAACGGTTGACCACTTATAATTTTCCAGACCGCGCACACCTTCACAATTCAAAACATTTGGAAAGGTCCGCTGCAGCCCAGACGGTTTATACATGCCGTGATAATCCAAAACCAGCTTATATTTCGCAGCCTTCCCTGCAATATCGTAAACCCGGCCTACCATCTGCTGATCATCACGGTCCAGAAAATCAATTTTGAAGCCCCTGACGCCCATCCTGCTGTAGTGCGCAAAAAGCGAATCAGCATTCTCCGTTAAGGCGTACATGGTTGACCAAAGGATCACGCCGACATTCCGGGCATTTCCATAAGCTATGATACTGTCCAGGTTAATTTCCGGCGAAACTTCCAGGAGATTGGTGTCGCTGCTCCACCCGGCATCCATAATAATATATTCCAGTTTATTTTCTGCAGCAAAATCAATATAGTATTTATAGGTCATTGTATTGACGCCTGCCTTAAAATTCACGTGCGAAATATTCCAGTCGTTCCACCAATCCCAGGCCACTTTACCCGGGCGTATCCAGGAAACATCGGCTACGCGGGAGGGAGAAGCGAGTTTTTGCATCATATCGTTGTTGAGCAAATCTTTATCAGAAACGCTGAGAACTAACACGCGCCACGGAAATTTTCTTGTTCCCTGAACCTTCGCAATAAAATTTTCCCTTCCTTCCACTTTCGCATTCAGCTTATTCTCAAGTAGGCTTTCCTTGACGGGATATCCGGCAAATGCTCCCTGCAAACTGTGGGGAGCATTTTTATCCGGTTGAAGGAACATGCCCGGGTAGTCATCCAGGTCCGCCTCAAGGATCGCCAGTTTTTTGTTCTCTTCCAGATTGATGAGCGCAGGAAGAAATGCAAGTGTATCAGCCGGGAACTGGCTGAGAGATATTTTCCTGTAAAGAGACTCAAAGCTGCTCATATAAGGATCTCCGGCTACGCGGTACTCCTGGATGAGAGGAAAAAGCCCCGTCAGGTCCCCCGTAAAATGAAAAGTAGCTGTCTCTCTCCGGATTGTGAGTTCATTTTTCCTCCGGGTAAAAAACCGGTATGCAACGCCATCATTATAAGCCCGGAAAATCAGTCCGTAATTTCCTGCAAACGTCAGGCTGAGCTCATTATATTGATCAGCTACGGATGATTTTTTATATAGTGGTGTTGGAAATGTTTTATCAACACTAATTTTGAAAGATTTTATAACTACCGCGTGATGGCCGAGCACTTCGCCATTGTCCAGTTCCAATGCAATTTCAGAAGGAAGCAGAACCTGGGTATTAAGATGCATTACCGACCAACGAACCGTTTCTCCCGTTGCAATTTCAATGGCCAGCTTCCGGTCGGGCGAAAGCAAGCGGTAAAGTCCTGATTGCCCATGAACAATTGTGCCGGCTACCATGAGGAGCAGTAGCAAGAATGATCTTTTTGAATGAGGGAAAGAGGCCATAACTTTCAATTTAGTTTTGGAATATGATCTTTCGAATTTAAAATACATCAATTAGATGAAACCCTTTCATTAGCGAACAGTTATATATCGGAAACGGACAGTTCGAATAGTTTTATGAATGTAAATTATTGATTTACATTCTATAAGCAAAAGGGCATTGTATTTGTACCACCCTTGAATCCCAACCTCCATCGTATGGTCCAGAACTATTTTAAATCTGCTTTCCGCAGTCTTCGGCGGAATAGAAATTATACGTTAATAAATATTGCCGGACTTTCAACGGGTATAGCTATTTGTCTCATCATATTCATTATTATCCGTTTTGAAACCAGCTTCGATGGTTTCCATTCAAAAAAGGACCGTATTTACAGGGTGCTGACGGAATATCAGCACCCGGGTGACAGGCCCATTTTTTATGGTGCGGCTGCCCCAGCTCCTTTGGCTGGAATAATAAAACATGAATTTCCCGAATTGAAAAAAACATCCGGAGTGTTTGCTTCCGGAGATGACCAGGTTCTTATACTGGATGAAAATGGACAAACTGAGAAAAAATTCAAAGAAAAAAAAGGTCTCTTTGCTGTAGAGCCTGACTTTTTTGATATTTTCGACTTCCCCTGGCTTGCGGGAAGCCCATCAGGTTCCCTTAGAAATTTGAATTCTGCCGTACTCACCAAAGAAACGGCAGAAAAATATTTCGGAGACTGGAAAAAGGCGATGGGGAAATCAATCAAGCTGGACAACAAGGCTGTTTTTAAAATCACCGGTATCCTGGCCAGCATTCCGCCGAATACTGACTTCCAGTTTAAGATCATAGTTCCTTACGACTTCCTCGGCTTTTCGAAATCAACAGACTGGGGAAGCTCCAGCTCTTCACTCGATTGTTATGTTTTGCTCCCCCCTGGCGAATCAAAGGAGTCTTTCGATCCCAAGCTCAGGGCCCTGTTTAAAAGATACAGGCCTGCGGATGACAAAGATGAACTGGTAATCCAATCCCTGAGCAAAGTACATTATTATGACAGCTACAGTCATACAGGTAATTTCCTTGGAAAAACGATCGACCCGAAGACCATACGGATATTATGGCTGATCGGGCTATTTATTATTGTCATCGCCTGCGTAAATTTCATCAATCTTTCTACTGCTCAGGCGGTTAACCGTGCCCGTGAGGTAGGGGTTCGAAAAGTATTGGGCAGCAGAGACTGGCAGCTGAAAATAAAGTTCATGCTGGAAACGCTTTTGCTCGTCATAGCCTCTTTGATTATTGGCTTGATCATCTGTTTCCTTGTCTTAAAACCCATAGCGACGCTCCTGGATCTTCCACTGTCAACAAATGTTTTCTATTCTCCGGCAATCATTTTATTCCTTTTGATCGGGATTATAGTGGTTACGCTGCTGGCAGGATTTTATCCATCTGTTGTTTTGTCTGCATTCAACCCGATCAATGCATTGAAAAGCAGGCAGGCTGCAAGCAGTTCTCGTGGTATATCCCTGCGCAGGGGCCTGGTGATTTTCCAATTTGTAATCGCCCAGGGGTTGATCATCGGTGTGATCATCATGGTCCGGCAAATGAATTACTTCAACAACGGATCAATGGGTTTTGAAAAGGATGCAATTGTAACGGTTAGTTATCCCTGGGATTCCGCCGTGAGCAGGAAAATTGATTTTTTGCGGGACAAGCTGATACAAATGCCAGGAGTTAAGGATGTTAGTTTCAATTCCAGTCTCCCTGCCACCGATGAAAACAACTGGTCGGATTTTAAGTTTGATCACGCAGCCAAATCAAATGAATTGTATTCTATTATGAAATGGGTAGACCCGCAATACCTAAAATTATATGGTATAGGGCTGGTTGCGGGAAGGAATTTTATTTCTGATACGGCACACGAATTCCTCATCAATGAAGAACTGATGAGAAAACTGGGTTATAGAGAGCCAGGGGCAATATTAAATAAAGAAATAGATCTCTGGAACGGTTTTGTCAAGGGTCCGATAGTCGGGGTGGTCAAGGATTTTCATTCAACGGGTTTTAAGGACAATTATTCCCCTGTCCTTTTCTCAACACGAAAGAACGCCTACAATAATGCAGCGATCAAGTTAAGCTCGGGCCATGCACCAACAACATTGAAGGCAATTGAAACACTATGGAATCAGGAATACCCGGATTATGTTTTTGAATACCAGTTTCTCGATGAAGCCGTCAACGGATTTTATAAACAGGAAACCGAGTTATTTCAACTGTATAAAATATTCGCTGGCATAGCTATTTTCCTGGGCTGTCTTGGCTTGTACGGACTGGCCTCTTTTATGGCGGTGCAAAGGATAAAGGAAGTAGGCATACGCAAAGTGCTGGGTGCCACGGTTAATAATATCGTTGCCCTTTTCTCCAGAGAATTTATCATTTTGATCGGGATCGCATTTCTGATCGCATCTCCGATTGCCTGGTATTTCATGGATAAATGGCTGCATGATTATGTTTACCGGATCGATATCTCCTGGTGGATTTTCCTAATCGCCTGGCTGCTCGCCGCAGTTATTGCCCTGGCAACAATAAGCGTGCAGGCCATCAAGGCGGCGATGTCAAATCCCGTCAAGAGCCTGAGAACTGAGTAAGACTATGAACACTATTGGATCCCCTTCATCCATTCCAAACAAACGTCCATCCAATGGGTACTACTGGTTTTGTTGATCAGGCCGAAACCATGTCCTCCTTTTTCGTAATAAAAAACTTTTACCGGCACATGGTGTTCCTTTAATGCCTCAGCAAACACAACGCTGTTGGCATAAGGCACCGCATCATCGTCCTTCGCATGAACCAAAAAAGCCGGCGGAGTATGATCAGTAACCTGCAATTCATTGGAGTACTCCTTTATTTTTTCTGGTGAAGGGTTTTTTCCAAGCAGTTGATCACGGGAACCCTTATGTCCAATAGAATCAGAAAAACTGATTACAGGATATACCAATATCATGAAATCCGGCCGCAGCGAAACATGCTGCGGATTGCTTATATAAGATTGGTTAAAATGAGTGCCGGCGCTTGCAGCGAGATGAGCACCTGCAGAAAATCCCAATATACCAATCCGGTGCGGATTAATTCCCCATTCGGCTGCCCGCGAACGGACGATCTGAATCGCACGCTGCACATCCTGCAAGGGGCCGATTTCTTTATTGATCATCGTTTGATCATCGGGGATCCGGTATTTCAATACAAAAGCAGTTATGCCTTCTTCATTTAAACGCCTGGCAACATCAGAACCCTCGTGGCTTGCCGAAATATTCACATATCCCCCGCCAGGGCAAACGATAACCGCCGTACCGCCAGCTTTTTCTTTAGGTGGAAGAAAAACAGTTAATTCAGGTCTGGAAACCTTACTGATGCTAAGTGTCCCATCGTCAGAATACTTGGAAATCTCTTCGTCCGCTCCGGGTCTTGAATTGGGAATGGTATCCGGATATAAGGGCATTACTGTTTGCGCCCGGAGCGATGTTAAAAAAGCGGGCAGCATGGCAAAGGTTAAAATTAAGCGGTAAATATAAATAGGAAGTCGGAGTATCATTGTGAAATCAATCTAATGAAAATTTTTCAAAGATGAAGCTCTGACCGCGTCAGCACTCTTAGGAATTATCCGGTATAGATTATTTCAGGCTACATGTAAAATGATATTTTCCAGATCCGATTTCGAGTTTCCGGTAACCTGCCTCATTCGTAGCAGGCAGATAAATATCGGCGCTTGTGTTGGCAGGAATATCAACATCCAGTTCAAACTGATTGCCCATTATTTTCCAATGGCTGGAGACCAGGCCATAGTAGGTATTCAGGTCGGCACTGACATTACTGAAATCCCCTCCCGGATGTGGTTTAATAATTATCTTTTTGTACCCGGGAGAAGAGGGGTCTGTATCCAGACCTGCAACAACGCGGTACATAAAATCACCAATGGCTCCATAAGCATAGTGATTGAAAGAATTCATTCCAGGGTCCTCGAAACTACTGTCGGGCTTTTCTCCGTCCCAACGCTCCCAAATGGTTGTTGCGCCCATTTTCACTGGATATAACCACGAAGGATAAGTATCCTGCAATAAAAGGCGGTAAGCTTCATCTGTATGACCGAACCGGGACAGGACCTCACAGAGGTAAGGAGTTCCGAGGAAGCCGGTAGTAAGATGATCGGCATATGATTTTATATTTTCTACCAGGCGGTCAGCTGCCAGTGTGCGCATGGATTCCGGAAGCATATCGAATTCGAGTGCAAGAACGTAAGCAGTTTGTGTATTAGATACTATTCTTCCGGCCGGAGTAACATATTCCTTCAGGTAAGCAGATTTAATCCTTTCCAACAATTGCTTATAATTGGTTTCATCTTCCTTAAGGCCCAGAACATTGGCGGCATCCGTAAGCAGCTGAGTAGAATGAGCGTAAAAGCACTGCGCGATCAGGTATTTATCTGTAATAGCCGATTTTTCCTCGTCGTCTGGTGAGCGGTACGACAGCCAGTCGCCAAAATGAAACCCGGTATTCCACAGGTCGTTCCGGCTGTGGTCCCTCATATAATTCACCCAGGCTTTCATCGATGCATATTGCTGCGAAAGAATGGATGTGTCGCCATAGGCGAGATAAATATTCCATGGGATAATGGTGGCGACATCCGCCCATCCTGCGGATGATCCTGCACCCGGACCAAGTACATTCGGTATTACGAAAGGAACTCCGCCATCAGAAAATTGATCTGCGCTGAGGTCCTTCAGCCATTTTGCAAAAAAATTACGTACACCCATATTATATGAAGCTGTCCGAGAAAAAGCCTGTGCATCTCCGGTCCATCCGAGCCGCTCGTCACGCTGCGGACAATCCGTTGGAACATCCAGGAAATTCCCTTTCTGGCCCCATTGAATATTATGCTGCAATTGATTGATGAGCGGATTTGAACTGGAGAAATTTCCTGTTTCTGGCATATCTGAATACAAAGCGACCGCTGTAAAATTTTCAGGTTTGATTTCTCCCGGATATCCTTCCACTTTGATATACCGGAATCCCTGAAAAGTAAAATGGGGTTCAAAATGTTCTTCACCGGGGCCACTCAGTATATAGACATCCTGTTGCTTTGCCGCACGCAGATTGGCAGTATAGAAATTTCCTGTTTTGTCAAGCACTTCAGCATGCGAAATGCGGATCTCATCACCGCTTTTTCCGCTTGCAGTTATATCAACCCAGCCCACAAGGTTCTGTCCGAAATCAATCACCTGGTCACCCTGCGGGGTTTTGAAAATTCTTACCGGTTTAAATATTTCATGTTTTTTTATCAGCTCGTTTTCTGTAGGAACAATATTATTATACGGGTAGTCCCGGATGAATACAGCTTCCCAATCATGGTCACTGAAACCAGCATTGGTCCATCCTTGCTGAAGTTTTCTTCCATCCCAGGTTTCACCGTTATATATTTCCGAACTGCGTATTGCGCCTGCGGCGGTTTTCCATTGGCCATCGGATACGATTGTTTCCCTGCTGCCATCGGCGTACCTGATTTCCAGTTGAGCCAACAATGCCAATGAGTTTCCATAGATATTTTTATTCCCTGCCCAGGCCAGAGGTCCCCTGTACCATCCTGAGCCTAGCATGGCGCCGATAACATTATTACCACGCTGAACGAGTGCGCTTACATCATAAGCCTGATACTGAAGCCTTTTATTATAACTCGTAAATCCGGGGGTCAGCAGACCATCGCCGGCTTTCTTCCCGTTGATAAAAGCTTCATACAAGCCATGACTCGTAATATATAATGTGGCGGATGAAACTTTTTTTGCAGCGCTGAATTCCCTGCGGAATAAAGGGCTGGGACCTGCAGCTGAATCAGGGACAGATCCGGCTGCAATCCATTTTGCTTTCCAGTTGGCAGGATCCATCAAACCGGTTTGCCAGAATGCCGGGGCAGACCAATCCGATAGCTTCCCCATTTCATCCCAAACACGCACCTGCCAGTAATAGGTCTTTGTGGGTTCCAAAGCTTTTCCGCCATATTTCACATGGACGGAAGCCGAAGAAATAACCTTACCGCTGCTCCAGGCGAGGTTCCTGTTATTTTTAAGATCTGGGATGGATTCCGCTACCCGGACCTCAAAACCTGATTGGCTCACATTCCTGCGACCGGCCTGCAATTGCCAGTTAAAACGCGGAGAGTGGGCGTCCACACCAAGGGGATTTGTCCGGTATTCACAAAGGAGCAATCCAACAGAAACCTGAGCCTGCACAGCCGTAAGAAAGCAGCAGCACAAAAAAACAGAAATGCATTTTTTCATATGTATCATTTGAAGAAATATCTCAGGCGAAGCGCCATCCTGATGGTCAGACCATTCCCCTGCCTAAGGTATGAAAAATCAGGAATCACTATGGCAGAGATTTGTCCGCGAAATGATGCCTAAATTTGCGGATTCAATTGTTCCGGATAATGATCAAATTTATCTTGTTTGGCTTTGTTTGGTTGATTCTTTTTTCTTTGTTTGTTCAGATTATCAGCTATTCGGATTCTGGTTTCAAAAACGCTTCGCGTCCGGTGGATGGAATTCCTGACGGAGTCTGGCAGGCCAGTATTCTGCGGAAAGACGGAATACAAATCCGTTTCAATTTTGAAACGAGGGATAGCGCCGGAAAAAAGATCCTTTACGTAATGAATGGAAAGGAACGTCTCCTGGTTGATCGTATACTGCAGCGACAGGATTCTGTGTTCATTGAAATGCCTTTTTTTGATTCCAGGTTCGCGCTGCGCTTGTACAGCGCAAATGAACTGGATGGGAACTGGATAAAAAATTACGGACAACGGCAGGTGGTCACGGCATTTCGAGCCGTCTTCAATGATCCGCAAAGATTTCCTGTGATGCATAATCCATTGTTTAATGTCAGCGGCCGCTGGTCCGCCTGGTTTGACGAATCTGATGGAAGAATGGAAGCAGTGGGAGAATTTAAACAAACAGGTTCCCGGGTAACCGGCACTTTTTTAACAACGACCGGCGATTACCGGTTTCTGGAAGGCGTCGTTGACGGCGATACACTTCGTCTCTCTACGTTTGACGGTGGGCATGCATACTATTTCACGGCAAAGATTAATGGTCCCGGTAAAATTTCGGGTGGCATGTTCTATGCCGGCGCAACCAGCAAGGAATCCTGGATGGCGGAAAAAAATCAACACGCAGCATTGCCCGATGAATACAGCCTCACCAGGCTAAAAGACCCGCAACATCCAAGGCTGGATTTCAAGTTCAGAAGTATTTTTGGACCGGTAGTTTCAATAAACGACAACGCATTTAAAAACAAAGTGGTTATTGTGCTGATCATGGGATCCTGGTGCCCCAACTGTATGGACGAGTCCCGCTTTTTCAGCGATTATTACAAAAAAAACCATCACAGGGGCGTGGATATAATTGCCCTGGCTTACGAAAGGACCACTAATTTCGAGGAGTCGAAAAAATCCCTCGCATCTTTTGTAGACCGGTTTAGGATAACGTATCCTGTTTTGGTTACCGGCGTTGCAGTAAATGATAGCTTAAGAACGGAAAAAACACTACCGCAAATCAATAAGATTATGGCTTTCCCTACCACAATTTTCATTGATAAAAAAGGATTCGTAAGAAAGATTGATACTGGTTTTAACGGTCCGGGTACAGGTGATCACTACGAGATATTCAAAAAAGAATTTAGTGCGCTGGTTGACGGGTTATTGAAAGAATGAAAGCGAAGAAGGTTTCAAATACGGATTCCAAACAAAAAAAGGCATTTACTATGAGTGTTCATTCAGAGGCTGTTCTGGAAGTCCTAAACCTCAATGTGAAATATGGAGATTTCCACGCAGTGAAAAACGTTTCCTTTACTGTACGGGAAGGAGAAATTTTTGGATTGCTCGGACCAAACGGGGCAGGCAAAACTTCTTGCCTGAGTGCGGTAGAGGGATTACTTGTTCCGGAATCGGGCGATATCCGGGTTGCCGGTTACGACGTAAAAACTCAGGCCCTGCTGGCGCGCGCCAATATGGGTGTTCAGTTGCAGGCAACCAGTTTTCAACCTGAACTGAATGTCATGGAGATCTTTAAGCTTTATGCAGGGATATACGGCGTAGCCCTGACAAAGGAAAAACTGGATACCATACTCAACAATATTAATCTGCGTGAGGCCGGGTCTAAAAAATTCGGACAGTTGTCTGGCGGCCAGCAGCAAAGAGTTTCCCTGGTCATTGCGCTCATCCACGAACCGAAATTGGTTTTGCTTGATGAACCCACTACCGGACTCGATCCTCAGGCGCGGCGCCAGCTATGGGAAAGAATGGAAGCGCTTAGAAACATGGGGCACGGCATAATGCTCACCACGCATTCGATGGAAGAAGCGGAAGCCGTTTGCGATCGCGTTGCCATCATTGACCACGGCCAGGTAATCAACACGGATACGCCCGGAGATCTGATAGAAAAGCACCGGAACAATCCCGAAGTGATCCGCGCATCCCGTAAAGGAAAGATCACGCTGGAAGATGTATTCATCGGGCTTACCGGCAGCCAGGTGAGAGTTTAATTTTATTTTAATCAACTCAAATGCAAACCATACCTCCTTTATCATCGGTCTTCTCATCCCTGCTGCGGGCCGATCTCACCACACTGTGGCGCAACAGGAAATCTTTTATGCTGATCCTTCTTGTTCCCGTTGTGATACTTTTATCCTGGAAAGGAGCCATAGACAGGCTCGGCGGAACATTTGTATTAGGAACCTGCCTTACGCTTGGTCTTATTGCCATCGGTCTGATGGGCTATTCAAATTCGGTTGCCCGTGACCGTGATAAAGGTGTTTTTCAGCGACTCCGGGTAGCTCCATTACCGACATGGTCCATAATGGTCAGCCGGCTTGCGATACAGTTGCTGATGATTTTCCTTATGACAACCGTCGTTTTTATTGCGGCATCCTATTTCGATAAAATTACACTGAACACATCCGGATATATCATGGGGTACCTGGCATCCATCATGGGAGGCGCTGTTTACCTTGGACTAGGTCAGATGATCGTGGGACTCATTAAGAACGCCGAGACTGTTAATTCTACCAGCAGGCTGGTATATTTTGTATTTATCATGGTTGGGATGCTGGGTGGACTCGGCGTGTTGGGAAAAGAAATCGGCGATGTCGTTTTGTGGTCACCTTATGGAACTGTTCAACATATTGTTGCAAGCAGCATTCATCCCGGGTCCTGGGATGCCTCGGCAACCAGGGCGCTTTTGGCAACCTTCGGATATGCAGTTATTTTTGCTGTGCTGGGGATTAAGTGGTTTAAGTGGACCGGGAGTGAAAAGTGATAAAGCCCGTCAACCGTCAACTATTCTCGGTCAATCATTTATCTTGGGCCACGACTTTTTCCCGCTTTTGGAAACCCGTTCAAATCGCATTTTCACCATGCAAAAACATCCTTTTATTAAACAAACTCGTACCTTGATCCGGGGACTTCAGTAATTTGGCACGAATTTTTTATCACTATGGGTATGAACGGTAAAGGCAGGTATAAATTTAAAGTGATCAACGGGATACTTTCCTGGAAAAATGCGGAAATGGAGCGCTATATGCCGGTATCTGCGGAAATCCTGACCCGGGTGGTACTGCTGTACGAAAAGGAAATTAAAAATGGGCTTGACATCTGGAATGAAATAGAAGCGGAACAAAAACATACGGTTTCCGAAGTCCATATGAGCGATCTTTATGAGCAACTTGTAAATTGGATGGAGCATCTGCAGGGAATTTTCGGCGACACGGATCCTTTCCGCGAGAAAGATAAATGGTCGGAAGATCAGCAGATCCATTTAAACTAAATTCAGGTCTCCCTCTTTCAGCAAAATCAGCGAGATCGTAAACTCAGTTCCTTTTCCAGGCGTACTGAATGCCTGTATTTTTCCCTTGTGATTTAATATAATATTTTGCGTATTCGTCATCCCGAGTCCATTCCCCTGCGACTTCGAAGTAAAGTAAGGGTCAAATATCTTGGACAGGGTTTCTGAATCCATCCCCTTTCCATTGTCCCTTATTGTGATCACGCAGGATCCGTTTGAAGCCGCTGTTTCAACACTCAACATGCCATTTTCAGCCGGCATGGCTTCAATTGCATTGACAATAATATTCAACAATGCGATCTTCATACGCGAACGGTCAACATTTAACCAGATGGCGGATGCTGAATATCTTTTTTCTATTTGTACATGGTTCAACTGCGCCCGGTCTATGGCTTCATTCAGGGATTCATCCAACAATTCATTTGCCGTGATCCTTTCGTATTTCAGTTCGGAAAATTTAGTGGCGGTAAGGAGCTCATTGATAAGCTGGTTTATCCGTTTTGAATTCCGGGAAATGATTTCAAGAAACATTTTTCTGTCTTCTGCAGAAAGGCTGGAATTTTCAAGCTGTCCCGCCGAAAGATCAATATTGGTGAGGGGATTCCTAACTTCATGAGCAATCACCCTTGCAATCTGTCCGGTACTGGTAAATCTCTCCAGGCTACGGAGTGCGATCAGTTCGCTGTTCGCAGAATTCAGCTCCATGATGCGCTTTTCCAGTTGCTTATGATAATCTTCCGCCTGCTTGGTGGCCATCCTTTTTGCACGGCTTTCCATATTGAAAGTGATCAGGGAATAAACAATAAGAAGAATGGAAATCATTCCCGCCGCAATAATAATACCAAATACAATTTTATTATTGGTCCCAACTTTTGCCATTCGAATATTCAGGAGGTTGTTTTCACGATTTTCTATTGATCCTGCAACAAACCGGATCGAGTCCATCAGTTGTTTACTTTCAAAAGCTTTTATCCGGATCACCTCACTTATTTTGGGCTGGAAGGCCTTGAAGGATTGCAGTTGATCCTCAATGATCTGGTATTTTCTGTCGATCATTCCGCGAAGGGATTCCACCCGCTGATATTCAAGAGGATTATCCTCTACAGAGTTCTGTAAGATCTGATAAATAGAATCCACATGTTTACGACTCGTATAATAGGGTAGTAGGAATTTCTCATCATTCAACATAATATACCCCCTCAATCCGATTTCCGAATCCTTGATATAGGATATCAGCAGTTCCAGTTTATTCATCACTTCACGCGTGTGATCTACCCATTCGTTTTGCTCACGGAGCTGAACGAGTGAGGTAATGGAAAGAAAATAGGAGAAAAGCAATAGTAAAGAGGCTATAAAATAGCCACTCCTGATTTTTCTAGGGAAATCAAATTTCATAAGCTGTAGCGGAAAAAGGAGCTGCACCTTACCCGCCGGTAACTGAAATTACACAATATTATTCTGAAATTATAGTACCCCGGGTTGTATCCTGAACGTATCATTAAACGAGCAGCATGGCATCTCCATAACTGAAAAACCGGTACTTATCCTTGATGGCTTTCTTGTAAGCCTCCATGGTCAGGTCGTACCCGGCAAATGCACATACCATGATGAGGAGACTTGTTTTTGGAAGGTGAAAATTGGTAATCAGTGCATCTGCAATATTAAACTGGTAAGGAGGATGAATAAAAGTATTTGTCCATCCTTCAGAAGGTTTGAGTAATTTCTCTGCTGTAAAGGACGATTCCAGCGCGCGCATCGTGGTTGTTCCAACCGAGCAGATACGATGGCCCCCGATACGGGCTTTATTGACAATCCTGCATGCCTCATCGTCAATCCGGAAATATTCTGCATCCATCTTGTGCTTGCTGAGGTCCTCTACTTCAATCGGCCGGAAAGTTCCTAATCCTGTATGCAGTGTTGCTTCAGCAAAACGGATTCCTTTTATCTCAAGGCGCTTGATCAGTTCCTTGCTGAAATGTAGTCCGGCTGTGGGCGCCGCCACTGCACCTTCGTGCTTGGCGTATACGGTCTGGTATCTTTCCTTGTCTTCTTCATCCGGCTTGCGCTTGATATATTTGGGAAGCGGGGTTTCGCCCAGCATTTCCAGCACCTGGCGAAATTCATCGTCGCTTCCGTCCCATAAAAAGCGAATGGTGCGGCCACGGCTGGTGGTATTATCAATTACTTCGGCCACCAACTCGTCATTGTCGCCAAAATACAGTTTATTTCCAACCCGGATCTTTCTGGCCGGATCCACGATTACATCCCATAATTTGTTCGGCTTATTGAGTTCACGCAACAGGAAAACTTCGATCTTGGCGCCAGTCTTTTCTTTACGGCCATACATCCGCGCAGGGAATACCTTGGTATTATTTACAACAAACACGTCCTTGTCGTTGAAATATTCCATCACGTCGCGGAAATGTTTATTTTCTATCTGTCCTGTCTTGCGATGAACAACCATCATTCGGCTGTCTTCTCTCCTTTTGGCGGGGTGCTGGGCAATAAGGTTTAGGGGAAGATCGAATTTGAACTGGGAAAGCTTCATTCAGTCATAATTTAAAAAGTTCCCGGTACATGAGTCGAAGGCAGGGCGGAATATGACTGATGGTTCAAACCAGGTCTTACGGCACCCGATTCGATTCATGTTACGGCATGATTTTACAAGCGTGCAAAAGTAGTTAAGAATGTTGAAAATGCAATAACTCGCTTTAAAATAGTCAACCGTCAACCTTGCTCCCAGGTATGGCGTCAATCAAGCTCCTCGTATAAACCGTCTGCGGGTGATTATAAACGGTTTCAACATCGCCGGTTTCAACGATCCGACCGTTTGCCATCACCATCACCCGGTCGCACAGGTAGCGGATGACCGAAAGGTCGTGTGAAATAAAAACGGCCGTAAATCCAAACTCCCGCTTCAGATCATTTATAAGGTTTAGGACCTGGGCCTGAATGCTCACGTCAAGCGCGGATACAGATTCGTCGAATACCACGAAACCGGGATTCAGTGCAAGTGCCCGGGCGATCACGATCCGCTGTCGCTGACCGCCCGAAAATTCGTGGGGATAACGGTTGAAAAAATCAGGGTCCAGATCCACTTTTCGAAACAGTTCCGTTACTTTTTCCTTTCTTTCCGCACGGCTCAGCAAAGGTTCATGGATCTTTAAAGGTTCAGAAAGTGCCGGTCCGACCATCAACCTCGGATTCAAGGAAGAATAAGGGTCCTGGAATACGATCTGGATATTTTTACGAAAGGGCCGGAGTTCGGCATCCGGCATAGCCAGCAGATCGCGGTTTTCATAAAGGATGGTTCCCGAAACCGGCTTGTTCAATCGGAGCAATGCCCGGCCCAGGGTAGTTTTTCCAGACCCGGATTCGCCAACCAGACCCAGGGTTTCTCCGGTATAAATGTCGAAGCTGGCATCCTGAACGGCTTTTACCCATTGCTTCTTCCTGAAAAGCAAGGTTTTGCCGGATGAATACCAGACGTCCAGGTTTTTTACTCTAACCAGGATCTCCTCTTCAGGTCCCGGTACTGATTTTTGAGGAGTTCTGCTGATATTCACAGGTTCATTGATGACGGCAGGCCCGTGAGCAGGCTCCGTGGCATTCAGGAAATCACTTACTACAGGCAGACGTTCCCCTTTATGATGAAGTACGGGGCGGCAGAGCAATAATCCGCGCGTGTACGGATGCGAGGGTTTTGAAAACAATTCTTTTACGGGACCCGTTTCAACAATCTGGCCTCGGAACATTACCGCTACCCTGTCAGCAATGTCTGCAACCAAACCCAGGTCGTGCGTAATGAACAGCATGCCCATATTTTCCGATTTCCGTAGCTCGGCCAACAATTCGAGAATGGTTTTCTGAACCGTTACATCCAAAGCGGTTGTCGGCTCATCACAAATCAGCAGTGCCGGTTTGCAACTGATGGCCATGGCGATCATGACGCGCTGCTTCTGTCCACCGCTAAGCTGGTGAGGATATTTATTAAATAAAAGTTCCGGCTCGGGCAGTCTGACTTTGTTAAATAATTGAATCACTTCAGCGCGTGAGGCCCTCTTACCGAGTTTCCTGTGAAGTCTGATCGGTTCCATCACCTGTGTGCCGCAGGTCATGACAGGATTCAGGGACACCATTGGCTCCTGAAAGATCATGCCGATGCGGTTTCCGCGGAGGGTCTGGATTTCATCTGATGGAAGTTTCAGGAGATCTATTGCCTTTACCCCATCGGATGAAAACCATATTTCGCCGCTTTCGATCGAGGTAGCTTTTAGTGGAAGCAGTTGAAGTATGGATAGGGCGGTCACGGATTTTCCAGATCCCGATTCACCCACCACGGCCAGCATTTCGCCGGGCTTCAGTTCCAGCGAAATAGCCTTTAATGCAGGCCGGGTCCCGCCGCCAGTCCGGAAGGAAAGGGATAAATTGTTTATTTGAAGCAGGGGAAGCAATCCATAAAATTTAGAAGCGCAGATGCCTGACCGTTAGTCCTCCGTTGATCAATTGTTTCAGGGAATCAATGCCGATCTTCAGGTGTATTTCCACATATGCGTCCGTCACCTGGCGGTCGCTGTCAGCCGTTTTTACTCCATCAGGAGTCATGGGCTGGTCACTCACCAGCAGCAGGGCCCCGGTAGGTATTTTATTATAAAAGCCGACGGAGAAAATGGTCGCTGTTTCCATATCCACGGCATAGGCGCGGATACTCTTCAGGTATTCCTTGAATTTGTCGTCATGTTCCCAGATCCTGCGGTTAGTCGTATAAACGGTGCCCGTCCAGTAGTCGACCTCATATTCACGAATGGTGGTTGAGATGGCCTTCTGAAGCGCAAATGCAGGAAGGGCGGGCACTTCGGGGGGAAAATAATCATTCGACGTCCCTTCACCGCGGATCGCCGCAATGGGTAGGATCAGGTCGCCCAGCTTATTTCTTTTTTTCAATCCCCCGCATTTACCCAAGAATAAAACAGCCTTTGGTGAAATGGCGGAGAGCAGGTCAACGATAGTTGCTGCGGTCGGACTGCCCATTCCGAAATTAATGATGGTAATATCTCCGGATGTGGCGCAGGGCATCGGTTTATCCTCTCCCATCACAGGCACTTTATGCAATTCGGCAAACAGGTGCACATAGTGTGAAAAGTTTGTCAGCAGGATATACCCGCCGAAATTCTCAAGTTTTTCACCAGTGTAGCGGGGGAGCCAGTTGGAGACTATTTCTTCTTTGGTTTTCATGCATTAATTTTAGGCTGATTGTTGACGGTTGACAGTTGACAGAACCGTCAACCGTCAACGAATTTTGTCAGCCATCGCGTAAATTTAACAATTAGTTCTGCTATGATTAAAATCTATTACCCACCCTATCCTTACAAAATCAAGGAAGAGGAATTCGGTAAAGAATTCATTTTCGATGAACAGCGCAAGCAATGGGTACGCCTCACGGATGAAGAGTGGGTGCGGCAGAATTTTACCCAATACCTGCTGCAGGTAAAAAAATATCCTTCAAGTTATATTGCAGTTGAAAAAAAGATGAAGCTTGGAGAAATGAACAAACGGTTTGATATCCTGGTCTATAATAAAGCGGCAAAACCATGGATGATGATTGAATGCAAAGCGATGCACCGGCCGCTTGACAAAACCGTAATCTGGCAGGCACTTCATTATAACATCGCCATCCCCGTAAAATACCTGGTCATCACCAACGGCCAGGAATGTCACGCCTATAGAAAGGCAGTTATGGATTTTGAAGAAATGGCAGTACTTCCTTCGTATGATGAATGAGCGGGAAGGAATTGTTGACGGTTGACAGTTGACGGTTGTCGGATATCAGGTGGGAATTCAAAACTAAAGTCCGTCAACTGTCAACCGTCAACTTCCAATTTACCCTATTACGGAAAGATCCCCAATTCCGCATACGAAGTCCCCACCTTATTAATTGCAACCACATAAGCGGCGGTGCGCATATCCGGAATGGTAGGATTGCTTTTCCAACAGGCCATGATTTCATGTGTTGCCGTGATCATAGTTTCCTCGAGGCCGCTGTAAACGAGGTCGGCTTCTTCGGGGCCGTGCATGATAAATTCTCTTTCTTTTGTTTTTACATTTTTGCCCGTAAGTTCTTCGAGTTGCCCAAGGATATGGGTATTCAGATTTTCTGTAAATCTTTTTTCCATCCTGCCATAACGAACATGGCTGAGATTTTTCAGCCATTCAAAATATGAAACGGTTACGCCACCCGCATTCAGGTACATATCCGGAACCACCAGCACACCCTTTTTAATAAACACTTCATCTGCTTCCGGCGTGAGCGGTCCGTTTGCAGCTTCGCCGATGATCTTGGCCTTTACCCTGGGCGCGTTTTTCCCGTTAATCACATTTTCCAGAGCTGCCGGGATCAGGATATCGCATTCCAATTCAAGCGCGTCCACGGAACGCGTAATATTGGTTGCGCCGGGAAAATTCAGGATGGAGCCTGTATTTTTGCGGTGTTGAAATACTTCTTCTTCATTCAATCCGGCGGGATTCGTGATCGCGCCCTCGAATTCTGCCAGGCCGATCACTTTGGCGCCCCCTTCCCGGAAAAATTTAGCCGCGTGAAAACCCACATTTCCCAATCCCTGAACAACGACGGTCTTTCCTTCCACGCCCATCGCAAGTCCGAGTCGTTTCATAACATCAGGGATATTGCACACTTCACGGATACCATAATAAACGCCAAGCCCGGTGGCTTCCTTCCTTCCCCTTACGCCGCCCTGGGTGACCGGTTTTCCGGTAACGCAACCCAGTGCATCGATTTCACCGGGACGCATGCTTAAATAGGTATCGAGAATCCAGGCCATCTCGCGTTCACCGGTCCCGTAGTCGGGAGCGGGCACATCGGTTCCGGGACCAATAAAATTTTTCTTGATGAGCTCGGAAGTATAACGTCTTGTGATTTTTTCCAGGTCATATGCTGAATATTTCTTCGGATCAATGGCGATCCCGCCTTTTGCGCCGCCAAAAGGAACGTTTACAATGGCGCATTTATATGTCATGAGTGCGGCAAGTGCCATCACTTCATCCAGATTTACCGTAAGTGCAAAACGTATCCCCCCTTTGCAAGGCGTTTTATGATGAGAGTGCTGAACGCGGTAGGCTTTGATCACTTCGATCTTGTCGCCGATTTTAACAGGAAAGAACATCCGGTACACGGCATTGCATTGTTTGATCTGTTCGAGAATTCCCGGATCCCAATGGGTAAACGGGGTGGCTTTATCAAAACTTTTCTCTACTGCTTCAAAAAATTTATATTCATTACGGATAGGCATAAAGCATGTTTAAATAAAGGAATAATTTCTCTGTGACTTGATCATTTGTTTTTGTGTTCGATCCGGGTTAGTTTCCGATCTGTCAGAAAAAGATACAGAAACAGCCCAGCCAGAATAATGAGCAGAACGGCAACCACTACATAGATCTTTCCGTTGGAACGCATGGCATCAGCCATCTGGGGTTTTTCCGTTTGAAGACTGTCCTGGGCCTGAACCAAACATATGCTGAGAATTCCGGTAACGGAGAAGAATAAACGCAGAAATGAATTATACATTGGTCTCTTGGTTTAGGGATAAAAGCTGTATCCGGGTGCGCAGATTTGTGATCCAAAGGCCCAGCAGGGTCCAGCCTGGAATTGCGCCGAACCAGAATATCACGCGCATGCGTTTGTCGATATCGTTGCTGTCAAGTGCCGGATTACCCATACCGCCGGGATGAAGGCTTTCCACCATCCGGGGAATGATCCAGATGGTCGGGAACAGCATGGCAAAGGCAAACACGTTGTACACAGCGCTGATCCGGGCTGACTTATCTCTGTCCGTCAAAGAATTCCGTAAAACAAAATATGCGAGATAGATCAGCAGGGCTACCGCCGCACCGATCTGTTTCGGATCATTGCTCCAGAAAGCGCCCCATGCCCACCGGGCCCAGACAGAGCCGGTAAGCAGGCCCAGTGAGCCGAACACGATGCCGGTCCTAGCAAATTCCACGGCATAGATGTCATGAACAGAATTGTTATGCCTTAAGTATTTTAATGAATAAACCAGTGAAACGATAAAAAAGATCATCATCCCGAACCACATGGCAACATGGAAATATAGGTTACGGATGGTTTCGTTGAGAATGGGTTTTGCGGGCACATTTCCTAAAAAACCTGCTGTAAATGTGTACAGCAGAAACAGAAAGCTCAAAATTTTCCACCAGTTCTTACGGAGCATAAGATTTACTTAATTAGCAGGCATCGTCAGGGGGCAAAAATAAGGCAAGCCACCCAAACCCGAAAAACAACCTTCTTTTAATCCTTCCAGAGAAAAGGGAACAAGATAACAGAAAGTAAAATGACCATGATATCAAAACAAAAAAGCAGCAACACAATGGACAATAACCCGCTTTGAAAAACATCGGAAAATGCAATGGCAGACATCCGCATCAGCAACATCAGTTCTGGAATGATGAGTGGAAATCCGAGTATCGCCATCAGCGCGGCATTTTGTTGCGCCCTTGCTGCAATGGCCGCAAGAAAACTGAAAACAAGACTGATACTCATTGCACCAAAACAGGAGACGCCGACAAAAATCCCGGGATGGCTCAATGGGCTACCCAGAAAAAGCATGAATAAAAGAAGGCTGACCATGGTCATGAGCAACATGAGAACAGCATTGAAAATCATTTTGGCCAGCATGAAATGAACCGGATGGCAAAGCGAATAAAAATATAATTGCCTGCCCCTGCTTTCCTGTAAAAAACTTTTTGCTACGGCGTTGACACAAATAAATAATTGCATCATCCAGAATAATCCGTTCCAGACCGTATTTTCCGGCTGACCCATGGCCAGGTACAAAACAAAAATGGTGGAAGCCACATAAAGTAGAACACCGTAAAAACTGTATTGCTGCCGGAATTCGAGTAAAACTTCTTTTTTGAAAAGCGTCAGGATATGCCGGATGGTGGTCAATTTCTTCTTTAAATTTATTTTAACAAATCGCCTTTTTCATAACATAGGCGGCAGCGAGGCTCGTATAGGTCCTTGTTTCCGAGCTCGATCTGTTCTTTGCTTCCTCCTTTGCGAAAAGAATAGTTGGCAATATTGCCGCATTGCATACAAATGGCATGCAACTTGGTTATGTATTCCGCCTTTGCAAGAAGTTCAGGCATTGTTCCGAATGGTCTGCCCAGATAATCCATATCCAGCCCGGCAACGATGATCCGGGTACCCTGCAATGCCAGCGTGTCGCATACGTTGGGGAGTTCCTCATCGAAAAACTGACCTTCATCAATGCCGACGACATCCATTGATTTTGCTAGTTCCAGGATGGATCCGGCATCGGGGACGGGAACGGAGAGCAAACTGGTTTCATCATGGGAAACTATATTTTCCTCATGGTATCTGACATCGGCGTCCGGTTTGAAAACGGCCACCCGCAGATTGGCAATCCGCGCGCGTCTCAGCCTCCGGATAAGCTCTTCAGTTTTTCCAGAAAACATTGAACCGCAGATGATTTCGATCCATCCCCGGCGTTCAAATTGCATGGCAGGTTCAATAAACATCGTGCAGAAGCCAAGTTTGGTTAAATATTTGCTTTAATTTTATATATCGGTTAATTAAATCAGTGACCGGTCTCGCCCGACTGTTAACGATGGAAAGACTACAACATTTGATCAGCAAGTTAAACGAACAATCCGAACAAAAGGACAGTCCTCTTCAAATGCTTGTAACGCTCAAACAGATTGAAGCTGAGCTTGCTCGCTTGCATACGGTAACTGCTACCGGGAGAAAAAATCCCGGCGTTTCCGTGGTAATGCCTTCCCTGAATATTACACACCGGGTAACTACGCCGGAAGAAAAAGAGCAGGGTCCGGAACTCGTTGAGAATTCGAAGAAAGGGGATAATTCAGCGGCTCAACCTGCCTGGAGGGTTGATCCATTGGTTGAAGTGCCTACTTTGGCCCACCAGCCAGCCGGCCAGGAGTTGAACGATATCATCGGTAAAGGGAGTCCGTCAATTAACGACAGGCTCAAGGAGAGTGGTTCGGTTGACCGTGGTTCGCAGCTCAAAGGCTCACCGGTAAAAGAACTGAGAAAAGCCATTGGGGTGAACGACCGTTTTGTGTTTATCAATGAACTTTTCCGCGGAGACGAGCCTATGTATGAGCGGAGTATCAAGACCATTAATAATTTCAGGATCCTTCCTGAAGCAGAATACTGGATGGAAAGAGAACTAAAAATTAAATTAGGCTGGGATGATTCGCGCGAAATCGTGCAGCATTTTTATCAGCTTGTCAGCAGGCGATTCTCCTGAATATATTCCACAATTTTTGCGGTAGCTCCCTTTCTTCCGTAAACATAATCCCGCGCTGCCTTGCTATGATAGGCGTATTCATCTTCATTTCTGAATAAACGCTCAAAAACCGATTCCGCTTCCAGTGCATTGTCGATAATGATCACGCCGCCGGATTCCGCAAGCTCCACCACTTCAATATATTTTTCAATCACGGGACCTGTTACCACCGGTTTACCATATACTGCAGCTTCGAGCACGTTGTGCACGCCATCTTCTCCAAAGCCGCCGCCCACATAACATATCGTGGCATAGTGATAAAGTCTGGCCAGCATGCCAACATTGTCTATGATCAGCACATGGGCTGATTCAGCCTTTGTCGGATTTTCTTTGCGCTCTTTCATCATCACGGAATACCGGGTGCTGCGATGAAACAAAGCCTCCATGTCCCGCAAATGTTCTTCTTCCACTTCATGCGGTGCAAGGATAAACCTGATCTCGGGATGCGCGTTGGCATAATGATCCAACTCCTCTTCGTCTTCTTCCCAGGTGCTGCCGGCAACGATAACTTTCGCATGATCACAAAACTCAGCGATCCCTGGCACAGCTTCAAAATTTCCTGCAATATCAATCACCCGGTCGAACCGCGTATCTCCGCTCACCATAACCGACTGGCTGATGCCCAGGGTTCCCAGTAATTTTTTCGAAGAATCTGTTTGCACAAAAAAAGCCCGGAAACTGTCGAGCATCTGCCTGTGAAGATTGCCATACCATTTAAAGAAGGGCTGATCCTCCCGGAAAAGTGGCGATACCAATAAAACAGGAATGCCCCGCTTGCGCAAGGCCGTGAGATAATAAAACCAGTAATCGTATTTTATCCAGAGCACCAGGGTCGGATTTACGATACCCAGAAAGGTCCGCGCATTCCGGTAAGAATCTGCTGGCAGATAAAAAACAAAATCAGCACCAGCATAGTCCTTTCCGATTAGCCAGCCTGATGGTGAAAAAAACGTAATAAGCACCGTCATATCCGGATGCAACTTGCGGAGCGCCTCAATAACGGGTTTTCCCTGTTCAAATTCACCCAGGGAAGCACAGTGCATCCATACTTTTTTTCTCCTTTCTCCAATCCCCGAAGAGGCGATTTGCGGGATGAGGCCTCGCCTTCCTTTGATCCAGGCGGCGGCTTTCCGGTTCCAGGGTGAGATCAGCCTGACGGAGATCTGATAAAGCCAGAGAAAAAGGTTATATAATAAGATGCTCAAACTAGCGGTTAAATGATTCTGCTGACAAATGTAACCCTTTCCCCAAACCGTTCATAACTGATTGAGTCATTGCATAAACCATTATTTTGATGTAGGTTTGTGCCCGTTAATAAAGCGCATGATAAAGCCTATACAAATGGTGGATCTCCAGCAGCAATATGCCGGTATTAAGGATCAGGTGGATGCCGCCATCCGGGAGGTTTTTGAAACTGCAGCTTTTATCAACGGAAAACAGGTAGCGGAATTCTCGAGGAACCTTTCTTCCTACCTTGATATTCCCTATGTTATTCCCTGCGCAAACGGTACCGATGCCTTGCAAATCGCCCTGATGGGCCTGGGCCTGGAGCCTGGCGATGAAGTGATAACACCCTCTTTTACATTTATTGCCACTACGGAAGTTGTTGCCCTGCTAAGGTTAAAACCGGTTTTTGCGGACGTGGATCCGAAGACATTCTGTCTCGATCCCGCTTCTGTGGAAAAAAAGATCAGCAAAAAAACAAAGGCCATTGTGCCTGTTCATTTATACGGTCAATCTGCCCCGATGAAAGAGATCATGGATATTGCACAGGCCCACCAGCTTTACGTAGTAGAGGATAACGCCCAGGCAATCGGGGGTGATTATCATTTTCCCGGAGGGAAAACACAGAAAACTGGTACAATAGGAACTTTGGGGACCACCTCGTTTTTCCCATCAAAAAACCTGGGTGCTTACGGGGACGGGGGAGCGCTTTTTACGCGGAATGAAAAACTCGCAGAAAGGTTGCGAATGATTGCCAATCACGGACAGACAAAAAGATATTACCATGAACTGGTGGGGTGTAACAGCCGGTTGGATTCCATTCAGGCCGCTGTCCTGAACGTCAAACTGCCCCTGCTCGACACTTATATTGGCAAAAGAATAAACGTTGCAGACGCATATGACCGGGCTTTCGCCCATCATCCCAAGATCAGCACGCCATACCGTGCACCTTATTCCAAACATGTATTTCACCAGTATACTTTATTACTTGAAGGCGCCGACCGGAATAAACTCCAGGAACATCTGGCATCGAAGAAGGTCCCTTCGATGATTTATTATCCCGTTCCCGCACACCGTCAGCAGATGTTTGCCGCATTCCATTCGGACCGGGAGAAGCTGGAAACCACAGACTGGCTCACGGAGCGTGTGATTTCACTTCCCATGCACACCGAAATGGATGAGGATCAGATTAAGTTTGTTACCGGCAGCGTGCTTGAATTTCTCAACTGAATAATTAAACCCTAACCTTAAAATAGTACCATTTTATGAAGATTGCCGTGATAGGAACAGGATACGTAGGATTGGTGACCGGAACCTGCTTCTCCGAAACCGGAAATGACGTGATCTGCGTTGACATTGATGTAAACAAAGTAAAAAGACTCTCGGATGGAGAGATCACAATTTATGAACCCGGGCTCAATAAATTGTTCCTTCGAAATTTAAAGGAAGAACGACTGAAATTCACTACAGACCTGGCTTCCGGTATCAAGGATGCGGAGATCATTTTTCTGGCCCTCCCTACGCCGCCCGGGGCCGACGGATCAGCCGATCTGCGGTATGTATTGGGCGTAGCCGAACAGCTGGGTAGCCTGATGAAAGGTTATAAAGTGATCATTGATAAAAGTACGGTGCCTGTGGGTACGGCAGAAAAAGTGCATGCAGCCATTCTAAAGAATTATTCAGGCGACTTTGACGTGGTGTCTAATCCGGAATTCCTGCGCGAGGGTGTGGCCGTAGAAGATTTTATGAAGCCTGACCGGGTAGTGATCGGTACATCTTCGGACCGCGCGAAAAAAATGATGGAGGAATTGTACAGTCCGTTCGTCAGGCAGGGGAATCCTGTCATTTTTATGAACGAGCGTTCAGCAGAACTCACCAAGTACGCTGCAAATTCTTTTCTTGCTACCAAGATAACTTTCATGAATGAGATTGCGCAGCTCTGCGAGCGGCTTGGAGCAGATGTAGACATGGTGCGTCGCGGCCTGGGAAGCGACGAACGCATTGGCAGAAGATTTCTTTTCCCGGGAATCGGTTATGGAGGAAGCTGTTTTCCGAAAGACGTGCAGGCCCTGGTAAAATCTTCCCGCGAAGTGAACTATGAATTCCAGATCCTGAATGCCGTCATGGATATAAATGAAAAACAAAAACTGCATCTCATTCCCAAGATCAAAAAATATTTTAACGGTCAGCTGAAAGGAAAACATTTCGCTCTCTGGGGTCTTGCCTTCAAACCCAATACAGATGATATCCGCGAAGCTCCCGCACTATACATCATTGATGCCCTGAAAAAAGAAGGTGCCACTCTGGCCGTTTATGATCCCGAGGCCATGAACAATGTAAAAGCGCAGATTGGAGATCAGGTTGCGTACGGAGAAAGCCAGTACGATGTGCTGGTGAATGCCGACGCCCTGATCATCGCCACGGAATGGAATGAATTCCGCACCCCGAACTTTTTGAAAATGGTTACCACCATGAAGAACAAAGTGATCTTCGACGGAAGGAATTTGTTTGATATCAATGCCATCCGTGAACTTGGTTTTTATTATGAAAGCATTGGCCGCGCTATAGCTATTCCGCCTAACAATAACTATCACAAAAAGAACCCATGATCAAACAACGCGTACTCATTACGGGTGCAGCAGGATTTTTAGGTTCGCATCTATGCGACAGGTTCATTAAAGAGGGATTCCAGGTGATCGGCATGGATAATCTCATCACCGGAGATCTAAAAAATATTCAACATCTCTTCAAGCTCGAACAATTTGAATTCTATCATCAGGATGTAAGTAAATACATCCACGTGCCCGGACCGCTGGATTATATTCTTCATTTTGCATCGCCTGCGAGCCCGATTGATTATTTAAAGATCCCTATCCAGACCTTAAAAGTAGGCTCTCTCGGCACGCACCATTGTCTTGGTCTTGCCAAAGCAAAAAATTCACGTATCCTGGTTGCATCCACATCAGAGATCTATGGTGATCCGCTGGTTCATCCGCAGCCCGAAGAATACTGGGGAAATGTGAATCCTGTCGGTCCCCGTGGTGTATACGATGAAGCCAAACGATTTCAGGAAGCTATCACGATGGCATACCATACCTTTCACAAACTCGAAACCCGCATTGTGCGGATCTTCAATACTTATGGTCCGCGTATGCGCCTGAACGACGGCCGTGCGCTTCCCGCATTTATCGGGCAGGCCTTGCGAGGCGAGGACCTGACCGTATTCGGCGATGGCAGTCAAACGCGCTCTTTTTGTTATGTTGACGACCTCATCGAAGGCATCTACCGTTTGCTGAAAAGCGACTATGCATTACCGGTAAACATCGGCAATCCATCCGAGATCACGCTGAAAGAATTTGCAGAAGAAGTGATAAAGCTTACCGGAACCAACCGGAAAATCATTTATAAACCCCTTCCTGCTGATGATCCCAGGCAACGCAAGCCTGATATCAGCAAAGCAAAAAAAATACTGGGTTGGGAACCGAAGGTCGGCCGCGAAGAAGGCCTGAAGATCACGTATGAATATTTTAAATCCCTTCCGCCGGAGGAATGGTATAAGGAGCCTAAAGAGTTTAAGGCGGGAATTGAGAAGTAAAAATTAAAAAGTAAAAAAGGATTGGTGAAATCATTCAGCAAAACCATTATGATAACGGGGGGAGCAGGTTTTATCGGCTCCCATGTAATCAGGTTATTTGTGAATAAATATCCCGATTACCGGATCGTGAACCTCGATGCGCTAACCTATGCCGGCAACCTGGAAAACTTGCGCGACGTTGAATCTGCTCCCAATTATATCTTCGAGAAGGGAGATATCACCGATGCCGAAGGGATTACCCGCATATTTGAATCCTATCAATTCAATTCGGTAATCCATCTTGCTGCCGAGAGTCATGTTGACCGTTCCATTTTAGATCCGCTGGCATTTGTAAAAACCAATGTCATGGGCACCTGCGTGTTGTTGAACATATGCCGCCAACAATGGAGCAAGGATTCCGCAGGGAAATTATTTTACCATGTTTCTACGGATGAAGTGTATGGATCTTTAGGGGCGACGGGATATTTTACCGAAACCACAGCTTACGATCCGCGCTCTCCGTATTCGGCATCCAAGGCAGCTTCGGATCATTTTGTAATGGCCTATTATCATACCTATCATTTGCCCGTGGTAATATCCAATTGTTCCAATAATTATGGTTCGCATCATTTCCCGGAAAAGCTGATACCGCTGATGATAAATAATATTAAGAACAACCGTCCCCTGCCGGTATATGGCAAAGGGGAGAATGTGCGCGATTGGCTCTATGTTGATGATCACGCGCGGGCGATTGACACCATATTTCATCGGGGCCGGGTTGGTGAAAAATATAATATCGGAGGGTTCAACGAATGGAAAAATATTGACATCGTGCATCTGCTCTGCAGGATCATGGATAAAAAGCTTGGTCGTGCCGAAGGTGAATCGGCCACGCTGATCAGCTTTGTAAAGGATAGGCCGGGACACGATATGCGCTACGCCATTGATCCTACCAAACTGAATAAGGAGCTCGGCTGGAAGCCCTCACTGCAATTTGAGGAAGGATTGGAAAAAACGGTTGACTGGTACCTGGAGAATGAGGAATGGGTGAAGGAAGTTACCTCGGGGGCTTATCAGCATTATTACGAAAAGCAATACCAGAAATAATTATAGTATCCATGCCATTTAAAGCAACACCCTTACCCGGCGTTTTTCTGTTTGAACCATCGGTGTACCCGGATGATCGGGGTTATTTTTTTGAATCATACAATAAGAGACTGTTCCAGGTCAATGGCATTCCCAATGAATTTGTGCAGGACAATCAATCATTCTCCTGCTATGGCGTTATCCGCGGATTGCATTTCCAGCTTGAACCCTATGCGCAATCCAAGCTCGTGCGGGTGTTGGAGGGAAGAATTTTGGATGTGGTCGTGGATCTGCGTGCCGGATCTGCGGAATTCGGAAAAAGCTATAGTGTTGAACTATCCGCAGAAAATAAAAAACAGATCTATATTCCGAAAGGCTTTGCGCACGGCTTTTCCGTGCTGAGCGAAACCACCGAGATCTCCTATAAGTGCGACCAGTTTTACAACAAACAAAGCGAGGGCGGCATCAGGTATAATGATCCGCAATTGAATATTGACTGGCAGATTCCGCCCGAGAAAGCGCTGATCTCGGAAAAAGACGTCAGGCTGCCGGATTTTGATCCCCGCATTGTGCAATTCAAATTCAGCGAACAGAATGCCTGATGAAAAAATATATTCAGTAGCGGTAACCGGTAGGAACGGGCAGCTGGGGAAAGAACTGGCCCAGATCGCACCACAATTTCCGCAGTTCCGCTTTTACTTTCTTTCGAGGGAAGACTTTCCGGTGGATGATACGGAAAAAATGAGTGGATGGCTGAAGGAAAATCCGGCCGACTATTTCATTAACTGTGCAGCGTATACCGCGGTCGACAAAGCAGAATCAGAAAAGGAACATGCGTTTAAGATCAACGGTGAAGCGCCGGGCATCATTGCCGGGCTGTTATCGAAGCATGCCGGAAAGCTTATCCAGTTATCCACGGATTATGTATTTGACGGGCAGTCCTCCACGCCGCTTACAGAAAAAGCAGCAACTCATCCGATAAATATTTACGGCGCGTCTAAACTGCAGGGTGACCAAAACGCTATGTCGAAAAACGCGCAGACCCTGATCATCCGGACTTCCTGGCTGTATTCTTATTATGGTAATAATTTTGTGAAGACCATGATGAGGCTGATGAAAACAAAGGAGTCCATCCAGGTGGTAAACGATCAGGTTGGATCGCCAACCTATGCAGCGGATCTGGCAAAGGCCATATTGCAAATCATATCGTCCGAGAAATTTATCCCGGGCATTTATCATTACAGCAATGAGGGGGAAACCAGTTGGTATGGATTTGCGGAGGAGATAAAAAAAATTACCGGAAGCAGCTGTACCGTTTTGCCGGTAGCCAGTTCCGGTTATCCGACCGCTGCGAAGCGGCCGGCATATTCTTTACTGGATAAATCGAAAATAAAGAAAGACTATAAGTTGACTATTCCCGGCTGGAGAACCAGCCTGGCTGTTTGTGTTGATGCGTTATTAAAATCAGCAGTGTAAAATGGATCGATAATTTGCTTTTTATTTGGCCAATTTAGCCGATTTGATGCTATCGTGATTCAGTCCGATCACAGGTATATCGCTTCCACCATATAATAATTCTTCATTCAGGTCGAGCACATCCTTTTGCAAGCCATACACTTCCTGTGTAAGCTTTCTAACTTTCTTAGATCCAAACAGATAGCCTATGCCAAAAATAAAAAGACAAGCAATCGCAACTTCCAGCATATTTAATTGAATAGCCTGGAGTAAATCAAGAATGGCTTCCATAGTTTTTAGTTTTTTTAGGATTGGATTAACAGTACTTTAAAAGTATTGCAACAAAACCAAAAGTACAACGTAAAAGTACTCTGCGTTGGTATGCGTAAATTTACGAATTGCGTTGATTATGAGTGGGTTATCTGGGAATTTAGTTGCTTTGGTTTTAATATTTGGCCAAAAGACATGGTTGCTGATCATTCCATTCCATTTGCTCTAAATAATAAAATTGCGGGTTGGTTTATCTCTTCCATTTCACCATAGGTTTTGAACCCTAATTCTTCAAGCCCATGTATGAATACGTGAGGATACTGAGGTGCGGAAACAAAAATATATCCACTTCCAGAAAGGTTGAAAAACAATTCGAGCAAGAGGGTCAGCCCCGCAATCCAGATCTTACTTGTCAAGCTTCGTGCGGGAATCAGGCAAGTCAGCACGCAATCATTCACCTCGGTCGGAATGAGAAAGTAAAGTGGATCTCTTCCTGTTCCTTTTAGGTCGAACTGGCAAACTATTTCTTTTCCGCTCAGCACGACAAAGGACTGTCCCCAGGAAGAAAATAAGATTCTTTTGTAATGCCTCAACAGCGTGGCCTGGTCTCCGCTTTCAATCGTGTTAATCTTTTCATCAAAATCCTGGATCCATCGGTGAAGCGTCCGAAGATCATCAGGAATGTAGACTGGCCGGAGGCTCAATGAATATCCGAGTTCCGGGAAATCCCAGCGAATGCTTCAAATTAGTTTATGAAGAATCGCAAATATATTTCAAAGCAAATGTATGAAATAAAATAAATTATTGTATATTATAATAGATCTTTTATACAATATCTATCATATAGGGTTAATTATCAAAGATCTATCATGTTACTTGTTGTATGGCAAAGTCAAAGAAAAAGATACAGCGTAAAAAGGCAACCTTGGGGCATTTTAATCATGATGCCTTCCTGACAAAACTCAGTAAAAGAATTAAGAGTCTCCGCAAACAAAAGGGCTTTAGCTCTTATGAACTCTTCTCTTATGATATAGAAATTTCGAGATCAGGAATGGCCAAATATGAATCAGGCAATTTTGTTGATATCCGGTTACGAACCCTGCTAAAAATTATCGACGGATTTGATATGTCAGCAAAGGAATTTTTTGCTGAGGGATTTGATTGATAAATGCTTTAATCTCTGGCGAATAATTTAGGTTGTTCAATTTACCAGTTACGGTAATTTCGGGCCCTATATTATTCAGTCATATACATCTAATAAGGTTTCCACCTCTGGATTTTCTGCATTTGCATTTTCAGTGATCTGCTGGGATAATAAATCCAATAAAACTCCGTTCAATACCATAATGCCGTCTTTCCTCACTCCCCAATCTAAACTGCCATGCCCGAAGATATTCTCCCTATAGATCTGGAAAAACGAATTTACAAGTCCTCCCACATTCTTGTTGCAACATTTTTTGGCGGCCCCCTGGCAGCTACCTATATGCTGGCGATGAATTTCAGACAGATGGGATTGCCTGAAAAATTCAAAAAAACCTGGATCTGGGGCTCCTTCGCAATTATCTTGTTTTTCTTTCTTGCTTTCATTATTCCGGATTCAAAGCATATACCAAGCTTAGCACTTCCTCTGGCTTGCCTCGCGGCGGCTTCAACAACTACAAAATATACACAGCAGAGTGAAATTCAAAAACACATAGATGAAGGCGGTTTCACCTATTCTGTTTGGAGAGCAATCGCGATCGGATTAATTTCCCTGGTCATAACCTTAGCCGTTATTGTCATGATATTATTAGCACTTGATCAATTCTTTGGATGGGACCCTTCGCTTTAAATATTCGCCATGGTTGCGCAGACTTCTATTCTCTGGATTATTCTGTCCGCATACTTTTAATCGGGTTCGTCAATGCCGCTTTAATGGATTGAAAGCTGATCGTAAGAAAAGCAATTACTATAGCAGCAAAACCAGCAAGCACAATATCCCACCACGAAATATTTTCCCGGTAAGCGAATCCCTGCAGCCATTTCTGCATGACCAGCCAGGCCAGCGGCGAGGCAATAAATATGGCAATGATCACCAGCTTGATAAAATCTTTCGAGAGCATACCGACTAAGGTCGACAAATTAGCGCCCAACACCTTTCGGATTCCGATTTCCTTAGTGCGCTGTTCAGCTGCATATGCAGATAATCCAAACAGGCCGAGGCAGGCAATGATGATGGCGAGAGATGTAAAGGAAATAAATAATTTACCCATCCGCTGCTCAGAACGGTACAGCGCATCAAAATCCTCGTCCATAAAAGAATAGGCGAATTGCTGATTAGGCGACAATTCTTTCCATTTATCCCTGACATTTGCCAGCATGGAAGCAATATTGGTACCCGCTTTCGTGCGAATACTCAATGATCCTCTTTCTTCATTGAGCTCCAGGATCAAAGGAGTAACATTATCCCTCAACGAACGGAAATTAAAATTCTTCATGACCCCGATAATGTGAAAAGTCTGGAATTTACTCGCATAACTGTCCCTCGGCGCATAAAGTAATTGGTTTAGCGGATCAGGAAAGGCTAATAATTTTGCAGCAGCTTCATTGATAATTATCGCAGTGGAATCGGTAAGCATATCCCTCGAAAAATTCCGGCCCGCCGCCATCTTTATGCCAAGCGTGGGAATATAATCTTCGTCCACGCTCCAATCCTGAGATGAGACCGCTCTTTTCTGATCAATCACCTGGTCTTTGAAAAAGGACGTACTGTTACCATAGTCCGCGGTTGGCAAGGCCCCGGTAAGCGTGGCATTTTCAACACCTGATAATTGCTTGATTTCCTGCTTAAAGGTTTTGGCCTTATCTCCAAGTGCCCAAACATTTCCAACGATCAGCACGTGGTCCCGGTTATAGCCGAGATCCTTGGCCTGGATATATTCCAGCTGGTTATAAATAACCAGGGTGCTGATGATTAAGAAAATGGAGATGGCAAATTGAAAAACGACCATAAAACTGCGTAGCCCGCCTCCCCTGAATCCGCGGGCAAGTTTTCCTTTAAGCACATCTATAGGCTGAAAACCCGACAGAAACAATGCAGGATATGATCCTGCCAAGCAGCCAATGATAATTATGAATCCAAATAATGCGGGTAATAATTCCATAACCAAACGGGTAGTAAGCGTCAATTCCTTTCCTGACATTTCATTGAACAATGGCAGCAGGGCCCAGGCCACAATTACAGCTAATATGGCCCCGACCAGGGTTACCATGATGGATTCAGTCAGGAATTGGGCAATCAGGTATTTTCGCGGTGAGCCCAGGACCTTCCTTACGCCCACTTCCCGTGCACGGTTCGATGACCGCGCTGTGGAGAGATTCATGAAATTAATACAGGCGATCAGCAATATGAAAAGAGCTATAGCAGAAAAAATATAGACATATTCAATATTTCCATTTGGGCTCAACTCGGCCACACTGTTGGACTCCAGGTGGATTTTCTTTAGCGGCATCAGGCTTAGCCGGAAATAATTTCCGCTTTGTTCAAGAGCCTCAAAAGTTAGATGGATTATACTTTGCATCTGGGCGGCAGCATGCTTCCGCAGGAATTCCGGCAGCTTGGCTTCCAGTTTTTTGTAATCTGCACCCGGCCTGAGTAATATATAAGTATTGAAATTATTTGAAAACCAGGCCTGCTCCTTACTTTCGTCCAGTGTGACCATGGATATAAAAAAATCGTAATTGAAATGGGATTGCGTCGGAACATTGGCAATCACCCCGGTTATTTTATATAGTGCGGTATCGTTAAAAGTTAAAACCTGTCCCACCACATTCGTCCTGTTGAAATATTTTCTGGCGGTACGCTCTGTAATCACCACGGAATGCGGTTCCTTTAATGCATTGGCGGGATTACCATCAATCATGGGTAATGTGAACACATCAAAAAGAGAAGCATCAGCATATACCATCCTGGATTCCTGAATATCCTGGTTTCCCTTTTTAACCTGGAAGCCGCCCCGGTCCCTGAAACGGAATACCTGCTCAATTTCAGGAAAATCGCTTTTTAACGCATCTGCTGCAGGCGCCGGTGATACGGCATAGGAATTTTCTACTCCTCCGAATTTGATATCATTGTTCAACCGGTAAATGCGACCGATCTTATCATTATACCGATCGTAACTCAATTCGTCATAAACATAAAAGACGATCAGCAAACAGATTGACAATCCCAGTGCAAGTCCCAAAATATTTATAGCACTAAAGCCCCGATTTTTTATCAGGCTCCTGTAGGCGGTTTTGATGTAATTCTTTATCATGTTCTCAGCTTTGCTTTACTTATACAAATGGTATACAAAAAGTTAAGCGGTTGATTATTAGCTCTTTGATTTTAATTATTAAATATAACTGTCCGCGTATGATACATATCTGTTCGATTACAATATGATATCAATTCTTCTCCCTTATCCATTTTATAAGCGGGTGAACCCATTCCGGATAAGGCCTGAAGATAAATCCATGGCTTATTCCCATATCCAATTCAAAAATTTCCGCACAGGCAATTATTTTAGAATAGCGCCATAGTTTTGTATCGTAACTGTACACTATATTAAGTTAGTATATATTTTGGGGTAGAATTACAAATTTTTTGAATGATCAGAAACTATTTTATTAAAAGCTTAAGGAGTGATTGATTTGAAAATGCACCGATTTTTATCTTCCGAAACTTTCTGTGTTAAAGCTTCTAAAAAGCAAAAAGGCCCCCGAAGAAGCCTTTATAAAGTGTAGCGAGGAGCAGACTTGAACTGCCGACCTTCGGGTTATGAATCCGATGCTCTAACCAGCTGAGCTACCTCGCCGAAGGGCTGCAAAGCTAATAAATTCATGCCTATCCTGCAGAAAATATCCTTCTTATTCCATTGGTAATTCTTAGTGTTTCGTACTCATCGCAAGCTCTGGTGTAATATGCCGGATCATTTCCTCGGTCATTTTTCCGAGATTGTATTCCGGCTGCCAGCCCCAGTCCTTGCGGGCTGTTTGATCCTGGATGGACTCGGGCCAGGTCTCGGCAATGGCCTGGCGGTAGTCAGGTTTGTATTCGATGGAAAAACCGGGGATCAGTTTTTTTATTTCGGCAGCCACTTCCGCCGGTGTAAAGCTGATGCCGGAAATATTATAAGCGGTGCGTATGGTAAGCTTTGAAGCGGGCGCTTCCATAAGTTCAATCGTTCCGCGTACTGCGTCGTCCATGTACATCATCGGCAGGCGTTGGTCATCACGCAAAAAACAGGAATAGGATTCACCACGGATCGCTGCGTGAAAAATTTCAATCGCGTAATCCGTGGTCCCTCCGCCTGGCAAGGTCTTATAACTGATCAGCCCGGGATAGCGAATGCTGCGGACATCCACACCATAACGCTTGAAATAATAATGACACCATTGCTCGCCGGATAATTTGCTGATCCCATACACGGTCGCAGGGGTTGACCAGGCGTTCTGGGGACAATCCTTTTTCGGCGCATCCGGACCGAATACCGCAATGCTACTCGGCCAGAATACTTTCTGAACAGCTTCCTCCCTGGCCGCTTCCAGCGTGTTAAGCAGGCTTTCCATATTTACCCGCCAGGCAAGCTGTGGTTGCAACTCGCCGGAAGCAGAAAGCATCGCGGCAAGTAAATAAATGGTCTCAATGCCATGACGATTCACCTGTACCTGCAAGGTCGTCTTATCCATTACGTCCAGCGGCAAAAAAGGTCCGGTTCCTTTCAGCAGGTCCGATTCCCTTTTCAAATCGGCCGCCAATACGGTTTCGCCGCCGTATCGCTGACGCAGGGCCAGCGTAAGCTCCGTCCCAATTTGTCCGCAGGCGCCTATTACCAATATCTTGTCTTGAGCCATTATATCAGCTGTTGTCAGAAATTTCCACCCTTGCTAAGGTTCCGGAGGAAGGTTCCGGTAGCAAAGAAAAGCATACGCGGCCGGAATCTGATCAACCGCTTGTTTTTTTTGATGACGGAAATCCAAAAATAAAAACAATTGCACCCGCTTATGAATGTTTTGCTGGAAAAAAGTGAAAACATTCAGGAAAATCTAATTCAACAGCTAATCTTTTCGATGAAATGAAAAACAGGGAAAGTAAAAACAATCCCTGGACTTTAAAACTACTGCTCATGATAAAACAAGCATATATAACGGGTTTGTTCACCCGAAATCCCGCTGGTTATCCTGCGGGATACATATTTTAGAAGGGTCTGTAGAAACAAACCCTTGGATGACAGGGGCAAAACCTGCCACATGAGAATACATTCCAGCCAACCTTGTGTTGCAAGTCAATTCAGCACCTCAATATTATTCAGGTAGACCGCCCATTCCCCTAAAGCATAAACGGAGGCAGGCTCTTGTATCAATTCAAAGGGATGGAAAACTTTTCGGTTGCCGGAGGAAGGCACTGCTGATCGTTACAAACCATAAACTCAACCTCGCCGGAGAAATTGGTCTTTGCATTTTCTTTTAGTTTTACCAACTGCACGAAATCCACTTTCCCATTAAAATATTTTACATCTACTCCAAACACAGCTTCATGCTTCTTGAGCAGTTTGCCGTCTTCCTTAACTTTTCCCTCCAGTGTATACAAAGGATTTTTAGTGAAGGTAAAATGAGTCGGAATCGGTCCCCCATCAGGTGTGAACTGCGAATACGTATGCCAGGGGTTGTTCACATCAACCATAAAATGTAGTTCATATGTGTTGCCTGCAATCTTTTTTGCTCCATAGGACCATTTATAGGGCATGATCCGGCCCTGGGCATTGACCGCGAAAACAATCAGGAGAGAAAGGAATAGTGCGAAGATATTTTTTTGCATGTTGAAAAGTAAAAAGTAAAAAGTAAAAAGTAAAAAGTAAAAATTGGATGATGAGATTTTTGGTATTTCTTAATGGATCTGGATTTATTTATACAAAGTTAATCTATTGGTCGGTTTTTATTGTTGCGAAAATTGACCTCAATATTAATACGCCGCATTACAATTCTAACTCAGCACCCCAGATTAAAACTCTGCATCGGGGGTTTTGAATTAGAAGTATCTGTTAAAAATTTACAAAATCGATTTTAGCTTTTTGGTGAAAGGGAAAAATCATCTGCTTCGCGAGTGATCGTATTGCTGAGCGTGCCCAAACCGGTGATTTCCATTTCTATGAGGTCCCCGGCTTTCAGCCATTGTGGAGTATAGGCGGTGTTCTTCATTGCGCCTGTGCCATTGAGTTCGAGCAGGCATCCTGTTCCAACGGTACCGCTTCCGATGATATCTCCCGGATAA
>Ga0182024_10002193_pt1 | contig 48999 bp, 40 predicted proteins | sample P32metaG_FD_120480 | JGI IMG/M metagenome (GOLD analysis project Ga0182024, IMG submission 120480) | Permafrost microbial communities from Stordalen Mire, Sweden - P3-2 metaG (Illumina Assembly) | ecosystem: Environmental > Terrestrial > Soil > Wetlands > Permafrost | place: Sweden: Stordalen...
ATCTCGATCCCCGGGTGCGACAAGAACATGCCCGGCTGCCTCATCGCCATGGGGCGGCTCAACCGGCCGTCGCTGATGATCTACGGGGGGACCATTCGGGCGGGCCATTCGGGTGGCAAGATACTCGACGTCATCTCCGCGTTCCAGAGTTATGGCGAATTTCTCTCCGGCAATATCGACGAGCGCGAGCGGCAGGAAATTGTGCGCCATTCCTGCCCCGGGGCAGGGGCGTGCGGCGGTATGTATACGGCCAACACGATGGCGTCCGCGATTGAAGCCCTCGGCATGTCGCTTCCCTACAGTTCTTCTACTCCGGCCGACGATCCTCTGAAGCGGGACGAGTGCGTGCGCGCCGGCCACGCGATCCGTAACCTCCTGGAGCTCGACCTGAAGCCGCGGGACATCATGACCCGCGAGGCTTTCGAGAACGCGATGGTGCTGGTCTCGGCGCTCGGCGGTTCCACCAACGCGGTTCTGCACCTGATCGCCATGGCGCGGGCGGTAGAGGTTCCGCTTACCATCGACGATTTCCAAGCCGTCAGTAATCGCGTTCCGCTGCTGTCGGATTTCAAACCCAGCGGTAAATACGTCATGGAAGATCTGCAGGGAGCCGGCGGGATTCCAGCAGTTATGAAAATGCTGCTCGAAGCGGATCTCCTGAATGGCGACTGCCTGACCGTCACCGGCAAAACCGTCCGCGAGAACCTCAAAGACGCGCCGGGGCTTAGGGCAGGGCAGGAGATCGTGCGGCCGCTATCGAATCCGCTGAAGGCGACCGGCCATATTCAGATTCTCAAAGGTAATCTCGCGCCGGATGGGGCCGTCGCGAAGATAACGGGCAAGGAAGGAGAACGATTCTCCGGACCGGCGAAGGTCTTCGATTCCGAAGAGGAAATACTTACCGCCCTCGAAGAAAAAGCCATCAGAAAGGGCGACGTCATCGTGATCCGGTACGAAGGACCCAAGGGCGGTCCCGGCATGCCGGAGATGTTGACGCCAACCTCGGCCATTATGGGCGCGGGGCTCGGTAAGGACGTCGCGCTGATTACCGACGGCCGATTCTCCGGCGGATCGCACGGTTTTCTGGTGGGACACATTACACCAGAGGCGCAGGACGGCGGCCCGATAGCGCTGGTGCGCAACGGCGAACGGATCACGATCGATGCCACTAAGAATGAGATCTCGGTCGACGTGACGGAAGCCGAACTCGCGGTGCGGCGAAAGGCTTGGAAGGCTCCGCCCCTCAAAGCGAATCGAGGCACGCTGGCCAAGTACATCCGGCTGGTAAAAAGCGCAAGCGAAGGTTGCGTTACCGACGAATAGCATTTATAAGAGTCGTGGCGCGCGCATTCGTGCGTGCCGCGTCGGCACTCGTGCCGACGCCCGGAGCGTTCGATAAAGCTGGTGTCGAGAGAGTCTCGACACGGCTCGCTGAGAGCGTACGCCACAAAAGTGTTAAACGATGTGGCGCGTCAGGGTCAGTAACCATCCCGGATTTTTACTGAGTTTTTCGTCATAAACAAAATTAATACATTAAATGTGAGAAAACTCCGGTTACTGCCTAACCAATGGGGTAGATATTTGGTTAATAAGAAACTGAGCGACTTATGTTTGACACCTGGTTCGGAAAAAACGACACCGCGGATTCCCGGCTGAGCGGATCCGAAGGAAACGGCAATGGAAACTGCCGCTCGATGGAACAGAATGGACAATTGAAGCGGCCTGCGGGGCCCGGACAGCCCGTGGTGGAATCGCCGGACAGAGGTCCGCGCAAATCCACGCCTCCAAGTCCCCCGCCATTCGAACAGATCTACCAGTCGGCTGCCGTGAAACCGCCGAAACTCGCCTACGGGATACAGAAAGTGGCGGAAATGGGCAACAGCGCGCACCTGACGGGGATGTCCCCCGTGTTCAAGCGCAAGGCGCTGCTGATGGCGCTCGAAGCCTCGGGAACCGATGTGGTAGAAGTGCTCAACGATGTGGTGACCCGGCAGCGCGCACTGAAGGAATACGAAGAGGATTACCTGGAAAAAGTGAATCAGTTCGAGGCCGCACAGACCGAACAAAACCGCCTGCAGAAGGCCGAGTTGGATCGGACCACCAGTCAGTTCAAAGCGCGCATCGACGCCAGTCTGGAGGAAGTGGAACGCTGGCACGATGGCTTTCGAGAATGGCAGAAAACCAAACAGCAGGAATTGCAGCGCCTGACCGATGCCGCCGCCCTCTGCGTTCCACATGAGGCGGCCGAGGAAGAGGAGAGCGATAGCGATGGCATGGGCAGTGGCAGCGGCAAAATTACGGCTATCGCGCAGCGGGCGGGAGGAACCCACCGCTAGCCGGCCGCCGTGCTCATCCTTGCAATTGCCGCCGCTACGCTGATAGCAGCGGGCTTGCGGCGCCCCTGGTCACGGCTCGGCAATTCCCCGATTCTACGGAGCCGTGACCATAGGGAGCGGTTGTTGGTAACTAAGCGGCTATGCTGGAAACGTGGCGCCTCAAAGCTGGAAGATCCTTCTGCTGGGAATCCCGGGAATTCTCGCTGGCCAGATCCCCGCCTCGCAGACGCTCTCGCCGAACGATTCGAAGCTGTTTCAAGCGGAAGTTCAGCGGGTAGAGCGCCTGCTGGAAACGGCGGGAGACAAGTGCACGGTCTCTTATGCCTTGGCGAGAACCTGGGCGAGCGGCGGGCAGTATCGCGAAGCGCTGTCGGCTCTTCAAACGGCGATCGATCTGAACGTCGGCCTCGACCCGTCGAGCGATGAAATCTTCGGGAAACTGCGCGCAACGAACGAATTCAAGCTCCTCCTTCGCCGGGTTCGCGAAGACACGCCGCCGGTCACGAACAGCCGTGTCGCGTTCACCTTCGACGCGCCCGATCTGCTGCCGGAAGGAATTGCCGCGGATCCACGGCGAAAGCGTATTTTTCTCGGAAGCACCTGGAGGCACGGCATTATCGAGTGCACTCCCACAGGCGACTGCCGTCCGCTCGTGAAGGAAGGACAAGATGGCCTTTACGAAATCCTCGGGATCAAGGCCGATCCGCGCGACGGGAGCATCTGGGCGGTCAGTAACGCGGCCGGCGAGTCCGGACTGTTTCACTACGGCGCCCCTTCCGGCGAACTGATCCGCAAATACGCAGTGAGCCGGTCCGGTGGGGTCACGACGGAAGCGCACTCGTTCAACGATCTGGCAATCAGTTCGCAGGGAGACGTATTTATTACGGATTCGCGGGCAGGCACAGTTTATTGGGTGTCCGGGACCACTGGCCGCCTGGAGGTGTTCGATCCCAAGCTCAAGGTCGAGGCTCCCAATGGGATCGCACTGTCGAGCGACGATAAGACGCTCTATGTCGCCGGGTATCCGGATGGAATCACGGTAGTGGACATCGCGTCAAAATCTTCGCACGCGATCGGACATCCGCAGGATCTTTGTCTCGGTACTATCGACGGTCTTTCGTATTTCAACGGTAGCCTCATTGCGATCCAGAATGGCGTGATGACTCCCAGAGTGGCTCGGTACCGGCTGACCGGGGACTTGAAAGACATCGAAAGTTTCGAAGTTCTGGAGCGCCGCAACCCTCTTTTCGACGGAATCACCACAGGGGCGATAGCTGACGGTGTATTCTACTTCGTGGCCAATACGCAGCTTGACAAAGCGGCGGGCGGGAGAATCAAACCGGGAGCCCAGCTGAATCCGTTGACGATTTTGCGGATCGATATCGCGCCATAAGTGGCTTTTCAGCGCATGTACATTCCGCCGTTCACGTCCAGCACGTGGCCCGTGATGTAACCGGCGTCGTCACCGGCGAGGAATTTGACGGCTGCGGCGACATCCTCGGGCCTGCCGATTCGCTTTAGCGGAACGGATTCGGTGATCTTCGCCTTTAACTCATCGCTCAGGGATGCCGTCATATCGGTTTCGACGAATCCGGGAGCTACGGCGTTTACCGTGATGTTGCGTGATGCGAGCTCTTGCGCGAGAGATTTCGTCAACCCGATCAGCCCGGCTTTGGACGCTGCGTAATTAGCCTGCCCGGCGTTACCCGATTCGCCGACCACCGACGTGATGTTCACGATCCTGCCCCACCGCTCGCGGACCATCTGAGGCAGCACCTGCTGGATGCAAAAGAAAGAGCCGGAGAGATTAGTTTGCAGGACGGCATCCCAGTCGTCGCGCTTCATTCGCATGGCCAGGCCATCGCGCGTCAGGCCGGCGTTGTTGATCAGGATGTCGACGCGCCCGAATTCTTTGGAGGCTTTCGAGAAAGCTTCTTTGATGGAATCCTGTGAAGCGAGATCGATGGGAACGACGAAGACTTCGCTGCCCGCGGTTCGAATTTCGGCCGCGACTTGTTCGAGTCTGTCCAGCTGCCGGGCAGCGAGCACGACCTTCGCGCCGCCGGCTGACAGGGCGAGGGCGCAGGCTCGTCCAATACCCCGGCTGGCGCCTGTGACGAATGCAATCCGATTGGCCATGTTGAACTTGCAATCATAATAGATCGGTAGATCCCCATGGCATATGACGACCTGCGCGAGTTCATCCGCGCCCTCGAAAAGAGAAAAGAACTGAAGCGTGTCTCCTTCGAAGTGGACCCGAAGCTCGAGATCACGGAGTTCGCGGATCGCTCGGTGAAGAACGGCGGGCCCGCGCTTCTTTTCGAAAACCCGAAGGGCTCCCGGACTTTTTCCGGATCGGGAAAGATTCCGGTGCTCATCAACAGCTTCGCCAGCATGCGGCGCATGGAGATCGCGCTTAAGGTCGACTCGATCGACGAGATTGCCGGACGTATCAGCGAGTATCTCGAGATGCGCATGCCCGAAGGCCTGCTCAACAAGCTCAAGATGCTGCCGAAGCTGGCCGAGATCGGAGCGTTCTTTCCGAAGATCGTATCGAAGGGAGCGTGTCAGGAGGTCGTGAAGACCGAAGGCTTCTCGCTCTACGATTACCCTATACTGACGTGCTGGCCGGATGACGGAGGGCCGTTCATCACGCTGCCGATGGTCTTCTCGCGCAATCCGGATTCGGGGAAGCGCAACTGCGGAATGTATCGCCTCCAGGTTTTTGACGAGCGCACCACGGGCATGCATTGGCAGACGCACAAGCAGGGCGCGGAGCATTACAGAAGACGTTTAGCTGAAGGTAAGTCGACGCGGATGGATGTGGCGGTGGCGATCGGTTCGGATCCGGCGACGATGTACTCAGCGATTCTTCCGCTGCCGCCGGATCTCGATGAGATGATGATCGCCGGGTTCCTGCGCGGCAGTCCGGTCGAGATGGTGAAATGCCACACGATCGATCTGGAAGTTCCTGCCAATGCCGAGATCGTTCTGGAGGGATATGTGGAGCTGGGCGAGCTTCGAACTGAGGGTCCGTTTGGCGATCATACCGGCTATTATTCGCTGGCCGATGAGTATCCGGTTTTCCACGTGACCTGCATCACGCAAAAGAAGGACCCGATCTACGCCACTACCATTGTGGGTCCACCGCCGATGGAGGATTTCTACATGGGCAAGGCGATCGAGCGCATATTTCTACCTTTGATGCGGATGCAGATTCCGGAAGTGCGCGATATGTGTATGCCGGCCGAGGGCATCTTCCACAACATGATGCTGGTCTCGATCCGCAAGTCTTACCCCGGGCACGCGCGCAAAATCATGAGTGCGATCTGGGGATTGGGTCAGGCCATGTTCACGAAGTGCATCGTGGTTGTGGATGAAGACGTGGACGTGCAGAATATCAGCGAAGTGGCTTGGCGAGCGCTCAACAACATCGACCCCGAGAGGGATATTCAATTCACCATGGGGCCGATTGACTCGCTCGATCATGCGAGCCGGCTCATTAATTACGGGAGTAAGATGGGGATCGACGCGACCCGAAAATGGCCCGGCGAAGGATTTACACGGCCGTGGCCGGAAGTGCTCAGGATGTCGCCGGACGTGAAGCAGCGAGTGGACGCACTATGGAAAAAAGCCGGATTGTAAGTAGCACACGCACTCTTGCGTGCCGTGTCGAGACTCTTCTCGACACTTGTTCCCGCCGGCGAAGACAGCGTCGGCATAAGTGCCGACGCGGCACGCAAGAGTGCGTACGCCACGCTAAGAGACAGGTCCTGAGCCTGGTTCTCGCCATTGCACTTGCTCTTAGCTTTGCTCTTTTCAGCTACGCCGAGGACTTCCATCCGATCACGCATCGCCGCATCGCCGGTGTGATGGGCGCGGCCGGAGCGGACTGGCTGACTCGGCCGGAGCGTCAAAGCGACGAGCATCCCGATGAGGCTCTGGATGCGATCGGGATTAAACGCGGATCGACCGTTGCGGACGTCGGGGCAGGAGTCGGCTACTTCACATGGCGGCTGGCTGAACGAGTGGGCGCGGGCGGCATCGTGTATGGTGAAGATATTCAACAGCCTATGCTGGACTTGCTCGCGAAGAATATGAGTACGCGGCATTTGGCCAACGTTCGCGCGGTCTTGGGAACGGTCGATGATCCCAAGCTTCCGAAGAACTCGATCGATCTTGTGTTGCTGGTGGATGTTTACCATGAATTTTCGGAACCCGAGAAGATGCTGGATCGGATTCGGGAGTCGCTGAAGCCGAATGGCAGGATCGTGTTTCTGGAGTACCGGGCTGAGGATCCCGAAGTACCGATCCGGCCAGAGCACAAGATGACGGTCAGTCAGGTTCGCGCGGAAGTGCAGCCCGAGGGATACCGGTTCGACAAGACGATTGAAGTGCTGCCGCAGCAGCACATCATAGTTTTCAGAAAGCCCTGAGTTCGGCCAGCATTCGGTCAATCTCTTCGGGGGCGATATAGAAGTGCGGGGCGCAGCGGACCCAGCCCTGTCGCGGCGCGGTGATGATGTTTGCGTCCCTTAATTTGCGCACAATCGCGTGGCTCTCGACCCCGGGTTTGCGGAAGCTGACGATGCCGGCGCCTGTCTGCGCTGATCGTTTCCCGAGGGTCTCGAAGCCGAGCGCGGTCACGCCTTCCCAAATGCGATCTCCCAGACTTTGGATCGCCGGGGCTGTGTTATCGATTCCTACTTCCAGAAGGAATTCGATCGACGCCCGCAGCCCATAGCATCCGATCGTATTCAGGGTTCCGCATTCATAGCGGCCAGCATCCGGGCGAAGCGCCATGTCGCGCGAGGAATAGTCGTAATACTTCGCTACGTTGGTCCAGCCGAATTCGATGGGCTCGATCTCATCCTGCACTTCCTGGCGCACATACAGGACACCGCAACCCTCGGGCCCGAGCAGCCACTTGTGCCCGTCGGCGGCGAGCGCATCGATGTTCGCGGCGCGCACGTCGATGGGGAAGGCGCCGAGTCCCTGGATGGCGTCGACGAAGAAGAGGCAGCCGTGCCGCTTACAGATTTCGCCAATCGACCCGAGATTCACGCGGTATCCGCTCAGATACTGGACGTAGCTGATGGCCAACATTCGGGCGCCTTTGCAAGCTGCGTCGATGCGGTCGAGATCGTCGAAGATAGACAGCCAGCGAACTTCAATGCCGCTCGCTTCGAGGCGCTTCCACGGATAGAAATTGGCCGGGAACTCTTCCTCGAAGGCGACGACGATGTCGCCGGGCTTCCAGGAGATGCCGGTGGCGACGGTCGCGATGCCTTCCGATGTGTTTTTTACGATAGCTATCTCGGCGGGGGTCGAGTTGATGAGACGCGCTGTTGAAATGCGGAGGCCCTGATAGGTTTCCATCCACTGCTGATAATGCTCGCTGCCGAACTCGAGAGCGTCCTGCGCGAGATGCTTCATAGCCTCGGCGGCGGGCAGGCAGAGCGGAGTGACCGCGGCGTGATTCAGATAGATGAGACCCTTTGTAACAGGGAACTGTTCTCGATACTTTTGCCAAAGTGGCGGCATTCTTAATTCACACCGCCCATGAGGCGCCGCATAGGCTTGATCAGGAACACCAGAAGCGCGCCCAGTACGATGCAGAATCCGGCGACAATCCCGAAGAGCAGCGGCAGCGGGAACGTTTCATAAACGGAAGCAAGGCGTCCGCCGATGAAATCGCCCACCGAAATCGAGAGGAACCAGGCGCCCATCATCAGTCCTGCGATGCGGGCCGGCGCAAGTTTGGTCATGGCGCTCATGCCCACGGGGCTCAAACACAGTTCCCCGATCGTATGCAGCAGATAGGTGAGAGTCAGCCACCAGGGGCTCGCGTTCGTGCTGTTCGCGACTGGAATCAGGATTGCGAAACCCAAGCCGACAAAGACGAGTCCCCACGAGAATTTCGCCGTGCTGGAAGGTTCGCTTCGCCCAAGTCTGACCCAGAGCCATGCCAGAACCGGCGCAAGCGCAACCAGAAATATCGAATTGAACGATTGGAAATAGCTGGCGCGAAAAAGCCCCCATAGCGGAAAGTCCCACTGGTGCATGTTCGTGTTGCGTTCCGCGAACAGGTTCAGGGTGGATCCGGCCTGCTCGAAGGCGGACCAGAACGCGGCCGAGGCAATGAATAACACCAGGATCGCCCAGAACCGCCCGCGCTCCGCGGACGAGTATCCCTTCGCCGTCAATAACCACACGAAGAAGACCACCACGATCCCGGTCAGGATGATGCCAAAGCCGTCCGAAAGGCCTTCGGCCGAGAATGGCAGAACTCCGCTGAAGGCGACAACGGCTCCCGCAAGGATCACGATCAGAGCCCCAGTCAAACTCCGTTTGAGCAAGCGGAAGTCGCGCGCCGTCCGGCTGCTGGTAAGCCCGGCATCCCCCAGGTATTTCGCCCCCAGGGAGTACTGGACGAGTCCCAATGTCATGCCAACGCCCGCGGCGCCGAACCCATAATGCCAGTTGATGTTCTCGCCCAGATACCCGCAGACGAGCGGCGAAATCAGCGCGCCGATATTGATCCCCATGTAGTAGATGGAAAATCCCGCGTCGCGCCGTGCGTCGTTCTCGCCGTAGAGGGTCCCGACCAGGGTGCTGATATTGGGTTTGAGGAGTCCGGTCCCTATCACAATCAGCGCCAGCCCCAGGTAGAACGTAGTAAGCGAGGGAATAGCCATCGAGAAATGGCCGAGTGCGATAACGATGCCTCCCCAGAGTACGGCCCGCCGCAATCCGACGATGCGATCGGCCAACCAACCGCCGGGCAGGCTGAACAGGTAAATCATGGCGGTGTACAGGCCGTAGATCGCACCGGCTTTCGACGTCGGAAACCCCAAGCCGCCGTTCGTGACCGCGGCGGTCATGAAAAGGATCAGCAGCGCGCGCATGCCGTAGTAGCTGAAGCGCTCCCACATTTCGGTGAAGAAGAGAGTGGAGAGGCCGCGGGGATGGCCGAAGAACGATTGGTCCCAGCGGGCGTTGGCAGCGTCGACCGTGGTGGGCATTGCTACATTCTTGCAGGTTCGATTGGCTACTCTTGAGGTACGTGATTACGGACCTGGTTCAGATCAAGCAGCTCGGCAAGAAGAAGCAGGCGGAGAACGAGAAGTTCCGGCGCCATCTGAAGCGGCACAATTTTCCGGAGCTGAAATTCCGGCGTGTGGCTGAGGAGATCGAATCCGCCATCGACTGCCGTACCTGCGCGAATTGCTGCCGTGTGGCGGAGACCGATGTGACGGTACGCGATGTGGCCCGACTCTCGCGCCACTTGGGCCTGTCGCCGCGCGAGTTCGTCGAACAGTACACAACCACATCGGCGTTTGAGCAGAAAGAACCGATTTTGCGACGGCGCGAGTCGGGGTGCATTTTTCTCGAAGGTAACGACTGCACGATTTACGAGGCGCGGCCCGACACCTGCCGAGACTTCCCGCATCTGATCCGGGGCGCGGGATCGTTCGAAAGCCGGATGTGGCAGATGGTGGACCGGGCTACGTACTGCCCGATCGTTTATAATTCCCTGGAAGAATTCAAGGACATGGTCAAATTCCAAAGATGAATACCCTGCGGCAAACACTCGGACTTTCCAGACAGCCCATAGCCGTGGGCTTTTTCGACGACGCGCCTGCGGGCATCGAACAATGGAACGGCGGCGCAGTCCCGGCCGGATGTTCCTTCTGGAGCGAGGCCGGCAACGGGCGTACCTTTTACACGGTTCCGGCGGACCATTACAACTGTGCCGTCGGCGCATACACGCACAACATTCCGCAGCCAGCGTTCCGGAGCACGGCGCTGAATGACACGATCGGCTTCATGATCGAGAGGGGTTATCTGCAGATGGCGGAAGTGCCGATGATTCCGGTGCTCCCGTCGACTCCGCGCTTCGTTGCCTATGGGCCAGCGGAGGAACGCAGGTTTCGGGCGGATGTGGTGATAATCGCGGGGCGTCCGTCGGCGATGATGCTGATCTACGAGGCGGCACTGCGGTCGGGAGTGGGGAACATTGCCACGCCTGCGCTGGGCCGGCCGGGTTGCGCGGTGCTGCCGATGGCGATGAATACGGGCTCGTCGGCGGTATCGTTTGGATGCAAAGGTAACCGAACGTTTACGGGATTACCCGACGAGGAGATGTACCTGGCGATTCCGGGGGCTAAGTGGGAGGCGGTTGTTGAGACATTGCGGACGATCACGAATGCGAATGCCGCGATGGAAGCGCATTACAAGAAGCATGAAGAGACGGTGCGGGGATAGAAGCAACCGCTCCCTATGGTCACGGCTCTGTAGCTCGGTGTTTCTTACTGAGCCGCGACCAGAGGGAGTCGGTTTATGCGGAGGACCTCGGCTACGCTCCATGCCTGCGTGAAACAGCCGCGCGGCTCGTGGGGCGGGTCGCCGTCGAAGATCTCCGGAATGTGGCCCGTGCCCCTCGATAGTGCGAAGTCGCGCAGCGGAGCCAGCAGGCCGCGTTCACGCGGTGCATTGAAGCGCGCAGCGGCTGTGATGAATGGACCCAGGAGCCAGGGCCAAACCGTTCCCTGGTGATACGCGGTGTCCCGGTTTTCCACCGAGCCTTCATAACGCCCGCGATAAGCCGGATCGGACGGCGCCAGAGTTCGAAGTCCGAACGGCGTCAGCAGATCGTGTTCCACGACAGCCAGTATTCGGCGCGCCCGCTCTTCCGGAATGGCGCAATAGCCGAGCGATAGAGCGATCACCTGGTTGGGGCGCAGCGATGCATCCCGCCGATCGCCGTCAATGACGTCATACAGGCAACTCGCGTTCTCGTTCCAAAACGAGTAGTTAAAGCTCTCCGCGGTCCTGGCTGCGAGATCTTCATACCGGGCATCGTTCGTGAGCCTGGCGGTGAAACGCAGCGCGTTGTACCAGAGCGCCTGAATCTCGACGGGCTTACCGTTGCGCGGTGTGACAGGCCGGTCGCCGACACGCGCGTCCATCCAGGTCAGTTGCGTAGTGGGATCGCCGGCAGTGAGCAAACCGTCCGCATCCATGTGAATGCCGAAGCGCGTGCCATTCACGTGCCATTCGATAATGTCCTTCAACCTGTCGTACAGGCGGGTGCGGACGAATTCCACATCCTTCGAGTATTCGACGTACTGGCGGACGGCTTCAAAGAACCACAGCGTGGCATCAACCGTGTTGTATTCGGGAGGCGCTCCCGAATCCGAAAATGTGTTCGGCAGCATCCCCCCATCCAGGCAGCCGGCGAAGGCGAGGAGGATGTTACGGGCAATGTCGAACCGGCCGGTCACCAACGTCAAACCGGGGAGCGCGATCATCGTGTCGCGAGCCCAGTCGGTAAACCAGGGATAGCCGGCAATGATCGTATGCAGCGCTCCTCGCCGCACAACGAACTGTCCGGCAGCGGCGGTGAGCGTGGCGGCGAACGGATCGCCTGCAAGAGAACCGCCGGCGCGACGCGCGATTTCATTTGCTTTTATTGATGCCGACTCGCTCGCGTGATGCGCTGTCGTCGAGGCGATCACAACCGCGGGCTTATTCGGCGAAAGATCGAACTCCAGCACGCACGGACAGAACAGATCCTCCTGGAAGTCGAGTCCCCGTTCCCGTTCGACCGGGTACTCGAAATGGAAATACCAATGCCCGCGGCGCTTCAATGCGCGCGCGTTGTGCGCGACGTGAAGTTGGGGAAGGCCCGGATAAGGCTGGATCGAGAACAATCCGGCGCCCTGGTTAAGATTGCCGTTGAGCGCGGAATTTTCATGCGTGAGATCGTGATAGCCGCGAAACGCGATCAGCGGGCGCAGTTCGAGCTGGCAATCGGGACCGTCGCTTGCATATTCGACGACCACCGTATTTTCACCCTGAACCATGAAGATACGCTTCTCAACGGTTACATCGCCCGCCTGAAACGTGAAAATGGGAAAGGGATCCAGCCGAAACTCAGTGAGGCATCGGTACCCCGTGGGATGCACCACGCCGGGATAAAGATTTGTAGAAAGGTCGAAGCGCTGGCCGCCAACGATCAGCGTTTCCTCCAGCTTCGAAAGCAGGAGGCAGCGCACGGCGGGTGGTTCCGTAGCCGCCATCAGCAGGCCGTGATAACGCCGCGTATTGGCTCCCGTAATTGTCGAAGACGCGAAACCGCCAATTCCGTTGGTCTCAAGCCATTCGCGTTTGAGAGATTGCCCCAAGTCCTGGCAGATGGTTTGATCAAACCGAATTTCACTCATAAGTCACGCAGAAGCGGGAGACTCTTCCGGAGGTTTCGGCTCGTGACGCCATGTATCCCAGAGGTGCTTCATGCGGCGTGTAAACTCGCGCGGTTTCTCGGCGAAGATTCGCTCGGCCAGCGAGAGCGATTGTTCCCGAAGCTCTTTTTGGTATCGGTCGATCAGGTCGAGCGCCAGATCGATGTCCTTCTGTTTTCCATAGAACGCCGGCTCGGCGACGATCCGGGCGCGCAGGACCACCAGATTATGGTCGTTGCCGAGCCAAGTCTCAAGATCCTTCAGGCTCTTTTCGGTCACGCTCATCACGCTGGTCCAGAGATCTTCGAGCAGGCGAAGGTGATACCAGTGATCCTTGACCCGCTTGCGCAGTTGGTGATAGTTTTGCGCGCGGGGATCCTTCCGTACGCGGGCCAGCGCGCGTCGCCCGGCGCGATACGTCGCTTCGAGACCCGGGCCAATCGCCGCATAACCGTCGGCTTGCAGCGGCCAGGCTTTCACCCGCTTCGTCGCCTTACGGAGCGCGCTCGCGGCTTCCTCGAGTACCGTCGCGATGTCCTCGGAGTTTGCGGTCTGGTTGCGCCGTTTCGTGAGGGCTACACGCACGGACTTGAGCCGGTCGCCGGCCTCATCCCCATATTTTTTCTTCAGGTCGTCAAACGTCTCTATGATGGCGAATACGTCGCGAAACTCGGAAAGCCGGCGAGCGACATCCCGAAGGCGGGCGTTCTCCCTCTCGTGAGCGCCGCCTAGCTCGGCGCTGACGAGCCGCAGGATCGCGCGGACCTTCTTGATGCTCTTGCGGGCTCCGTGTATGGCTTCATCGCGATTCCTGCCGCCGGAGAGATTCGTGCCCGCCGACTTCATTTCGTCGCGGACCACCCGCTTTAGTCCGCGGATTACGGATTCGTCGCGCTCGAGCCGGTAGGCCATCCGGTACAAGTATGGCTGATCAGGCACTGCGCAAGGCCCCGGTGGCACCATTGGGATGAGTGCCCGCTGCCGTGGAAAACATCCGCCAGAGTCTCGATGCAGCCAAAGCCCGTGAGCTCGTCATGGAGTACGGATGCAACGCGACGGCTTACCAGATTCTCAATCCTGGTATCAGCCACTGGTTCAGTGCGCGTGGAGACGTCGTAGTTGGCTATGTAAGCCGGGGCGCGTGGCTGCTGGCGGCGGGTGAACCTGTATGTTCGAACAGGAACTTGCCCGAAGCGGTCGCCGGTTTCGAAGTATTCGCGCGGAGACGCAATCGCAGGGTCTGCTATGTGTGTGCCGCGGAACCAATGCGCCATTTGCTTGACCAGTCGCCAGGACATTCGGTGGTCACGATCGGTGCGCAGCCGGTTTGGAATCCCGCCGCGTGGCCCCAAATCGTGCGCTCACGCCGTTCCTTACGCGCGCAGTTGAGCCGTTCGATGAACAAAGGCGTTCGCATCGAATCCGTGTCGCCGGCCGACGCTGTTGATGGCGCCGACAGCGGCGAGATCCATCGAACGCTGCTCGAATGGCTGCAAAGCCGGCTGCTCCCGCCGATGCATTTTCTCGTTGAGCCGGAAGTGTTGTCCGGAATTGTCGACGACCGTCTCCTGCTGATCGCCCGGCGGGAGAATCGAATCGTGGCGTTTCTGGTTGCATCGCCGGTGACCGCCCGCAACGGATTTCTGATCGAGAAGCTGGCCAGATCGCCGCGCGCTCCCAACGGCACCAGCGAGTTGCTGATCGATGCCGCGATGAATCAATTCGCAGCCGCGGGCTGCACTTACGCGACCATGGGCCTTGTAGCGCTGGCGGAGGGAACCACAGGCGGTAATCCGCTTTGGCTGCGGGGGCTGATGAACATTGCCCGCGCGCACGCGAATCGATTTTACAATTTTCGCGGCCTGGAGCGATTTCGCGCCAAGATGCATCCGGCAAGCTGGGAAAAGCTCTACGCCATCTCGAACGAGAAGCGATTCTCGCCGCAGGCACTTTATGCGGTCGGCGGAGCGTTCTCCGGGATCTCGCCGGTTCGCGCGATAGGCCTGGCGGTTCTGAAGGGCGCACGCGAGGAACTGCGCACGCTCACTTCCTCCGTATTCAAAAACAGGTAGTTGCTCATCAACAAATGATTTTCTTGCGCACCGCGTAAAGAATCAGATCCGCCGTCCCGTGCAGGGAAAGTTTCCTCAAAATATGGCCGCGATGCGTCTCAACGGTCGTGGGGCTGATATTGAGAAAGCTGGCGACTTCCTTGTTCGCCCGGCCTTCCGCGAGCAACTGAAGAATTTCGCGCTCACGGTCCGTGAGCAACTCGAATGTGTCGTCCAGGTCCTTCGAACGGAGCTGTTCGATGTGATCCTCCTGCAGCATGCGGCTCACTTTGCGGCTGAGAAAAGCGCGGCCGTTCGCTACGGTGCGGATCGCATCGAGAATATCCTCCCGCGGGGAATCCTTCAGAAGATAGCCTTTCGCCCCGGCTTTCAGGGATTGCAGCACGTAGCTCTCATCCTGATGCATACTGAGGATCACGACGCCTACCGAAGGATTCGCGGCCAGAATGCGCCGGGTGGCTTCGATCCCGTTCATTTTCGGCATCGCAATGTCCATCATGACGACGTCGGGCGAATGCTCTTCGGCAAGTTGAATACACTCGCGTCCGTCCGAAGCTTCGGCGACGATCAGGAGACCCTGCTGCCGATCGAGCAGGGCGCGCAGGCCGTCGCGCACCATGGTGTGATCGTCAGCCAGCAGTATGCGAATGGGCGGATTCATTTTTGGTCGCGCACAACGGACACGAGCGGCCTGTGCGCTTGCTGCGTTTGCGCTTTGGCCATCTCGGGCAGCGGGAGTTCAGCCGAGATCGTTGTGCCCCGTCCTATTTCAGAATCGATACGCAGTTGACCGCCCAGCCGGCGGACGCGCTCTTCCATACCCAGCATTCCCAGTCCGCGAACGAAGCGCTTGTCGAAACCGCTTCCGTCGTCGCGTACGGAGAAAACCACGCTGGGGTCATCGCTTTTCACGATGACCTGAAGATTGCGAGCGTTCGCGTGCCGCGCCGCATTGTTGAGCGCTTCCTGCACAACCCGGTATATGCAGGTCTTGTGCTCGTCGGGAAGATCATCCGAAATCTCGTCGGCCGAGATACGAACATTCAGGCCGGTACGCTTGCTCATCTCACGAGCATGCCAGTTGAGCGCGGGCACGAGTCCAAAATCATCCAACATTGACGGGCGAAGCAGCAGGGCCATATCACGCACGGTGTTCAGCGTCTTTTCCGCCATCAACGCGATGGAAGAAACGCGATCCCTGATGTCGCCACGGAATTGGCCTGCGAGTTCGGCGTTATCCGCAGCCGCTCCGGCGCTGCTCGCCTCCATCATGATCGCGGAAAGTGATTGGCCCACTTCGTCATGTAACTCGCGCGCCAGAGTGCGGCGTTCGTCTTCCTGAGCGCGAACCAGCCGGGCGGACAACGCCTGCAGATCCGAGCGCGCTTCGATGGTCTCCTTCAGACGGCGCTCCACCTCACGTTCCAGCCGCAGCGTCAACGCTGTCGTCACAATCGCGAGCACCATGCCACCCAGCAGGGCGATTCCGAAAGTGAGATAAAGCGACAAGCGCAGGTTTTCCGCCGAGTGGGCAAGGCGCTCCTCGGCGCGATTGAGCCCGAGTTCATTGATCTCGGCGATCCGGTCCGCAATCTGAAGCATGGTGATGCGGCGAGGCACAACCTGCTCGTAGAAGAACGTGTATCGAAGCCGTTCCCTTTCGCGGGGCGTCCACTGAAACGCACTTTGAAAAGCCTGCCACCATGCGTCGATCTCGGAGCGCAAAGATTGAAATGCGTCATCCTCCGCCGGATCGAGGGCACGCGCATAGGCGTCGAGTGCGGCCTTCGACTGCGCTTGAAGCGAGAGGATGTCCTTGCGCGGGGTGTCCACATTGCCGGTGCCGGGCGACAGCAGGAAATCCCGCATGTCGGTACCCGAAAGATATATTTCGGAGCGGATTTGCTCCAGCGCGCGAAGGCGTCCGAGGAATGCCTGGCGAATCCTGGTATCGTCCGCCCGAACGCGGTCGAGAAGGACGAGAGTGCCTATCGCTGCGGCCAGAATAAAGAGGATCAGTCCGCCAAAACCGGCGGAAAGCACCAGCGCCGGCCGCAGCTTCATCGGAGGGAGAAAACGGGTCAGACGCATTTATTCAGGAGCTGCAAAGAGTTGACCCATATTGACGACTGATCGGAATAAATCGGAATAAATGCGTCTGACCCCTTTTTATCACCAATGGCGGCTCGGCAGTATCCTGTCCCGACAGGATGGTCTTCCTTCGGGAATCGCGCTATCTCTGATTCAGAGGCTCAAATCAGAATGCAAAATATCCGATACGTGAATATGGTTGCCGTCGCGGCGCTCTGTGTCTTTGGCAGCGCCTGCGCGAAAAAAGAGGTCGCCGTGGCCAAAACGCCACCGCCGCCCGCCCCGGTTTCCACTCCCGCTGCACCCGCGGCAACTCCGGCACCCGTTCGGCGGCAGACGCCACCTCAACAAGTGGCCCAGAACACCCCCTCCAACTACCCCAACGCAACTACCCGCGCAAGGATCGATGAGTTGATCGCCCGCATTCAGGACGCTTACTTCGACTACGATCAACACACACTGCGCAATGATGCGATCAGCACTCTGGCCACCGATTCCAAGGAGCTGGCGACCATCCTGCAGCAGTATCCCGGCTACAAGCTGAAGATCGAGGGATATTGCGACGAGCGCGGCTCGGCCGAATACAATGTCGCGCTCGGCGACGCCCGCGCCAAGGCCGCAAAGGACTACCTGGTGAACGCCGGCGTGGCTGCCAACCAACTCGATACAGTCAGCTTCGGCAAAGAGACTCAAGTTTGCACCGAGCACGACGAAGCCTGCTGGCAGAAGAACCGGCGCGTGCATATCGTGGCTGAGAAGCAGAACAGCTAGGGGCGGCGGACCGGCCCATCGGTTGGCGTCCTCCAAATCGAGGCCGGGATGGTCTCCAACTCCATAGTGTCGCCATCGCCAGTCACGGTGAAACGCAGCTTCACAACCAGGTTCGGCCGGCATGCTTGATTGCGCATGCCTTGCCCAACGTGTTGCAGTCGAACTCCACAATGGTTTCCTTTGGGCCGGAGTTGTTGAGGTGGATGGAATCGCCCGCGTCCTTCAACGTCCAGGTTTCCCCATTTCCGTCGCTCCGCTGCGATTTGCCCGTAAGCTTGGCGCGCAGGGCATCGTCGGCGGCGAGCACCGAGCCCGCCAGCAATAATGTATTGACGGTGATCACTAAGACTTTCATCGATCCTCCTTCCTATACCGTCATCCATCTGACCTCACGCACGCCATCGCGACTATCCTGTCGAGGCCGTACGCGTCCCCGCGGTCCAATGGTGTCGCGGACTCTGTTATCAGAGGTCCGATTCGGAAATGCGGTCCATGCGAAACGGCTCGATTTTCGATCACAGCGGCAGAATCCGGCTCACTGCTACACTGGAGTTTCACCCCTCACTTCGTTTACCCGTGATTTCAGTCAGCAACGTCAGCATGCGCTACGGCGCGAAAATCCTTTTCGAAGACGTGTCCACAGTCTTCTTGTCGGCCCGGCGCTATGGCCTGACGGGCCCGAACGGCTCCGGTAAGTCCACCTTCATGAAGGTACTCACCGGGGAACTGGAAGCCCAGAAAGGGACGGTGGTCCGCCCGAAGCGCGTGGGCGTTTTGAGTCAGGATCAGTTCGCCTTCGATGCATTCCGCGTGGTCGATACGGTCATCATGGGCAACCGCCCGCTGTGGGCGGGTCTGGCGGAGCGCGATGAGCTCTACCTCAAGGCCGACCTAACCGACGAGGACGGTATGCGGCTCGGCGAACTCGAAGGGATCATCTCTGAAAACGACGGGTACACCGCCGAGAGCGATGCGGCTGTCCTCCTCGACGGCCTCGACATTCCAGAATCCCTGCACGACCGGAAGATGAGCGAGATCCAGGGCGGGCAGAAGGTTCGCGTATTGTTGGCACAGGCGCTTTTCGGCGGCCCCGATGCGCTGCTTCTCGACGAGCCGACGAACCACCTCGATCTGGAATCCATACACTGGCTGCAGGATTTCATGATCCGGTATCAGGGCACGCTGATCGTGATTTCGCATGATCGCCACTTCCTGAACAGCGTTTGCACTCATATCGCGGATATCGACTATCAGACGATCATCACCTACACCGGCGGTTATGACGATATGGTGCTGGCAAAGACGCAGATCCGCTCGCGCATCGAATCGCAAACGGCGCAGCGCGAAAAAAAGATCGCCCAGCTCAACGAATTCATCGCTCGGTTTTCCGCCGGCACGCGATCGAGCCAGGTGACTTCGCGCAAGAAGGAAGTGGAGCGGCTGCAGACGGGCGAACTGGCGAAGTCGAATATTGCGCGGCCGTTTATTCGTTTCGATATGAAGCGGCCCTCGGGGCGGCATCCGCTGGAAATTCGCGGTGTTTCGAAGTCATACGGGGACACGTGCGTGATCAGGGATTTCACGGCCAGTGTGTCGCGCGGAGAGAAGATCGGCCTGCTGGGGCGCAATGGCGTGGGCAAGACTACGCTCCTGCGGTCTCTGATCGCCACCGCCCCGGGGGCAGAGGACGGGCCGTTTGCAATCGATAGTGGCTCCGTCGAATGGGGCCACGAGGTCGCCGTCGGTTTCTTTGCGCAGGATCATCGAGCCACGATTCAGCCCGGCCTGACCGTCCTCGATTGGCTTCAGACTTACGATCCCACCGCGGGGACTGAAGAATTGCGCGGCCTGCTCGGCCAGATGCTTTTCATGCGCGATGAGGGTATGAAGCCGACCGAGGCATTGTCGGGTGGCGAGGCTGCGCGCCTGATCTTCTGCAAGCTCATGCTGCAGAAGCCGAATGTGCTTGTACTCGATGAGCCGACGAACCACCTCGACCTCGAATCCATCAATGCGCTGAATATTGCGTTGCAGAAATACGACGGGACATTGTTCCTGGTCACGCACGATCACGATCTGCTGGAAGAAGTCGCCACGAGGATCTGGCATTTCGATGGTAAAAGTATCGAAGACTTTAAGGGCGCGTATGAGGAGTACCAGACTACAACCGCTTAGTTCGACTGTGGCGCGGACACTCTTGTCTGCCGCGCCCCGACTCATCCGGGCGCTTGCTTTTCCGGGCGATCCTCATGCCGCGTCGTCGATCGCGACAAGCAACCGCTTGCCGACAGCGCGCAATGCGCCTTCAAGGCGTGCGGATTTGGTCGCATGATCCGGATCGAGCATCCGGCGCACTATGGTCTCCCTGACGCCCAACCGTCGCGCCAGTTCGCTGTTGGAAACTCCCTGCTCCTGTAGCGCGCGATAGAGCGCTACCTTGGGAGCAATCCACAGCGGAACCGCGATCAAGCGTTGTTTTCCCTTTACGCGGGAAGGATCGGGAATTGGCTTTCGGTTTGCAATCAGCATGGCGAGATACGACCCAAGGCAGTCGGCCGCCTCATCAAGAGCACCGTCCTGGGTGTCAGCACCCGTGTTCGTGCCCCTCAGGTCTGGAAACCTGACAACCCAGTCTTTCCCTTCGCGGTGCTGGGTGATTTCTGCTGGATAGCTCATTTCAAACATTATTCAGATCCTTTATGGTGATGCCGAGATCGGCACACATGGAATCGAGAAGGCCAATACCGAGTTCTTTTTTGAGATCCTTCAGTGTGGTAAAGTTCGCTCCGAAGGTCAACGTACCATGGCTTCCTTTGCCATGTTTCGGATCCCAATGGAAAGCAACGCCGCGAGCCTTGGCGAGCCTCGCGACTTTTCTCTTGAACTCACCCGCCTTCAAGATCCCATTCTCGCACTTAAGTGTGCGAGACGCGCACGATGACCTTGTGCCCGCCCTTCGGGTAAACGGCTGCGGTTTTGGCAAACGCGGGAGATAAAATGGACTCGTGTGGCGTAAACCACTCCCCACTCAACGAAACCCAGAGGAAGATCCGGTCGTATGGGCGCGAAACGAAACGATTGCCTTCGCGTCCTGGAAATGCAGGATGTACGGGGTACTATTCGCGAATGGCTGCATTTTAATGATCCCGTTTTTCAAAGGGATGCCGTTGCATGGGTATTGGCGGTGGATCGGCACTCCAATCCTATTAGTAATGGCGGCGTATCCTTTCCCGTGTCTTCTCTTTCACGCGGCGATGCTGGTCGGGGAGATTTTGGACCGGGACACGGATTCCACGCGGCGTTAGGAACCTCGATCGGCTTTCCAAAATCTGACCACCAAAATCTGCGATACTAATAATGCTCCGTGCTTCTTCCGCCCGCCAGTCGGATGAGGCTCTTTACTCCCGGTCAATCGAAACGCCTCAACGAGGTGACGGGTTTTCTATTCCTTGCCGCAGGAATCCTGTTCCTGCTGAGCATGGCGTCGTTCCATCCGCGGGACCCTTCGTGGGACACCGTCGCCGGTATGGTGCGCACCAGTAACCTGATCGGACCCGTAGGCGCACACATCGCCGACGTTTTTCTACAATCGTTCGGTCTCGCGGCCTACCTTTTCCCCGTACTGATCTTCGCGCTGGGCTGGAAATGGATTCGTTCCGAAGCCGTCGAAGCTCCTATCATCAAACTGCTGGGCAGCGCGGCCATGGTTGCGTCGGCTTGTGGCGCGGCCGCGCTCCTGCCGGAATGGCGGCTGTTCGAGCACACCATCCTTCTCGGCGGTTCTGCCGGGTTCCTCATCGCCGATTCGCTGAAGCACGCGCTTAACGCGGCCGGAGCAGTCGTAGTGCTCGCCACGGCGCTCGTCATCTCGATCTACCTCGTCTCGACGTTCACGCTCGGCAAACTTCGCGGCTGGTTCCGTCCGCTGTTGACGGTGTTTGCACGCATGCGGGACAAGTGGCGCAGGTCGATCGAACGCCGCCGCGAAGCTGCACTGCAGAAGCTCGAGCAAAAACGGCAAGCCGCGGAAGAGCGGGCGCTGGAAGCCCAGCGGCTCCAATACGAGCAAGCTACGGCTACGCTGCCCGTACCCGATCCGTCCGCCACGCAGAGAACGCGCCGCCGTCCGCAGGAGCCAGAAGTTGAAACGCTCCCCTGGGACGATCCCGCCGAGACGCAAGCTTCCTCCGCCGCCGGAGAAACCGGTGAAATCCCGATCTGCCAGTTGGCCGACACGCCTCCAGCAGCGGCGAACCTCGTCGAGTTTCCGTTCACCCAGCCGATCAAGCGGGAAGTGGTTCCGAAGCGCCACACGATTTACCGTCTTCCGAAAACCGATTTGCTCAACGAAATCCCCATACGTTCCGCCTTCGATGAGCAGGAGCTCAAGAACACTGCGGCAGCGATCAAGTCAAAGTTCGAGGAATTCAACGTCTTCGGCTCTGTGGTCCAGATCAATCCCGGCCCTGTCGTCACGACGTTCGAGTTCAAACCTGAAGCGGGAATCAAGTACAGCCGCATCACTACGCTCAGCGAGGATCTTTGCCTCGGACTTCAGGCCGAGTCGATCCTGATTGAGCGCATCCCCGGCAAGCCGACAATCGGAATCGAAGTTCCGAACACCAAACGCGAGGTGATCAGTCTTCGCGCGGTGATCGAATCCGACGAATTCCAGGAATCGAGTTCCTTCCTGACCATCTCGATGGGCAAGGACATTAACGGACGCATCAAAGTGGCGGCTCTCGATTCCATGCCGCACGCGCTCATCGCCGGCTCGACCGGATCTGGCAAGTCGGTCATGATCAACTCGCTCATCATGTCGATTTTGTTCAAATCGACTCCCGATGAAGTGAAGATGATCATGGTCGATCCGAAACGCGTCGAGTTGGGAATGTATGAAGGTATTCCTCATCTGCTCACGCCCGTAATTACCGACCCGAAGAAGGCCGCCAACGCCTTGCGCAACGCGGTGCTCGAAATGGAGCGCCGGCTCCGGCTGCTGGCCGAACAGGGCGCGCGCAACATCGACCAGTACAACAAAAAGATCCGCAAGCTTCAGGCTGAGCCGCGCAGTCTGTTCGAAGACGAGGATCCCCGCGCCGAAGAAGTCAAACCTCTGCCTTACGTCCTCATCCTGATCGACGAATTGGCCGATCTCATGATGCTCGAAGGCCGCAATGTGGAAGAGTCCGTCACGCGGCTCGCGCAGATGGCCCGCGCCGTCGGGATGCATCTCGTGCTGGCGACCCAGCGTCCGAGTGTCGATGTCATCACCGGCATTATCAAGGCGAATTTCCCCGCGCGCATCAGCTTCCGTGTGGCTACGCGGGTCGACAGCCGCACGGTTCTCGACGGCATGGGAGCGGAACACCTCCTCGGAAAGGGCGACATGCTGTTTCTGCCGCCGGGGTCGTCGCGATTCACGCGTGTTCACGGCGCATTCGTCACCGAAACCGAGATCAATAAGGTTGTCGATTTCTGGAAGGCGCAAGCCAAGCCGGAATACGATCAGTCCTACCTCATAGCACCGCCAAGCGAGGATGGTGACGCCGAAATCGAGGACGGTGCTCCAGGCGATCAGGACCCCATGTACGAGGAGGCGCTGCGAGTAGTGCTCGAAATGGGTAAGGCTTCGACGTCCACTTTACAGAGGCGGCTGCGGCTCGGATACGGCCGGGCAGCGCGCATTCTCGATATGATGTACCGCGACGGCATCATTGGTCCGCCCGACGGCAGTAAACCGCGTGAAGTGCTCAAACGGCCGGAATGGCTGCGAGAAGTCGACCACGTATAACCGGGTTCACCGCCGCACATACAACCAAAGTTGCGCAAGGGCAATAGCGGGGGCTGGGTTATTGCGTTAGGCTTTGAGCAGCGTGAGAAAGCTTGTCTCCGCGCTGGCTTTGGCCGTCGTTTTCGCGGGGCTAAGTCAGGCAACACCGGTGGTCAAACCGGTGGCTGGCGCATCGAAAGTTCCGGACGCTCAGGTCGAGCGAACCATCCGGGCCAAGTTCGCGAAATCCAAAATCAATGCCGAACACTTCACCGTATCCGTACAGAACGGCGTGGCGACGATAGAAGGCAAGACCAATATCATCCAGCACAAGGGCGTGGCTACCCGGCTGGCGAAGACCGGCGGCGCGGTAGCTGTGCAGAATCACATTCAGGTTTCCGACTCTGCCAAGGCGAAAGCGGCAGCAAAGCTGGCGCAATATCGTCCTGGGGAAGCACCGGTGGCGCGGGCCACCGTGATACAACCTGGTTCAACCCAGTCAAGCACGACTCAGCCAAGCCCGACCCAGCCAGCCAAGCCGCAACCGTAATCCGTGCACATGTGGTAAAAGGTAATCAGCAGCGAAGTGACTCATGACACTCGAAGAACGCATGCTGAAAATGGAGGCGGTGTTCGGCGCCCAATCCGATCTGATGCGGGAGCTGCGCGATGCGGTGACAGTAACGGCCCAACTTGAAGCGCGGCAAAGCAGAGCGCTCAAAGAGCACACCGAATGGCTGGTCTTCCACGACAAGGCTCTGCGGGAGCATGACGAACGGATGAAGATAGTCGATGAGCGAATCGCCCGACTGGTGAGCGGGGTTGGCGAGTTTATGCGGCGCGAGAACGCTTCGGAGTAAAGCGCAGGACGGGACGATTTTTGTGACCCAGGCGGTGCGTTTGGAGAAAACGCACCGCCTGCTTGTTGGGGCCTCCAGCGGTACAGGAGTTACCCTTGAACCGCTCACCCAGGCCCATTATGAGTGCGTCGATCGCATAGAAGAAAGGGCCTCTGTACTGGTACTCAAAGCCGGGAATCCGCAGAAAAGTGGTACACGGTTGTCGTCCGATAACGCCCACCTGGTTTCAGAACGACAGACGGAAAGTCCGCTTTGTTGGGAGAATCCGGGAAGTGCTGCGTTTCCAGACAGAATGCCGAGCGTGGTCCGTAGACCTTGCCGCCCTTGCCCTTGAGCGTTCCGTCCAGAAAATTGGCGGTATAGAACTGCACGCCGGGTTCGGTCGTTAACACTTCGAGCACTCGGCCCGTTTTCGGTTCACTCACCCTTGCGGCCAGTTCCAACCCGGAGCCCGTTCTGTTCAGAACAAAGTTGTGATCGTATCCCCGGCCCAGCCGCAATTGCTCGTCGCTGGCATTGATCCTCTCCCCAATCGCGTGTGGCCGCCGGAAGTCGAACGGCGTTCCCTGCACATTTCGCAGCTCGCCAGTCGGAATCATCGTCTTATCCACGGGCGTGAAGCGGTCGGCGAAAATTGTCACCTGATGTCCCAGTACATCCCCCTTGCCCTGCCCGGCGAGGTTGAAATAGGAATGATTGGTCAGGTTCACAACCGTATCTTTATCGGTAGTCCCGGAGTAGTCGATCCTCAGCGCGTTGTTGTCCGTCAGAGTGTAAGTCACCGTGGCCGAAAGATTACCTGGATAGCCCTCTTCGCCGTCCTTGCTCTGATAAGTCAGTTCGAGGCTTTGCCCACCGTGGTCCCGCCAGGGCAATAGAGAACGGATGCCCACAACATACCCGATATCGGCCGGCTTCGTCGCAGTCCAAATCCGTTTGTCGAATCCGCGGTTTCCTCCATGCAGGGAATTTTCGCCGTTATTTTTGGCCAGCGTATACTCCACGCCATCCAGCGTGAACTGCCCGTGAGCGATACGATTGCCGTAGCGTCCGACGATGGCGCCAAAATAGGGATTCGGTTTTAAATATCCTTCGAGCTTGTCGAAACCCAGAACGACATCGCCGGGTGCCCCCGTTCGGTCCGGCACCCTTAATGAAACCACAACTCCGCCGTAGGTCGATATGGAGACCTCCATTCCTTTTCGGTTAGTCAGCGTGTAGAGATCAACCGCTTCGCCCGATGGAGTCCGCCCGAAATGCCGGCTGTTGCTCTTCGATCCGCAGGCGATGGTTAACATCGCAAGCGTTACCACAGGAACGATACGAAGCTTCACGCCGCTAATCGTACACCAGAATCTGTTCAATGCCGGAAATGACGCACGCTGGTGAAGACCATGGCGACGCCAAGCTGGTCCGCGGCGGCGATCACCTCCGCATCCTTCACCGATCCTCCCGGCTGAATAAATGCGGTCGCGCCGTGTTTCGCGGCTTGTTCCAGCCCGTCGGGGAACGGGAAGTAGGCGTCGGACGCGACAACAGTGCCATCCAGCGGCAACTGCGCTTTCATCGCGCCTATGTTTACCGAATCGACGCGGCTCATCTGCCCCGCCCCCACGGCCACGGTTTGTCCTGCGCGCGCATAAACGATCGCGTTCGATTTCACGTGCTTGACAACCTTCCAGGCGAATTCGAGGGCAACCCACTCCTCTACCGTGGGCGCGCGCTGCGTCTTCACTTCGCAAGTCGCCCGATCGAAGCCGGCGTCGTCAGGAGTCTGGGCGAGATATCCGCCGCTAATGCTCTTGACGATCAAGGGGTCGTGGGAGGACGTTACCCGGACGAGGCGGATGTTTTTCTTCGCCTGTAGTATGCCGAGGGCGGCTGCGGAATAGGACGGCGCGGCGATCGCCTCGACGAAAAGCCTGGCCAATCCGCCTGCGGTCTCCTCGTCGACTTCGCGATTCAGTCCAATCACGCCGCCGAACGCCGAGACCGGATCGCATTCAAGCGCTTTTCGATAAGCCTCCGCCAGCGAGGATTGTTCGGCGCAGCCGGCGGGATTTGTGTGCTTGATAATGGCGGCGGCTGGATTCGAAAACTCGGAAACAAGCTGCCAGCACGCATCCAGATCGACCAGATTGTTGTACGAAAGTTCCTTACCGTGGAGTTGTTCGGCACCCGCGATTCCAGTCGCGCCCGAAGCGTAGAGCGCAGCCTGCTGGTGCGGGTTCTCGCCGTAGCGCAACGACATCCGGCGCGGCATCCGTATATCGAGCACTGCGGGCAAAATCTCAGGCTTGCTGCCGACTTCGGCGAGACGAGCACTGATCGCGCGGTCATAGCCGGCAGTGGTCTGGAATGCCTGTTTGGCCAACTTCCACTTCGTCTCGCGAGAGAGCTTTCCGGCGGCGCGCAGTTCGTCGAGCACGGGCTGGTAGTCCGCTGGCGACGTTATGATCGCAACGTCCTGCCAGTTCTTCGCGGCCGAGCGGATCATCGTCGGTCCGCCAACGTCGATGTTCTCAATCAGGTCGTCGAGCGTCGCATCGGCGCGCGCGGCGATTTTCTCGAACTGGTAGAGATTGACCACCACCATATCGATCGGCACGATCTCGTGCTCACGGAGCGACGCCGCGTGCTGAGCGTTTTCCCGCACCGCAAGGATCGCCCCCGTGATCTTCGGATGCATGGTTTTGACGCGCCCATCGAGCATCTCGGGGAAGCCGGTGACTTCGCTCACATCCCGCACGGGGATCCCGCTTTCGCGCAACAGGCGAGCCGTGCCGCCAGTCGAGATGATGTCCGCGCCGAGTTCGACAAGGCCTCGGGCGAACTCCGACACACCGGTTTTATCGGTAACGCTGATCAGGACGCGCATGAAGGAATTCACCAGCGTATCAAGTGTGCATCTGTGCTTTGCACATGTGGAGTAGGCGTTTTCGCTGCGCCTTTTGGTTCACTTCCCCAATGCTTCGATCAACGCAGGCACTACCTCGAAGAGATCGCCTACGATGCCGTAATCGGCCACTTCAAAGATAGGCGCTTCGGGATCTTTATTGATCGCTACGATGGTCTTCGAACCTTTCATTCCCACCAAGTGCTGAATCGCGCCGGAAATCCCGACCGCGAGGTATAACTTCGGCGCGACGGTCTGGCCGGAACTACCTACCTGGCGCTCCATCGGCAGCCATCCGTTATCGCAGATCGGGCGCGATGCCGCCAGTTCGGCGCCCAGAGCATCGGCTAGCTTCTGGACCACCGGTATATTCCCGGCTTCCTTAATGCCTCGTCCGACGGAAACGATAATCTGCGCGGCGCCAAGATCGACAGCGCGCTGCGATTCGCGAAACAGTTCGAGCGGTTTCGTGCGGATCTGTTCCGGTTTCAAGTCCGGCGTCGTTTTCTCGACCAGAGCGGTTCCAGCCTGCAGGCTGTCCGCGCGATACGATCCGGCCTGAATCGATGCGAACCAGGGAGGATCGCCCTCGAAGCGTACATCGGCGTTGATCTTGCCCTGGAACAACTGGCGAACCAGCACGAGAGCGCCGCCATTGATCTTGTACGAGATCACGTCACTGACCAGGACACGGTTGAGTGCAGTCGCCAGCTTCGGGGCGAAATCGCGAACCTGATAGGTGTGTGGAAAGATTACATACTTCGGCTGGTGGGCTTCGATCAACTGCTTGAGCGCGATGGCGTAACCATCCGGCGTGTACTGGCCAAGCAACTCATGATCGACCGCGTGGATCTTCTTCAACTTGTAACCGGTGAGTGTCTGTGCAACCGGCTCCACCCCGCTGCCGAGTACCGCCGCAAATACCGGCAGATCCAACTCCGCACCAATCTGCTGCGCGGCGGCCAGCGCTTCGAGCGCCGATTTGTGCAGCTTTCCGTCGCGCTGTTCGAGAATCGCCAGAACGCCGCTCACAGGGCTCTCCTCATAAAACTCTCGCCTCAAACCGCAGTTTCTCGACCAGCTTCGCAGCGGCTTCCTTCGGAGGGCCATCGAAGATCTGTGAGTGTTTTGTTTTCTCCGGCATGTAAATGCGATCGAGTCGGATTGACGGACTGCCCGTACCAGCCAAGTCCGCGGCCGAAACTCGCCTAACCTCTTTGGTCTTGGCTTTCTTGATGCCCATCAAAGTGGCATAGCGAAGTTTCGTCGCACCGGATTGAATCGTCAACAGCGCGGGCAGCGGCATTTCGACGTGCTGGAACCAGCCGTCCTCCAGTTCGCGTTTGACCTTTATCCCATTACCCGCGGGCTCGACATTCATGATGATCGTGGCATGCGGCAACCCCATCACTTCGGCGAGAATCACGCCCGTCTGTCCGTAGCCAAGGTCGTCCGATTGCAGGCCTGTGAGGATCAGATCCGGCTTTTCCGCTTCAAGCGCCTTCGCCATGAGGCGCGCCAGCGCCAGGGGATCTGTAAATCCAGCCGGGGCGTTTCCAGGAAAAGCTTCGATGTGTATAGCACGATCCGCGCCCTTAGCCAGAGCTTCTCGAATGGTCTGAGCGGCACTATCCGGCCCCGCGCAAAGTACCACTACCTCGCCACTCAGTTTTTCTTTAAGCTGAAGACCCGCTTCGAGCGCGTAGGCATCCGGCTCGTTGATCTCCCAAGCCAGATCCGAATCCTCGATCCACGTTCCGGACGCATTTACCTTCAGCTGGCTGTCCCGCGAGGGCACTTGCTTGACGGCGATGACGATCTTCATAAACTACTCCGCGAAGCGTTTGAAAATCAGCGCGCCGTTCGTCCCGCCGAAACCGAATGAATTGCTCAGCGCATATTCGATCTTCATCGGGCGCGGTTGGTTAGGCACATAATCCAGATCGCAATTCGGATCCGGGTTTTCGTAATTGATAGTCGGGGGCGCGATCTGATGCCGTAAAGCGCAAACCACAATCCCCGCCTCAAGGCCGCCGGCGCCGCCCAGCAAATGACCCGTCATCGACTTGGTGGAACTAACAGCCAGCTTCTTCGCATGATCTCCGAACGCGCGCTTCATCGCGATCGTTTCCGCCTGGTCGCCCAGCTGCGTCGAAGTGCCGTGCGCGTTGATGTAATCCACTTGCTCCGGCAGGAGCGATGCGTCTTTGAGCGCGTTCCGCATCACACGGTACGCGCCTTCGCCGTCCTCCGGAGGAGCCGTGAAGTGGTGAGCATCGCCGCTCATCCCATATCCCACGATCTCGGCGAGAATTGGCGCGCCCCTTTTCTTCGCAAATTCCAGCTCTTCGAGAATCAGAATGCCCGCGCCTTCGCCCACGATGAATCCGTCGCGATCGCGGTCGAAAGGCCGCGATGCGTGCGCCGGATCGTCGTTCCGCTGCGACAGCGCGCGCATGGCGGCAAACCCGCCAACCCCGAGCGGCGTAATGCAGGCTTCCGTGCCGCCGCAGATCATCGCGTCCGCATCTCCGCGCTGAATGATCTTGAACGAATCGCCGATCGAATGCGCGCTTGTGGTGCATGCTGTCGCGGTCGCGGAATTCGGCCCTTTCGCGCCTGTGCGGATCGAAATATATCCGGATGCAAGGTTGATGATGGTGGCAGGGATAAAGAACGGCGAGATGCGCCGCGGTCCGTGCTCCAGCAGGTTCCTGTGTTCGCGCTCGATGACTTCAAACCCGCCGATGCCGCTGCCGACATAAACGCCAATGCGTTCGGCATTCTCCTCGGTCACCGTGAGGCCGGAGGAAGAAAACGCGTCGAGCATGGCCGCGATACCAATCTGGATGAAGCGGCCCATCTTTTTGATGTCTTTCTTGTCGATGAAGCGGGAGGGATCGAAGTGCTTGATCTCGCCCGCGATCTGGCAGTTGAACGCCGACGCGTCGAAGGATTCAATACGCGAAATGCCGTTGCGGCACTCGAGCAGGGCTTTCCACGTCTGCTCCGTGGTGTCGCCAATCGCGGTCAGGAGACCGGCACCGGTGACTACGACTCTGCGGGGAATAATCGTTCTCCTTTAAAACGCCGCGGATCAACGCGGTGAAGCCGCCCGGGAGAGCGCAAACTCGGGTATCCCACTTAAAGCGGCAACACATCCCCTTGGATGCTTCGATACACCCGTAAGTGGCAATCTTCCCGGGCCGCGGCGCGCCGGGGAGCAACTATTTCTTCTTGCCTTCAATGTAGGTGACGGCGTCTCCGACGGTTGCGATCTTCTCGGCGTCTTCGTCCGGGATCTCCAGCTCGAAGGCTTCTTCGAACGCCATGACAAGTTCCACGATATCCAGCGAATCGGCGCCGAGATCATCGACGAACGACGCCTTGTTGTCCACCTGGCTCTCGTCAACGCCGAGTTGTTCGACAATGATCTGCTTGACCTTCTGCTCTACGGGCGATGCCATACTTCCTCCACTATAGCTTGGCGGTTGAATTCGGGACGCGATTTTCACCAGGGGTAATTTCACCCGAGTTGCCGGTCGCGCAAAGTTCTGATTTTACACCAGGCCGCCAACCAATGTTCGAAATCGTGCAAAGATCGTTACATCGCCTCCAAACTCTCCGTCGTTCTCGTCTCCACCCGTAACCCTTTGAATATAGGCGCGGCGGCGCGCGCCATGGCCAATTTCGGGTTGGACGACCTGCGGGTGGTAAATCCCTACGAAGTCGCGTTTCGGGAGGCGGTGTCGGCCGTCGGCGGCGCGCCTGTGCTGAAAAAGGCGCGGGTCTTCGAAACCGTGGCCGAGGCGGTCGCGGACTGCTCGCTCGCAGTGGGCACCACGGCGGCGCAGAAACGTGAACTCCAGCAGCCGATCGCTTTGGTCCAGGAGGGGATGCAGGAAATACGCGAACATGCGGGACCAGTCGCGCTCCTGTTCGGGTCGGAGAAATTCGGGCTCTCGAACGACGACATGAGTTACTGCCATTCTTTACTCCGGATTCCTACGGCACCCGGGACGCCCTCCATGAACCTGGGTCAGGCGGTCGCGGTTTGCCTGTACGAACTCAACCGGGAGGCGGGTATCAAACCGCCGCGCCGATCGAGAACAGACTTGATCGAAGGCGCCGATGCAGAGCAGTTGACGAAGATGCTTCTCGATGTCCTCGAAAAGTCGGGCTACACAAATCGGATAACAGCGGTTTCGACGGAACAGAAGATCCGCCGCTGGGTCAGGCGTATGCGCCTGACCCAGCGGGATGTTCCTCTGCTCTTAGGAATCCTCCGCCAGGTGCTGTGGAAGTTCGATAAATAAGCGTGGCGCGCGCACTTTTGCGTGCCGTGTCGAGACTCGTCTCGACACTTGCGTTGACGGAAAATCATCTTATGAGCCCAGTCGATGCCATTCTCGCCGCTTCGAAAAACGGAGACTACGACCGCGTTCTCGCTCTCCTTGAAACCGACTCCGCCCTCGCTACCGCCTCAAACATGCTGGGCTCGCAGCCAATCCACGCCGCCCATTTCGGCGGGCACAAACGCATAGTCGACCTGCTGCTCTCACGAGGCGTCAACCTCGACTTCTTCCTCGCCTCCGAACTGGGCATGGTCGACCAGGTCGGCAGCGCGCTCGGGTCCGATCCAACGCTTGCCCAGGCTTTCAGCATAGCCGGCAGCACTGCCCTCCATCGTTCCTGCTACTGGGGACAGACCACGGTGGCCAGCATGCTTCTCGAACGCGGCGCGGATCCGAACGCCGTGACGCGAGATAGTTTCCTGCAAATTGCCCCGTTAGGCTGCGCGGTGGCAACGCCCGATGTCCCGAATCCGAGCGATCGCGAGGACGTCGTTCTTGATCTCGTGACGTTGCTGATCTCGAAAGGCGCGGACGCCAACGCTCGCCGCCGGGACGGTCTCACGGCTTTGCACAGTGCGGCCTGGAGAGGCCATCTGCGCGTGATTGAAGCGTTACTGACTCACGGTGCGGACCGGACAATTCGCGGTTACGAGGGCACCGGGCCGCACGCGGGTCATACGGCCGCCGACGTGGCCGCTGCCCAAGGTCAGACCGGAGCAGCCAAGCTGCTTACTGCTTGCTGAGCCGCTTCGTATACTCCGCGACTGCGGCGTCGTAGCCCGGAGGTATGTTGCGCGGACTGGTGCTGCGTACACTTCCATCGCCAGCTGCCAGCTTCTTCCGCAAAACCAGCTCCAGTTCGTCGATCTCGGATAACGCCTGTGCCCCGATCACCGACCCCAGCTGCGGATCGTTGGTCATGTGCCTCGGATCGAGTTCCTGAGCGCGCCGCACCAGATCCTGGTACTCGCGATTCAGGTCTTTATCGTCGATGACGGAACCGCGCAGCCGGCCGATGTCGCGCATCAGATCGTTGTAGACCTGCTCGGGCGTGACGTTGGGAGGCAGCACGCCCATTCGCGTATCGCCACCGCCGAAATTGGTGGCGTCGAACGGCTGATCGCCGTATGGTCCTGCATAGCCGTTGCGTGGCCCGGTGTTCACGCCGTAACCTCCGCCATAGGGACTATTCGTGCCGCCCCTCGGGCCCATACCGCCAGCCTGCTGTTGACTCCCACTCTGCTGGCCGCCACCTTGTTGACCTTGCCCCTGCTGTCCTTGCTGACCGCCCTGTTGCCCCTGCTGCGAGCCATTTCCCGCTTGCTGACCCTGTTGCTGGCCGCTTTGTTGACCCTGGCCGCCCTGCTGGCCCTTCTGCTGGCCGTTGTTGCCAGGCTGATTTCCCTGTTGCTGGCCGTTCTGACCGTTTTGACCCTTCTGCCCCTGCGAACGGTTCAGCTGCTCCATCTCACGCCGGATACGCTCAGCGCTGTTGAGCGCCTGTTGCATCGCCATCTGGCTCTTGTCGTCGCCCGCTCCTGCGCCCTGCGCCGCCGACTCCGCTTCCAGCCTCTTCATCTGGTCCCGGAGTTCGTTCAGCGCCTGCGTCACGGGAGCTTCCCGTATCGCCGCATACTGGCCCAATCCACGCCGCAGCGCTTCTTCGGTGAACTCCATGCGCGTGCCGATCTCGGCCTGCTGGCTCTTGCCCATGGCATCCCTCAGGTCCTTCGAGACGCCCGGCTGCGTGCCGGCGACATCGCGCGCCGCCTGCTGCATCTGCTTCTGGAGATCGTTGTACGTATCCAGCATCTTGTGCTTCTCGTCGGCCATCTGCTGCGCCGTCTGCTGGCTGCCCTGCCCCTGCCCAAAATTGCGCCGCAACCGCTGCTCGAAATCCTGCTGTTGCCCGGCCAGCTGCTCGGCCTTATTCGCGAGGTCGCCGATCTCCGATCCGTTCTGCTGTTTGCGCATCGACTGCAGTGTCTGCCCGGCTGCCTTCAGGCGCTCCGCGGCGCGTTGTGCCTCCGTCTGAGCCTGCGCTCCGCCCTGCTGCCCCTGTTGCCCGGGCTGCCGCGCCGATGCCGCGTTGCTCATATCCTGCTCCGCCTGTGACAGCTCCTTGATGGCCCGATCAAGCTGTTCCTGCATGGCCCGATTCAAGCCCTGTTGTTGACCGGAAGGCGTCTGACCGGGCTGCGGCTTAACACCCTGTTGCTGATTGCGCGCCGATTGCTGGCCCTGCTGACCCGGCTGGCCGCCCTGACTGCCGCTGCTGCCGCTCGATTGTTGCCCTTGTTGCTGACCCTGTTGCTGTTGACCCTGCTGGCCCTGATCGCCGCGCTGCAGCGCTTCCATCTGGCGCTTCAATTCCTCCGCTTCGCGGCGCAGCATTTCCTGTTCATACCGCTGTTGCGCCAGTTGCTGCGGATTATTCTGCTGCTGCTCGGCGAGTTGCTGCTGCCGGCGCGCCAGTTCTTCCAACTTCTTCAGCGCTTCGTCCACCTGCTGCTGCTTCTGTTCGGCCGCGGAACTCGCGTTGGTTTCGTACTGGTTCTTGTCTTTATCCAGCTCGAGATCGAACAGGTTCGCCAGATCGCGTCCGGCCCCGCCCCCTCCGCCACCTCCGCCTCCGCCACGGCTGATCTGAACTTGAATCTGCCGGAAGGTGGATTCTGCGCGCAGCAGATGCTGCAGTGCCTGCTGTTCAGGCGTCATCGCGTCCTGGAACGCGAGCCCTTTCAGCTTGTCGGCCGCCGGCGACATCGACGCCACCGCCAGTTCCATTTCCTTCACAAACTGCTGGAACGCCGCGCCGCTGCCATCCAGTTGCCGCGCTTTGGTGCGGTTTGCCAGCGACTGCGCCTGATCGCGCAGCTTGGCCTGCACTTCCGAAAGATACTTGCCATTTTCCGCCGCCGCTGCCTTGATCTTCGCGTCGCCTTTCAGCTGGTTGAAGGTCGCCGCGATGATTTCCTTCTCACGCTCGGAGATCTGCTGCTCTTCCTGACCCCCGCCACCACCACCGCCTCCACCGCCGCCCTGCGACTGTGAATACTCGAACTCGAACGGCACGGCCTGGACAAAGAACATGTCCGTCTTCGCTGGGTTCTTGCCGTCTCGCGCCGTTGCATAGAGGCTCACGATGTCGCCCGGGACGAGCTTGAAGTCTTCCAGCGAAAGCAACATGGTGCCTTCCACTTTCTTCGCGCCCTTCTCCTTGAGCATCGAAACCACTTTCTCGGGCGCGCCGTTCACCGAGTAATGCAGATCCAGTTCCTGCAGCGGGAATTCATCCTCGCCGGTAACCGTGACTCCCACTTCCTCGATCGGGCTGACCTTCGCGTCTTTCCCCGGCTTAGTAATATGAACCGTCGGCATCCCCACGCGACGCGCTTCGATGAAGTAGTCGTCGGTCAGGCGCACCAGCTCGCCGTGGTCCATCACCGCGATGTGATACGTGCCATCCTTCTCGATCGGAATATTTGTCGTGGTGCGATTGTCTTTCGCGGCTCCATTTTCTTTCGAAGCCTCGAGATCGATCGGCTTCCCTTCTTCGAACACCACCTGAGCGTTGCTCAACGGCTTGTCGGTCTGGATTTCAACCCGCGCCACCGTGCCTTCCACCGCGCGCAGATCGCCGCCGGGATCTTCCGTCAGCGACGGCAGTCCGGTCCACGACGGATAGTTATAAGTGACATGGATATTCTTCACCGCCGGCAGATCGACGGTATGCAGCTTATAGGTAGAGGACTTGATTCCGCCCGCTTCCACATAATACTGAAGATCGTCCGGGACGCGCACCAGCAGGAACGCGAATCCCGACCCCGCGCTTTGCGGCAGCATCGGCGCTTCTTCCCACTTCGACGAGTTCGCGTACTGCACCCAAACGTTCGCGTGCGACGACGTAAATCCGCTCAGAGTCGCGGTGACTTCCTGATCAGACTTCCGGCGGATCGTCTTCGAACCTGGCTGCACCGTGATGCTGTAAAAAGGCCGGATGGCCTGGTCCTTCGAATAGCTGCCCCACAGCAGCGACGTGCCGTAGCCGAAAACGCCCGGTCCCCAGAACATCAGGTACACGAGCACGCTCGCGGCAGCCGCGCCCAGTGACGCGAAACGAATGAAGCGGGCCTTGTCGATCACCTGGTCCGGCTCCGCATCGCGCGCCATGATCAGCGCATCTTCCGCCAACAAGGGAAGGAACGGATCGGCGGCGTTGTCACGCGAACGCTCCGTGAACGTGAGGAGGCGCTGGTCGAAACCCGGATGGCGGTTTTCCACTTCCTGCGCCGCGCGCCGGCGATTCATGCGCATGAGCGGCACTACGAGGCCAACGGCAATCGCGGCCCCAATCCCGAGGAACAGCACGAATCGGCCCAGGATCAGCCCGGAAGGCGTGAAGGCAGACAGCATAAGCGACCCAACGATCGCCACGGTCAATATCAGCGCAGCCCCGGCAACCGCCGCGGCGCCGCGAGTCCACGCGAACATGCGGAGACGATGCTCCAGCCGGTCCAGATATTGCGCAAGGCCTTCAAGCGGATTCATGCCTTCTCCTCTTCGCTAACTATTCGGCGTCGCCTATTCGGCAACCTCGGCGGCAGCGGACATGTGCCGGTTACCCAACACCGATTCCGCAATCGCCAGCACAGCTAACATTGCCAGTACCCAAGGCCAGATCTCCGCCCTGTCATCGCGCTGATCGGCCGACACGGCCGACGATGTCGAGTTTTGCCCCTGCCCGCTTTGTCCGAGCTTCGAGGCTATCCCTGTATTTTTCCACAGTTCCAGCGTCTCCGGCGGAACCAGTGAAAAATCGGACTCCCGGCGATCTGCATTTACTGACGCCAGCTCTTCCCGCCCGTTAGCCCGCCGGATATCGAAAAATCCCTGCGACGGGAACTGGAAGGTACGCGCTTTGGTCGATTCCGCCAGCGATAACAGCCGCTGGTCTTGTCCGCCCGCGGTGCTGGGCCCGACGATTTCAACCGGAACATCCTTTTCCCGCGCCGTCCGCAGTTCGACAAACGAGCCGACCTTGTAGTTCCCCGGCGCTGTCCCGATCCCGCCCATCTCGTGCGTTGTCTGGTCGAGGAATGGCAGCCAGACCGGCTCCACCGGCAGATTGTTGGCGATGTTATCGAGGGCCGACGTAAACACCAGCGCATGCCCCGATCCGACCTGACGATCTATGAACAAAGGAGAGCCGTCCGATAGTGTCGCCGCCACCCGCGTATCGGGAGATGCCTGCGGAAGTTGCAGCTTGACCGACTGATAAAACTCCACTCCACCCCAGTTCTGGGCACGCGAGAAGGCCGGGTAGGATGTGTCGACCGACGCCACCGTCAGCGGCGATTCCCGCTGCGGGTCGATGGTGTTGAGCTTCATCACCTGCAGATCGGCGATCGGCAAATGCCGGCCTGGCGTCGCATTCTTGCCCAGCGTCATCAGCACGGACCCACCACCCTGCACGTATTTCTCCAACGCATTTTCCAGCTTTTCCGGCAATGGACCGGGATCGGACAGGATCACGAACGCATATTTCGGCACGTTGGCATTCCCCGACTGATTGGCGGGTAAAGACTCCAGCGTGAACGCGGCCTCCGTCGACGATTCCAGCGCCGTCCTAACATAGAGCGGACTCCCAGCAGCGCTGTCGCCGTACACCAGTAACGCCGGTTTGGGGTCGGCGCGTTCCACCGAGAACAGCCAGTGATCGTCCTGCGGAAACGCATCGGCGCTGTCGATCTGCACTTCGCAGCGGGTCAAACCGTACGGTGCGTCGAGTGTTAGAAACTCCACCGTCGCGCGCCCATTCGCCGGAACCTTCACCTGCTTCGTCTCGAGTGGCTTGCCGTTGGCGAGCAGTGTGACTTTTCGAACTGCATCGACCGTACCGTAGCCAGCGACAGTCGCGACAGTCCGCACTTTCTTCGTGTCGAAAACCCGGCGCGGCGCTTCCACGTTTTCGACCGTCCAGTTCGGCACAAGAGTCGACGCCACCGGGTGGATCTCCATCTTGGTGCCGTCGTCCAGCCTGAGATCGGAAAAGCTCGGTGGCAGAGACGATTTCTGAACGTCGGTAAACACATGCGCCACGATGTCGGTCTTCAGGCTCTCCGAAGTGGAGCGCAGCACGCGCGAGAGTTCCGCGTATGAACTGGTGTCGTCGCCGGGCTCGATGGCCGTCAGCGCGGCGCGCAATGCCTGCTTGTCCTGCGTCATGTCGGTGAGCAGCTTGGATGCGCCACCGAAGGAAATCACCTGCCCGCGGTCGACCTCGCGCATCGCATTGATCTGATCGAGAGCGGCTTTTTTTGCGTTGGCAAACCGGTCGTCCTGCCGCATGCTGAACGAGTTATCGATGGCGAATACCATCGTGCGCCCGCCATTGGCCCGGGCAATGGTGGCCGAATGGAAATACGGACGCGCGAAAGCCAGTACCAGCAGGAGCACAAAAAGACAGCGCAGCGAAAAGAGCAGCAGATACTTCAACCGGCGATGCTTGATCGAGCTCTGCGTGCGCCGCTCGAAGAACATCAATGAGCTGAACGGGATGGGCGTCTGGCGATATTGCCGGAGCAGGTGAACGTATACCGGCAGGCCCAGGATCGCCAGCCCGCCGAAAAACAATGGTGCCAGGAAACCCAACTACATCCTCCTCTGGCGAATCGCCAGAAAGTTCCGCAAGCCCTCATCGAGCGGTCTGGCGGTGTTCATGAAAAAGTAATCCAGCCCCGCCGCGCGAGCCTTTTCCGACAGCAGCCGCATGTGTTCGTCGATCTTCGCCTTGTACTCGTTTCGCGCGTAATCCGGCGAGACTTCCATGGCGGATTCGTCTTCTACGTCCTGCAGCAGGACAGGGTCGCGAAACTTCGGCGCCAGCTCGTTCGGATCCAGGATATGGAACAGGACAACCTCGTTACCGCGGTAACGCAGCGGCTCCACTACTTTAACGATCTGTTCCGGCTGCTCGTAAAAGTCCGACATCACGACCACAATGCCGCGCCGCTTCAGGAACTCCTGGAAATGAATAAAGGGCTTCGAAAAATCCGTCCGCGAGCCCCCTTCGGCCTTCTCGATGGCGTGCAGGATTCGCATCAGCTGGCCCTGCCGCGTCGACGGCGGAATGTAGTTGGACACATCCTGATCGAACACGATCAGCCCCGTGGCGTCGCGCTGCTGGGATGAAAGGTACGCCAGCGAAGCCGTGAGATAGCGAGCGTAATCCAGTTTCCGGATGGCGCCCGATCCATAAGTCATGGAAGCGCTCGCATCCAGCAGTAAGAGCAACTGCATGTTGGTCTCGCCCTTGAAGCGCTTCAGATAGAGGCGCTCCGTCCGCGCGAAAACGTTCCAATCGATATGGCGGAGGTCATCGCCCGGCACGTACTGCTGGTATTCGGCGAACTCCTGGCTGAAACCGAACTTCGGCGAGCGATGCAGCCCCGCGACAAAGCCATCCACCACCGTCTTCGCCACCAGGTCGAGAGACGAAATGGAAGCCAGCACCGCGGGATCGAGAAACTGTTGCAGCATTGTCAGATTTGTGGCGCTGGCGGTCTTTGCCGCCGGCGTTCTTAATTTAAATAACGCAGTGCTACAAAGCTACTCCCTCGGCGCGGGTTTCAGCTCCAGCACCTGGCTCAGGATGTCGTCCTGCGTCAAACGATCCGATTCCGCATGGAAATTCATCAAAATCCGATGCCGGAGGATCGGGATATACAAAGCGCGAATATCTTCGAAGCTGACGTGATAGCGGCCTTTCATCAGCGCCCGGGCTTTCGCCGCCAATACCAGATACTGCGCGGCGCGAACGCTGCCGCCGTAGTTGATGTACTTCTTCACCACGTCGGGCGCGCTCGGATCCTTCACGCGCGTGGCGCGCACCAGATCGATCGCGTACTTCGCCACCGTTTCCCCGATCGGCGTCATGCGAACCAGTTGCTGGAATTCGAGAATCTCCTCAGCCGACGTAATCGGATCGGCCTTCGCCACATGCGTTGTGGTCGTCAGATCGATCACAGCCAACTCCTGATCCGCCGTCAAATAGTCGAGCAGGATATTGAACAGGAAACGGTCGAGCTGCGCTTCAGGCAGCGGATAAGTCCCCTCCAACTCGATCGGGTTCTGCGTCGCCAGCACGAAGAACGGCGCGGGCAGCTTGTAATAATTGCCGCGCACCGTGCACGAGTGCTCCTGCATGGCTTCGAGCAGCGCCGATTGCGTCTTCGGCGGCGTCCGGTTGATTTCGTCCGCCAGCAGAACGTTGGCGAAGATCGGCCCCTGCACGAAGGTCCACGTGCGGTGGCCCGAGACCGGATCTTCCTCAATGATGTCCGTTCCGGTGATGTCCGTCGGCATCAGATCGGGCGTGAACTGAATGCGTTTGAACAAAAGGCCAAGTACTTGGGCCATGGTTCGCACCAGCAGCGTCTTCGCCGTGCCGGGCAACCCCGTAATCAGGCAGTTGCCGCCGACAAACAAGCCGATCCGGACCTGTTCAATCACTTCGTCCTGGCCGACGATCACGCGTTTGACCTGCCGGACGATCTCGCTATCGACTTCACGGAATCGCGCAATGCGGGATTTCAAAACGTCCGGTTCTAGTTGGGCTGTAGACATTAGCTCTTATATTCTCTCTCCCGCGCACGACGGACCTTCGGCCCGTGCGCTGTTTTTAGTCGCGCACAACGGACCTTCGGCCTGTGCGCTATTTATCGCCTTCGCTCACTTCGAGCAGCAGCTTCTGGGCCGGCTTGAAATTCGGCGCGGCTTCCAATGCTGTAACGGCTTCCTCTCTGGCCTGATCTTTCCGGCCCTCGGCCTTAAAGGCCCTTGCAAGATTGTAATGGCTGCCCGCCGCATCTATAGGATGCATCGCGATCAAAGCCTGATATTCGAGTACCGCACCTTTCGCATCGCCGGTTTCGAGCAACATTCCGCCGAGGCGTTCATGAAGCTCCGCGTCCTGGGGAAAGATGAAGTTCAGCCGCTCCAGTGCGGTTTCCGCTTCCTTTAGTTTTCCGGCATCCTGGAGCAACTTCGCGTACCTCTTTATCGTGTCCGGGTCGCGCCCGCCGATCTTCGAGTACTTGCTCCACTCCTCCATCGCGCACGCTTTATCGTCCTTTTTCAGACACGCTTCAGCGACGAAAGAATAAACGTTGCCGGCTTCCACGTAATCCGGATACAGGCCTTCAATCGTGCGGCCTTTGGCGATCACTTCGTCGTTTTTCCCGTCCTTGGCGAGCTGGTTCAGCTCGCGTACCTGCTTGGTCCAGTCGGTAAAGCCGGCGACGGTCTTCCCGGTCTCTTTGTCGATCATGGCAAGGAAGTCCTTGTCGAAAGCCTCGGGCTCCAGCCCCAGCTGATCCTTAATAACATCGACGGTGGGACGGTTCTTGCCAAACTCGTGGACCATATCCAGCAGTTTCGATTCGCCCCAGCGCGCTGAGATGTAATCGCAGATTCTGCCGGCCTGAAAGTACGACACTATCACCTGCGATGGAAATGTCGGATGAACGAAACCGCGGTCGATTTCAGCCACAGGCAAAAGCTTCTTGTCGCGAATCGCCGCGATGATCTCGGGCGTCATTCGGTCGCCCCAATCCGAATGACCCGTGGCCGCCGTCTCTTCATGGACGGCGAGACCTTCGGTGAACCAGCGCGGCATCCGTTCGTTCGTCAGGCTGAGAATGTAAGCGTGGCTCATCTCATGCCACATCGTGGTGGCCCAATGGAAACTCCCGGGTGGCCGGCCCGAGGGGCTGTCCATCGCGATGATGTTATTGAACGTGACGCCGAGAATGCTGCCCATACCCGGCAGGCCCGCGGTGCGGACGGCAAAATCGTCGTGATCCGGATAGACTTCGATCTGAAGCGGCACTTTCAACTTGAACTGGTATTTCTTTTCGTAGGTCGCCATGGCGCGCAGCATTTCCTCCTGGAAATACGGGCGCAGAACGTCCTCTTCCTTCTTGCTCAGCCTGAGTACGGTTGTCGGAGTACGGAACGTATCGAATTTCTTGTAGCTGTCGATCAGCGTCAGAGAGTTGGCGGTCGACGCGTCGCGGAAATGATTCTCGTAAGCGAGGTCCAGCTCGTTTTTCGCCTCGTCCTCGCGCCCCAGACGCATCAGATTGATGCCAAGCTGCGAATGCGCGCTCCAGAGATCCGGCGTCGCCGCAATCGCCTTGCGATAGTACTGAATCCCTTCCTCATACCGCCGGTTGATCACATAAAAATACGCGACGGTCTCATAACCCTTGCCCCGATTCCCGATCTTCCCTACCCAGGGAGACTCTTTGTCCGCAAGAAGATCGATCGCAGCCTTGACCGCAATGGCTTCCGCGGCATCGGACTGGATCGCCAGCGCGGCATCCGCCTCGGATTCCGCCTTCTTCTGGTTATCGTCCTCAAGCGCTATCTTCGCCATCAACTCATGGGCTCGATAGAGCTTCGGATCGGCTTCCAGCGCCTTGGCCGCATAATCGTTGGCCTTGGGGTCGTAGCTGTCTGCCAGCAGCTGAGCTACGCCCAGCAGCGCGCGGGCGTTCTTGGCATCGATCCCGAGGGCCTCCTCGTAAAGCTTCTGCGCCTCCACGGGATTGAACCGCTCGTAAAACATATCGCCGTACCGGGCGCGGTACTCTGCATTCTTCGGATTCGCCTTGAGCAGAGCCTCAAACACGACCTTGGCGTTGTCGTAATCCTGCGCCCGCCAAAGCGCCTCCGCCCGTTCAATAGTCTGCCCGAACGCGGGCACCGCACACAGGAAGCCTAAAACAATAAGCCACTGAACCTTTACCCGCAGCACTGTCTGTAGCTGTGGCGCTGGCGATCTTGTCGCCGGCGATTTTGCCTGAACAACCCCACCGGCGACAAGATCGCCAGCGCCACAGCTACAAAACCGTTTCACTTGTCGATGGCCTCCTGCGCCCGCGCCAACTCCAGCAGCAAGGTCGTCAACTGCTTCTTATAATCGTCCGGCGCCATCAAAGACTTCTGATACTTCAGCGCATCGATCTTGTTCTCGATGTCCTCTTTCTTTGCAATCAACTCGCGCTTCGCCGGGTCCGTCACCACCGCCGAAGCCGAACCAAACTTCAACAACGGAAACGCCGCCGCTCGCTGCTGATCGTCGATCTGCGGATGCTCCGTCGCCAGCCGCTTCTGTTCCGTATAAAACTGGGCAGTCTTCTTCTCGGCATACTGAAAAGCTTCGAGCGCCGAAATAGTTTCGTTCTTGTCGAGATCGGCCGCCGGATCCCGCAGCGCTTCCACCCAATACCGCGCGAAAACAGTCGCGTTCTTCTCGGTGCCGGATTTCGTCGCTGTGATCACAGTGCGATTTTCCTTCTTCAACACGCTGGTGGCCCCGCCGCTGGAACTGGTCATATCGACCACCAGCTGCCTGCCCGCGGGAATCTTGTTCAGCAATGTTGCCAGCTCGGTCGCCGAAATATCCGGCCCAGGCAGGTTGAACTTATACTCGGTGCCATCGAAGGTTCCGTGCCCGATCATCATCAGCACGAAAGCGTCCTGCGGCTTGGCTTGCGAAGCGATGCGATTCAGCGCCGCTTCCATCTTCACGCGCGTCGCGTCCGCGCCCTTCAAAGTTTCCACAACGCGATCGCTCTGCGCGCCAGTCTTCAGGATCTTATCCGTATCGGTGGCGAGCGCGGCGAAGCGCTGCTCATAATCCGGCTCTCCACCCAGACCCGCGACCGTCAGGATGTAAGTAGCGCCAAACGCGGGCACGGCTGCGATCAGACAAAAGGCGCAGGCCAAAGGCCTACTCCACAAGATTGCCCGTGTGGAGTAGGCGTTACCGCCTGCGCCCTTGTCGCTGGTTCTCATACAACACCCCATTTACGCCGCAGCAGCCACTCTCCACCTCTAATCAGAATCACCAGCAGAAACACGATCGGCATGTCCCAGATATCCAGGTTATCGTGCGCCGTAATCCCGGCTTCGGAAACGGCAACCTCACCGGACAGCTTCTTCGCGTTCGAAGGCGTGTAATAGCTGCCGCCCGTGTCGCTCGAGAGCTTTTCCAGCAAATCCCGATTCTGCGCCGCACCGAAATTCTCCGCCACGCCGTCTTCCCTGCGAAACGTCAGGGCGTCCTGGCCCAGCTCGGTCTTGTCCTGCCGGGCGGTCGTCTCCGCCACATAGGTTCCCGGTTTATCGGCCGTATATTCGCCCGTATACATCCCCGGCTCCAGAGGGTCCGGCTTCAAGTCCACTATGTCCGAACCGCCGTCGGGCTTCGAAATCGTGGTCCGTACTGTAGCGCCGGATACAGTTTCGTAATTCTTGTCTCTCACGCTCACGCGCAGCGGAACGTGCGTGTCGTCCGGCAACACCTGATGCGGAGTAGACGCCAGAACGGGTCCAGGCGTTTCGGTCACCAGCCAGCGCAACAGTTGCGACCAGAACATGGAGTGCGTCCGGTCCGCATGATCCTGCAGCATCTTCCAGCGCCAGCTGCCCGCCGTCGCGAATATGCCCACACGCCCGTGACCGTAATTCTGAATCGCCAGCAGCGGCGTCGGACGATGCCCGGTCTCCGCCACATTCATCAGCACAACGGCGCCAGGCTTGGGCGCTCCCATCACTTCGTAATTCGCCACCTGCGGCATTTTCAACCAGCGCGCCATATTCTGGTCGCGTTCTTCTTCGATCCGGCAGATCACGCTCTCGCGGCCGGCATCGGTCAGGGTCGCCGTTGCGAAATCGCGGCTCCAGTTCTTTTCCGCCGTCAGACGCAGAGGCATCATCTCGGCCATCGGCGATTTCGCATAAGCTCCCTCGGACAGCGCGAACCGCCCGGCGAGGAAAAGCACGCCACCCCCGCGACGATCGGCGAAATCGCGGATCATCGCCTGCTGCTCGTTGCTGAAATAGTTGGCTTCGACACTGCCGATGATCAGCCCGTCGTATTTAAACAGCTCTTCGGCCTTCGTGGGAAAACCGTCCTGCACCGCCCGGTCCTTGTCGCCGCTGCCCTGCACATAGATCTTGTTCTGCGTGGTGCGCAGAATGGTCGCAATCTCAATGCTGGGATCGTCTTCCAGAGCGCGCCGAATGAATTTGAATTCCCAGCGCGGCTCGCCTTCCATATAGAGGATACGCATCTTCCTCTCAGTAACATTGACCAGCCGCACCACGGCGTTATTCTGCGTGTTCTGCTCGCCAGCCACCGGCGCCACGCCGATCTGAAAACTATGCGCGCCCGCCGCCCCCGCGTTGAAAACGATGTTTTCGCTCTGCTCCGCGTCGGGTTTCAGCACGATTTCCTGCTCGGCGATGGGATGGTCGTTCTCCCGCACCATCAGCTTCACCTTCGACCCCGCGAAGCCGTGCTGCCGGATGGCGACCCGAGCGTTCAACCTTGATTGCGCCAATGCCCGCGCCGGCGCCGCCACGTCGACGATCTCAATATCTTTCGCGAAATGATCCGGCCCGAAACCGACCGTGTGAACCGGAACCCGCAACTGCCGCAACTTCTCGATCGTCTCCCGATCGATACCGCCCGTATTGTCGCCGCCGTCCGAAAGCACCACAATGGCGCCCAGCGGCATGGTGCCCGCTTCCGACGCAATGTGCTTCAGGCTGTCGCCAATGCGCGTTGCGTTGTCATCCGCCGCGAGACCGCGAGCTTGATCGATGCGAACGGCATCGCGTCCGAATTCGTACAGACGTACCTGAAACCGCTTGGTCAAATCGGGAAGCAGCTGATTGTCCAGCAGGTCTTCGGCGTTCTGCAGCCGGGGTTTCCCGTCGTCGGCAATGCCCATGCTGCGCGAATGATCCACCAGTACAGCCACCACATTCTGCTGCGGGCGCAGCCGCGCCACGCTGATCGCCGGGTGCCACAACATCAAAAGAAGCAGCGCGATCAAAGCCGTCTGCGCCAGCCAGATCACAATCGACCGGGCACTCGTCAGGAGCCCGTGCCGCTGCCGCATATTCCAGAAAAGAGCAGCACCAGCCGCCGCGATGAGCAGCAACAGCAGCCACACCGGCCATCCCGACAACAAGACAAACTTGCCCTTCTCAAAGATGGCTGGTGGATATTTGAACAGAAACTCAAACATTGTCTTGGCCCGGCAAATTAGTGCGTCATTGCGTAGATGATGTAGTTGATACCCAACCGGTACGCTTGGGACGTATATTTCGTTTCATATTGCGGATTGTCCGCGTGCTCCCACGCATCGCCGTCGTCCTGATTGAAGCACATTGCGACCATCACTCGCCCGTCGTCGTCGTAGATCGCCCGCCAATGAGGCATCTTTCCGCCGTTTTCGCACTTTTCACAGATTCGTCCGCTGTACAAGTATTGAAGACCAGGCACTTGTACGCGGTGTTCCAAATCATACACCGTATGAAAGATCGGATCGGCATCGGGCAATTCCACGATAGTCCGGTCGGGAAAAATCCGGCTCATGCTTTGCGTGAAGACGTCCCACTCGAACGTGCCGTGGAAATCGTCCACCATCAGAAACCCGCCGCGCAGGAAGTACTCACGAAGCAGTTTGCATTGCGCGTCGGTAAGATCCCAATGGCCCACTTCAACCGCATACACCCAGGGCCAGTTGAAGATTTCATCGGGATCGTTAATGAGATCGATCACCTGTTCGGTGGATCTCGTGTGGATGCGGGTCAGGCGTCTCACGCCTTCCAAAAACTGCCGGTCGGCTTTGGGGAAATCGGTAGGCCAGCTGCCACGTTCGCCGCTGTAACCCGCGTAGCGTCCCGACGGATAGCGCAGCCGCGCGAACGTCCACTCGGTCTGCTCAAAGGCATCCTTGGGGACCGCCGTGGGATTATCCTCTTCGCCTGTGTATTCTTTGAAGCGCGCTTGGAAAGCGAGCAGTGCAGAGAACGCGCAGCACAAAAGGACCGCGAGTATCGCAATGCGGAAGCGCATGTCCTTTTACGTTAAATCAGCGTACGAGGCCAGAATAACACGCGAACGCGGTGGTCAGTTCGCGGCCCGCAGGGGATTGACGATCTTCACACCGGCGAAGTCCTTTTCGTTATCGGTGACAACGACGCAATCGTTCGCTTCAGCGATGGCGGCAACTATCATGTCGAGCGGGCTTCGTGGCTGTCCCGTCGCCGTTTCCCCTGCCATCAGCCGCGCCCAGACAAGACCGGCCTTCTCGTCGAACGGGAGCACGCGGCCGGCGAAAAGCGCCTGCGGACCCTCGGGACCGGAGAACCAGCGTTCCAACTCCCTGCGCTTTTTCCCTGGGGGTTTCTCCAATAGCCCGCGCCGGATCTCGGCGACCGTCAGAGAGCAGATAAGCAGATCCTCGTCAGCCTGTTGGGCCATCCACGCGACGAGCGCTTCCGACGGCACCGGTTTGGTGACGTTGCTGATTATGTTCGTGTCGAAGAGATACCGGATCACAAGTCAACCCGGCGGCCTGCCGTCACCGGGCGTTTGATATCCAGATCGACACCAACCAGGGGCGACCTGCGCAACGCGTTGAGGATGCCGCCCTTCTTCGGCGGCTCCCTCGAGATGGTGCGGCGCACGGTGGCGCGAATTCGCCCCGAATCCGGTCCGTTGTCGGCAAGCCGCCGCGCGAGCGACCGGATCAGCGCGCGGTCGGTGTCGAGCCCGAGAACCTCGAACCGGGCCATCCCGCGCTGGTTGAGGCGCTTCCGATAATTTTTCAGCGCTCGTTTTTGCGGCGTGTCATTCATGGCGAAGTTCTCCTTGTATCCAGGATGTCCCGATTCCAGCACGGAACCGATATGGCGCAGTTCTGCTGCGAATTTCATGAGACCGCGCGGTGGCGCTGGCGGTCTTGCCGCCGGTGTGGACTTTCGTCGGTGCCCGAGCGAGCGGCGGAAAGACCGCCAGCGGTACATAAGCTACGAACGGTCGTTTTTTCGATTTGGAGCGCTCCACTCCAGTTTGGTTTCGCAGTCTGGACTGCGGCAACCCATTACGAGGGCTCCTGCCGCCTATTTTGACATTCGCGCGCGCGAGCCTCGAGGATTACGCGGCTTAGTGCCCCGGAACATCATAGGTACGTCCGGGTTCTCGATTGAAAGGTAGCACGCGAGTTCGGAAAAGACGGTTATGACGAATGTGCGAATGGCTTGTAGGTGATAGCAGGAGAGTATGTTCAGATTATTTTAAAATCCGGTGAACGGTTGTGGCGCACTGTCGTTGCGGCGGCCATTTTTCGGCTCCCCTGAGCTGCGCCGGGCTCAAGCCGCGTCCCGAACCTCGATAGACAGCCGCTTACCGATCGCCGCGAACGCAGCTTCCATTTGATCGAGCTTCGAATGATGCGAGATGTCCAGCAGCCGGTCGACCTGGCTCGGAGAGCATTTCAGCCGGCGCGCGAGGTCGATCTTTTTGACGCCGGCGGCGCGGAGCGCGGAGTAGAGCCTGAACTTCGCCTCGCTCAGCGCGGGAACCCGCACCATGCGCATGCCGCGCCTCAGGCTGCCGGGCACAGGAAGATCCGCCCACTTCTCCGTATAGAAGGTGAGGGCCAGTTCGAGAGCCTCCGAAGCCATGGCCATCGCCTCTTCAATTGTGTCGCCCTGCGTGATGGCTTCCGGAACGTCCGGAAACGTAACGACAAAACCGCCGGCCGTCCTGTCCGGCGTGAACTTCGCGGGGTATTCCATCGCCTTTCCTCTCATTTCAGACCGAGCGCTTTCCTGATGCCCTGCACGGTGCCCGTCTTCATTTCTTTCTTGTCATGAATCGGAAGAACGGTCTGCCTGTCGCCGAGATACACCTTCAAGTGGCTTCCTTTTTGCGTGCCGAACGTGCATCCCTGCTTTTCCAGCCACCGCTTCAGTTCGGCGCTCGTCAAGTCTCCATATTATACAGAAGTGAGAAAAATAGCTAATGCCGGTTTGTGGGATTGCGGGAAGCGGAGATGAGGGGGAGATGAGCGAAAATGGTCGGGACCCTCAGCAATCGCCGGATGTACTGGACGGTGCGTTGTGCTATCGCCGAGCCTTGTTGTCCTTCACCTCGGCTCATCTTGGCTGGTTGCCAGCCGTCCTTTGATGCCTCATTGTGCTTGGAGCTTCCTCTTCTGGAAATCCTTGTACCGCTCTATTAATGCTTCCTTTGAAGGTAGGTCGGCAGGCGCACAAGCGAGCTTTCTTCCGGCGAGCTCTCCATACTCTTTGGCAAGACTTGGGTGCAGCTCGACCCGAAAATGCTCCGGTTCAATCCCGAGCAGGTCCAGATCAAACAATGTGTGGATGTCAGATCTCAGTAACAGCCCGTTTTTTGGATGATTATCCTTCTCGCCTCGATATGGCTTGATGTGGGCCGCTTCCAGCACCGCAAGGGCCGTACATGCGGTCACTAGGCAACGGTTCCGATGCCTCTTACACAAACCACGTCAATCGAAATCGTGTCCACAATCCCGCAATCGTGGACACTATTCAAAATGAGACAAGGACTGCCCGCATGATCTGGCTGCTGGTCGAATCGAAGATGTTCACCTCGGCTGCTTACGACCCGGATAAGCAGATCCTGTATCTGCGATTCCGCAAGACGGGCGATGTCTATCGCTACTTCCAGTTCCCGCCTGAGGC
>Ga0182024_10002194_pt1 | contig 48988 bp, 52 predicted proteins | sample P32metaG_FD_120480 | JGI IMG/M metagenome (GOLD analysis project Ga0182024, IMG submission 120480) | Permafrost microbial communities from Stordalen Mire, Sweden - P3-2 metaG (Illumina Assembly) | ecosystem: Environmental > Terrestrial > Soil > Wetlands > Permafrost | place: Sweden: Stordalen...
CGGCAAGGTCAAACGCTTCAAGCGTATAGCCCTACGCTGCGAGAAGACCGCGAGAAACTTCGCCTCCCTCGTCGCACTCGCCTGCGCATTCATCTTGATCAAATCCGTCCACACGGCCTAGCCACCTTCGGCTCGGCAAAGACAGGCTCGGAATCTACTCAGGTCCAACTTCCTCAAGGCCGGGAGGGTCGAAGATGGCGTTCTCCGAAGTGGATTTGGCGCTCGCCAAACTGATCCGAGACCTCACGCGGGACCTCGGTGTGAATGGTGAGGGCGTGGGCGTAATCTTGGACCGTGTGGATCAAGTGCACGGATTGCGAATGGCGCTGACCGAAGTGCTACGGTCCGCGCACGAACGATCCGCTCTCCATGACGCCGGCTCGCGGAAGGGCAAAGATCAGGACCTCAAATGATCGCTCTGGGGGCCGAACGAGGCAATCGGTGATGCCCGCGCTCTACGCCCGGTCAGCAGGTATCCTTCGAGCCAGCCCTCGCACTGGTGTTCGCTGAGCATCGAGTCAAGAACCTGTCCGGCGGGCGCGAGGAACTCGTCATTCTCGACTTCGCGGGCATCCCACTGACGGTTGGTCACTTCGAAAACCGCTCCGAGGAGGTTCGAGAGCGTCTCATCAGGACCGAAAATGCGGAAGTTGCGTTGATCCTGGTTCAGCTTGACCACATCGCGCAGGAACTGTCCCAGCACCAGCGTATCCTGGCCGTCAAGGGCGCCGGGCTACGGTACGCTGACCGCGTGGTCGTGGAAGTCCGGCATGCGCAGGTCGCGCAGCAGAATGCCGCCATTGGCGTGCGGGTTGGCGCCCATCCGCCGGTCGCCCTGCGGCGCCAGCTCGGCCAGTTCCGGCATCAGCCGGCCGTTTTGATCGAACAGCTCCTCGGCCTTATAGCTTTTCATCCAGCTTTCGAGTTGCTGGACGTGTTCGGGGTGCTCGGCATCCGCGAGCAGCGGCACCTGGTGAGCCCGGAAGGTGCCCTCGACCTGCAAGCCGTCGACTTCCTTCGGCCCGGTCCAGCCTTTGGGCGATCTGAGGACAATCATCGGCCAGCGCGGACGGATGGCGGCATCCTTGTTCCGCGCATTCTTTTGGATTTGCCTTATGTCCTCGATGGCCTTCTCGAGGGTTGTGGCCATCAGTTGATGCATCTTTTCCGGCTCGTCGCCTTCGACAAAGTAGGGCGTCCAGCCGCAGCCGCGCAGAAACTGTTCCAATTCCTCGTGCTCGATGCGGGCGAGGACGGTCGGGTTGCTGATCTTGTAGCCATTGAGATGCAGGATGGGCAACACGGCCCCGTCGCTGATCGGGTTAAGCAGCTTGTTGGACTGCCACGCGGTCGCCAAGGGGCCGGTTTCCGCTTCGCCGTCGCCGATGACGCAGGCGACGATCAGTTGGGGATTGTCGAATGCGGCTCCAAAGGCGTGGCTGAGCGAATAGCCTAACTCGCCGCCTTCGTGGATCGACCCAGGAGTCGTCGGCGCAACGTGACTGGAAATCCCGCCAGGGAATGAGAACTGCTTGAACAGCTTCTTGAGCCCGGCTTCGTCCTGGGTGATGTTCGGATATACCTCGCTCCAGGTGCCTTCGAGGTAGACATTCCCCACGATCGCCGGGCCGCCATGACCGGGGCCGGCGATATAAAACATGTCCAAGTCATACTTTTTGATGACCCGATTCAAGTGAACGTAGATGAAGTTCTGACCTGGCGTCGTGCCCCAATGCCCGACCACCAGCGGCTTCACGTGCGACAGCTTCAGCGGCTCTTTCAGCAGCGGATTATCGTAGAGATAAATCTGCCCGACCGACAGGTAGTTGGCGGCGCGCCAATAGGCGTTCATCCGGCGCAACTCGTCGGACCCGAGTGTCGCCTGCCTATCGGGAGACCGAATGCGATCGCTTCGGTTCTGAGGCTCCCGGGCTGAAATGACTGCGTCCATTCTACTGCCTCCATGTGTAAGATTGAGCTGCCAGCGTGTCGGTCATTGCCTCTGCGGCAGGCTCTTCGGGCCTCGACAAGCGGACGACACGTCCCATCGGGGACTTTGGGCGTAAACAGCAGGTAAGGCAGCCGCCACCTGGCCAATCGAACCGTCACCTGATCGGACTTTAACGATCGCAGATCGCCGAGAGGAGACTCGGAAAATACTCAGGCGGGCGAGAGCTCCATGCGATGCGAAGCAAGCGTTGGTAGTGGCCAGTGAACGCCGCCCGCGCGGCTGCTCACCCTAATCGGCGCACGGCGCCGCTACATAGGCCTCTCTTCCGCGTCTGAAGGACGCCATCTGGCAAAGACGCCGAGGTGTCGACGAGACTGATTTGTCGCGTTCAGGTTTGAGTAGTTTCCGAGCCTCCCGCGCTCAGCTACCCGACTGCTACGGTTGGAGACATCGCTTTTCGAAGCACCGGCATATTGATTGAAGCACCGGCAAGCACCCGGGGAGGCTTTATATGAGGCCATCACTGATGAGTGCGACCGGCGCCAATGTGCGTCTAGCAACGCCCACCCGCACATCGGCGACCCCGGCGGGAGTATCTAGGCCATCCAATCAAGGCGTCAGGCTGTGGCTGGTGGTCGTCCTGTTCTCCGGCGGGCTGTTCGGTTACGACCAGGGGGTGATCTCCGGCGCGCTGCGCGGCATCAAGGCAAGGTTCTCGCTCGGCCCACTGCTGATCGTGGTGGGTACGAGTTGGGTCACGCTCGGCGCGCCGGTAGGTGCGCTCGCCGCCGGTGAGCTGGCCGACCGGATGCAAGTGCACGGTGCTGAGCGCGGGTGCGATGTTCGCCCTGGGCTCCCTCATGCAAGCGCTGGCGCCCAGCACGGTCATCCTGGTCGGCGGGCGGTTGATCGTCGGCGCCGGGGTCGGTGACGCCGGATAAAAGGGAGTACGGGCGCATGGTCTCAAACGCACTCAATGCACTCAACCGGCTCGGCCAGAGCCTGAGGCTCGACAACATCACCCGCGACTTGCTCGATGACGGTACGCTGAAGCGCTACATCGACGAGCTGTCGGTCACTGGCCTGACCTCCAACCCCACGATCTTCGACCACGCTATCTCGCACAGCTCCAGCTACGACGCGGAAATCCGCCGGCAGATTGATCGCGGCACGACGGGTGAAGGTCTGTTCTTCAACCTCGCGATACAGGATCTTAGCCGCGCGGCTGATTCATTCGCAGCGGTCCATGCGCGCACCGGCACGATGGACGGTTTCGTGTCGCTGGAGGTGTCGCCGCTGCTCGCCTATGACACGCAGGCGACGGTAGCGCAGGCCAAGGCGCTGCACGACCAGGCAAACAAGCCCAACCTGTTCATCAAGATCCCCGGTACCACGGAAGGCCTGCCGGCGATCGAGGAAGCGATCTACGCCGGCGTCCCGGTCAACGTCACCCTGCTGTTCTCGGCCGAACAGTACGAGGCCGCGGCCGATGCCTATCTGAAGGGGTTGGAGCGCCGAGTCGCCGCCAGCCTGTCCCCCGACGTGCGTTCGGTCGCCTCGCTGTTCGTCAGCCGGTGGGATGTTGCCGTGGCGCACAAGGTGCCAGCCGAGCTGCGCAACACGCTGGGCATCGCTATCAGCATGCAATCCTACAAGGCCTATCGCGACGTGCTGGAGAGCAATCGCTTCCAGCGTCTGGCGAATGTCGGCGCGCGGGCGCAGCGGCTGCTTTTCGCCAGCACCGGCACAAAGTACAAGAGCGCGTCCGACACGCTGTACATCTCCGGCCTCGCGGCTCCCAACACCGTGAACACGATGCCGGAGGAAACGCTTCTGGCCTTCGCCGATCACGGCACGACGGGCCGTCTGCTGCCGCGCGACGGCGGCGATGTTGCGGCGGCGCTGCTGGCGCATGCCAAGGCCGGCGTCGACGTCACCACATTGGCGGCGCAACTGCAATCCGACGGCGCCAAGGGGTTTGTCGCTTCCTGGCGTGAGTTGCTCGGGGCGATCGACGTCAAGAGCAGGGTCCTGGCCTAAACCTGGGAGAATACCGATGACCGCTCTTACCGTCACGCCGTCCTGGCAGGCGCTCCTGGCGCATCACGCACAGATCAAGGATTTGCATCTCCGCGATCTGTTTGCCGACGATCCCGGTCGGGCCGAGCGGCTCTCAGCCGAAGGTGCGGGCCTCTTCCTCGACTACTCGAAGAACCGCATCACCGATGAGACTCTACGGCTGTTGTTGCGTCTTGCCGAAGAGCGCGGGGTAATGAAACGCCGCGACGCGATGTTCGCCGGCGAGAAGATCAACACCACGGAACGCCGTGCGGTACTGCACGCGGCGCTACGCGCGCCGCGCGGGACCCGCATCGACGTCGACGGCGCCGATGTAGTGCCGGCTGTCCACAGGGTGCTCGACGCGATGGCCGCTTTCGCGACGCGCCTGCGCAGCGGCGCCTTCGTCGGCCATACCGGCAAACGTATCCGCAACGTGGTGAATATCGGCATCGGCGGGTCCTATCTAGGACCTGAAATGGCCTATCGCGCGCTGCGCCGGTTCACCGACCGGTCGATGATCTTTCGTTTCGTCGCCAATGTCGACGGCGCCGATTTCAGCGAAGCGACGCAGGATCTGGACGCGGCGGAGACGCTGTTCATCGTCTCGTCCAAGACCTTCACGACGCTGGAGACGATGACCAACGCGGCGACGGCGCGCGCCTGGCTAGTGCAGAAGCTCGGTTCGGACGCGGCGGTGGCGAAGCACTTCGCCGCGGTCTCGACCAATATCCCGGGGGTAACCAAGTTCGGCATCGATGCGGCCAACATTTTCGGCTTCTGGGACTGGGTCGGCGGGCGCTATTCGATGGACAGCGCGATCGGCCTGTCCACGATGATCGCGGTGGGGCGCGACAATTTCCGCGCCATGCTGGCCGGGTTCCACGCCATGGATGAGCATTTCCGCACCGCGCCCGCGGCCCGCAACCTGCCGCTGCTGCTCGGACTTCTCACCGTCTGGTACAACAATTTCTTCGGCGCGCAGACCATCGGCATCATGCCCTACGCCGCGCATCTCGCCCGGTTCCCCGCTTATCTCCAGCAGCTCCAAATGGAGAGCAACGGCAAGCACGTTGAGCTCGACGGGCATGTGGTGGACTACGAGACCGGCCCGATCATCTGGGGTGAGCCCGGCACCGACGGCCAGCACTCGTTCTACCAGCTTCTCCACCAGGGCACGAAGCTGATTCCCTGCGACATGATCGGCTTCTGCCGGCCGCTGAGTCCGCTTGTCGAGCAGCACGACCTGTTGATGGCCAATCTGTTCGCGCAGGCCGAGGCGCTGGGCTTCGGCAAGACGGAGGAAGAGTTGAAGGCTGAAGGCTCGCCCGATTTCCAGACGCCGTTTCGCGTCACCGAGGGCAACCAGCCGACCAACATGATCCTTGCCGAAAGGCTTGATCCCGCCGCGCTTGGCAGCCTCGTCGCGCTGTACGAGCACAGCGTCTTCACTCAGGGCGCAATCTGGGCGATCGACAGTTTCGACCAATGGGGCGTCGAACTGGGAAAGGCCTTGGCCAATCGCATCATCCCTGAGCTGCACCGCGGCGCGGAGCCCAAGCTGACGCACGACGCCTCCACCAACGCGCTGATCGGCCGCTACCGGCGCCAACGGGGATAACCTGCGGATGACCCACGCGATGCTCTAAGGCTTCGCAATTTGACCGGGATCGAGATTGAGTACGCGGGTAACGGACCTCGCGATCATGAGCTCCTCATCGGTATGGATGACCCGCACCTTGACCGGACCGGCATCCGACGAGATCAGCGGCGCACTCTTCGCGTTGGAATCCCCGTCGAGTTCGATGCCGAGAAAGCCAAGACCGTCGCAGATCCGCTCCCGGACGGGCGGCGCGTTCTCGCCGATACCGCCGGCGAACACCAGCGTGTCCAGTCCGCCCAGCGCCGCCGCGAATGAGCCGATCCATTTCTTGGCCTGGTAGCAGAACAGCGCGATCGCTTCGGCCGCTCGCGCGTCTTTGGTTTCGCGGTCGAGCAGGTCGCGCATGTCGGAACTGGTTTCCGACACGCCGAGCAGCCCCGATTCATGGTTCACCATTTTCTGAAATTTCGCCGCGCTCATTTGCTCGGTGCGCGCCAGATAGGAGACCAGGCCGGGATCCAAATCGCCCGAGCGGGTGCTCATCACCAGCCCCGACGTCGGTGTGAAGCCCATGCTCGTGTCGATGCTTTTGCCGTCGCGCACCGCGGCCACGCTTGCGCCGTTGCCAAGATGGGCGAGAATCGCGCGCCCCTTCGTCGCCGCCCGGTCGCCGAGATGTGCGAGTTCCACCATGAGAAATTCGTAAGACAAACCGTGGAAGCCGTAACGGCGAACGCCGGCCGCCTCGTAGCGCCGCGGGATCGGCAGGAGGGTGGCGACCCGTGGCATGGTGCGGTGAAACGCGGTGTCGAAACACGCCACCTGAGGCAATCTGGGGTGATGCTGGCGGAACGCCTCAATCAACTCGATCTCGAGCGGCAGATGCTCCGGATCGAAGGGGCTGAGTCGCTGGAGCTCCTCGACCATTTCCGTGGTGACTTGCCGCGGCTCGCTGTAGTTCGGGCCACCATGCACCACGCGATGCCCAACCGCGGCCAATGCGTCGCGCCCGCTGTGCTCCCCGATCCACCCCATCAGGGCGTCGACCGCCGCCGTGTGATTCGCCGCCGTCACTGGCCGCGAAAAATTGTCCTTCGGGTTCGAGCCCTTCACGCCCAAGCTGGACTGCGGCGTTCCGATCCGCTCAAGCTCGCCCCCGAGAATCCGCCGGAGCGCGCCGCCGGCCTCGAACATTGCGAATTTGATGCTCGACGAGCCGCCATTGATCGTCAGGACGCGCGACTCAGCCGGTTTCATGGCTGGTTTCTTTGTCACTCTGCAATCCAAGTGTCGTCAGTTGCGTGCACGTCGACCTGTAGTCCATGTGAAGAATGCTGCGAATTCCCAAACCTTCGGCGATCTCGACAAACATCGGGGGGTTTTCGATATACACCACTTGCCGGGCCGGCACCTGGGCGACGTCCAGCGCCAGCCGAAAGATGTCAGCGTCGGGCTTGCGCATGTGGACGAAGCAGGAGGAAATAAAAAAATCCACAAACGCACCCAGCTTGAATTTTCGAATCCGATGCGCATTCAGCTCGCGCGCTTCGTTGCTGACCACGGCGATCTTTAGTCCGTGCCGGACCTTGAGCGAGGCGACCAGGTCGATCATTTCGGGGTACGACTTTGATTGCGCGAACATGAAGTGCCGAAACTGAGCCCGGGTAAACGCTCGCTCTTGGTAGAAGACCACTCGGCCCAAATACTCTTCCAGCGTCAGCTTGCCTTCCTCAAAGGTCTCGAAGGTCAGGCGATGCCGATCCTCCATCTCGGTCCAGTCCAGCTTGAAGTGGGTCGCAGCCCGCTCGCGCGAATGATGATCCCACCCGTCCGTGAGAAGGACGCCGCCGATATCCAGAAACAGACAGGGTGATCGGCGCTTGCCTCATCGGCTTTTACCCGTCCCTCGCATCATCGCAGGCTCAACGAGCGTCACGCTCCCGATGCCTCTTTGGGTCGTCTGGGATTATGCCAACCGCTGTCTGCGGCGATGATCGCGTCAGCCTCTTTCGGACCCCAACTGCCACGCTGGTAAGGGCGAACCTTGTGGTGGCTCTCAAGGACGGGATCGACCGCTGTCCACGCAGCTTCAACTGCGTCCTCGCGGGTGAAGAGCGCTCCGTCGCCGGCCATCGCATCGCCCAAGAGCAGCTCGTAGGGCGTCTCCCGGTCCGGCTGCTCTTCGACCAGATAGAGTTCCCGCTGGTCGCCGACGAACTCCTTGCCGCCGCGCTTGACGCGAGCGGCGAGGGCGATGGCGGAATCCGGCGATATCCGGAAGCGCAGATAATTGGCCCGACCGGTCGTCGGCGCCGAGTCGGCAAAGAGCCTCTGCGGCGGCGGCTTCAATTCTACCAGGATCTCGGTCGCCGTTTCGGCCAGGTATTTGCCGGAGCGCAGGTACCACGGCACTCCCTCCCATCGCCACGAGTCGATGAAAAGCCGCAGGGCACAAAAGGTCTCGACGTCCGAGTTGTCCGCTACATCCGGCTCCTTCCGGTAGCCAGCGTACTGGCCGCGGACCAGGTCCTCTGGCGTCAACGGACGCATGGCTTGGAATACTTTGGCCTTCTCGTTGTGGACGGCGCCAAAGTCCCTGCCGGCGGGCGCCTCCATGGCAAGCAGAGCGACGATCTGGAAAAGGTGGTTCTGAACCACATCGCGAAGACAGCCGGCGGTTTCGTAAAAGGCGCCGCGGTCTTCGACGCCGAACTCTTCGGACAGGGTTATCTGGACGCTGGCCACGTAGTTACGGTTCCAGATCGGCTCCAGGAACGTGTTGGCGAAACGGAAATAGAGGATATTCATGATCGCCTCCTTCCCGAGGAAGTGGTCGATCCGGAAGATCGCATCCTCCGGGAATACCGCGCGCGCCGCGCGATTGAGGTTGCGGGCGGAAGCGAGGTCGCGACCGAACGGCTTTTCGACAATGACGCGCGCCCGCTCGGCTAGCTTTGAGGCGCCGAGCCCTTTGATCACCGTCTCGAAGAGCGAGGGCGGGATGGCGAGGTAATGCGCCGGGCATTTGGCGTCGCCCAGCGCCTTCTTTATCGCCGCGAACGTGCCCTCGTCGTTGTAGTCGCCGCTCACGTAACTGAGCCGGGACAGAAGATGATCGAAGGCAGGCCGGTCATCGATCCCCCCCGACAGTTCAATGCTGTCTTTCACCCGCTCGTGCAGGCGCTCCACACTCCATTTGGGGAGGGCGACGCCGACGACCGGGACGATCAGGGCGCCTCGCTTCGCCATCGCGTAGAGTGCCGGGAAGATCATCTTGTGGGCGAGATCGCCGGTCACGCCGAAGAGCGCCAGCGCGTCCGAACGGGCTGCGGTCATGAGGCGTCTCCGGTCTTGGCGGCGCCTTTTTCCTCATGGCCGCCAAACCCAAAACGAAGTGCGGAGAGCACTTTGTCGGCGAAGTCGTCGCCGCCGCGGGAAATGTAGCGTTGGTACAGCGCGGCACTGAGAACGGGAGCAGGAACCGACTCGTCTATCGCCGCCGCGATCGTCCAGCGCCCCTCGCCGGAATCGGAGACACGGCCGGCAAAATTCTCCAGGTCGGGACTTTTGAGGAGGGCGGCGGCAGCCAAGTCCAGCAGCCACGACGCGATGACGCTGCCGCGACGCCACACCTCGGCGATATCGGCCAGGTTCAGGTCGTACGGGTAATTCTCGGGGTGGCGCAGCGGAGCGGTTTCCGCGTCGGTCGTGCGCGGCTGCTTGCTGGCGTTGGCGTGGCGTAGGATGTTCAGCCCCTCGGCGTAAGCACCCATGATGCCGTACTCGATGCCGTTATGGACCATCTTGACGAAATGGCCAGCGCCGCCGGGACCGCAGTGTAGGTAGCCGTGTTCGGCGGTGCCCCGTACGTCCTCGCGACCGGGTGTGCGCGGCGCCTCCTCGATGCTGGGAGCCAGCGCAATGAAGACAGGGTCGAGCTTACGAACGATGGCGTCCTCGCCACCAATCATCAGGCAGTAGCCGCGCTCCGATCCCCACACGCCGCCACTGGTCCCGACGTCCACATAGTGGATGCCGGTCGGCTTCAGCTCGGCGGCGCGACGCAGGTCATCGCGATAGTAGGAGTTGCCGCCGTCGACGATCACGTCGTCACGGTCAAGAAGGGGGATAAGGGTCTTCAGCGTCGAATCGACTACTGCCGCCGGTACCATCATCCAGACGGCGCGGGGTTTTTTCAGCTTCTTGGCAAAATCTTCGAGCGACCTTGCCCCGACCGCCCCCTCCTTTACGAGCGCATCCACAGCTTTGGTCTCGAGGTCGTAAACGACGCACTGGTGACCAGCCCGCCGAAGGCGCCGCGCCATGTTTGTCCCCATACGGCCGAGTCCGATCATGCCTAATTCCATATGACTGCTTCCTTCTCGTCTTCATAATGCCCGCGGCGGCTTTCCTGTCCGCCAATGCGCTTCAATCTGTTCAAGGCTCTTCCCTTTGGTTTCCGGCACGAGAGCATAAGAGAAGACCCAGGCGACGAGCGCTATCGCGCCGTATGACCAGAAGGTTCCCGCGTGGCCCAGAACCCCGACCAGGGTCAGGAACGTTACGGCCACCGCCAAGTTCATTGCCCAGTTCACAACGGTGACGGCGCTCATTGCCGCGCCGCGGACCTTTAAGGGATAGATCTCCGAAATCAGCAGCCAGAAGATCGGTCCGAGCCCGAAGGCGAAACAGGCGACATAAATCACCAGGCCGCCGATGGCGATGTAACTTTTGAAACTCGCGAACTGTTGGAACTGGAAAGCGGCGCCCAAGATCGCCAAGCCGACAATCTGGCCCGCGACGCCGGTTAACAACAAAGGCCTCCTTCCGACACGATCCAGCAGGAAGATGGCCAGCACGTGAAAGCACCACATCACCATGGCCAAGCCCGCTCCGGCCAGGATCGCGGGTCCCGCAGCCTCGATGCCGGCGAACTTAAAAATAGTCGGAGCATAATAGATGACCGTGTTGATGCCGGTTATCTGCTGAAATATTGCCAGCCCTATGCCGACGATCAAAGGCATCCTGAGCAAGGGTTGGAACAATCCGGCCATCCCGCCGCCACTTTGCTCTCCCAAGCTTTTCTGCATGTCCGCGATTTCCGGACCTATGTCCGATTCAGTCCGGACACGCCGTAAAGCCCGCTTCGCCTGTTCCACTTTTGATTGGCTGACCAACCAGCGCGGGCTATCGGGTAACCGCCACATTCCAATGACCAGGGCGACAGATGGTATTGCCGCCACGCCAAACATGTACCGCCATCCCTCGATGGCGGAAAAGGCATAGTCAACCAGGTAAGCAACAACGATGCCTGTGGTAATCGCAAGCATGTTGACTGCCACCAGTGAGCCGCGGACTTTTGCCGGCACCAGTTCAGCGATGTACATCGGAGAGATAAATGAAGCGATGCCGATGGCGATTCCGCTCACCAACCGGGCAGCGATTATCCAGGCAACCGTTGGTGCCAGGGCCGTGCCGATGGCGCTGACAGTAAAGATAATACCGGCCAGCATTATCATTTTGCGGCGCCCGTAGCGGGCGGTCAGAGCGCCGCCAATAACAGCACCGATAACGGCGCCAACCAAAACGGAACTTACGACAATTTCCTCCATCGTGGCCGAAAGAGAAAACTGGCTTTTAATGAATAGGATAGCCCCTGAGACAACACCGGTATCATAGCCAAAGAGCAGGCCGCCAATAGCCGCGACCCCGACCGCGATGTAGACAAAAGGCTTCACCCCCCGATTTGGCGTCATTTTTCACTCGTCGGTCCCCTCCCGGCATGCCATGTCTTCCGGTTCTCCAGCGCCCGCACTTTTGCGAGGCGGCGTCGGTGACGGGAGGCGCCATTGAACCGGGCGGTCAGAAAGGTTTCAATCAGTTCCAAAGCAAGAGCCGCCCCGATCACCTTTCCGCCGAGACAAAAGACGTTCATGTCGTCATCTTCAACGCCCTGATGGGCCCGCGCATCGTGCCGAGCTCACCGATAGCGTTGTTTCTCGAAAGCGCCTCGACGCTGAGTTCGAGCTCGGGATCGATTTGGGCGAGGCCACGCTTGGCCGCACGATTTACGTCTCGATAAACATCAAGGTAGTCTACAGCCATTCGTTGAGCGGAAAAGCGGTTCTCGAAGCGCCGCCGGACGGCGCGTCGATCCAATCGGATCACCTCGGGCACGGTCCGGATCGCTTCGTCGATCGTCGCGACAACCCGCCCCGTAACATGATCGTCGATGACTTCGGGGACAGAGCCGCATCGAAAGCCAAGCACCGGCGTTCCACACGCCATGGCCTCGATCATGACAAGTCCGAAGGGTTCGTGCCAATCGACGGGAAACAGCAGCGCGAGCGCATTGCCGAGGAAATTTTTTTTATCGCGATCGTTGACCTCACCCACGAACTCGACGCCCGGTCGATCGAGTAAAGGCGCAATTACCTCTCGAAAATAGATCTCGTCCGCTTTGTCAATCTTAGCGGCAATCTTCAGCGGAAGACCCAAAGCGTTGGCGATTGCGATAGCGCGATCTGGGCGCTTTTCGGGCGAAATGCGTCCCAGAAAGGCGAGATAGCCTCTGCGCGGAAGGCGGTGCTGTTTTGCACAGCTCGCCGCAGATTGACCCAAAGGAATCCGAAAGCGAATATGAAAGCCACGCCGCCGATCGCGCACTGAACCGACAAGAGTGTCCAGAAAATCCCGACATAGTCGATCTCTCGCATCCAAAGCCATTTCTCGACATAACCGGCGAGCCACAGGTCGAGTATCACGAGTGCGACAAGAATGACGCCAGTGAACATCAGCCAACGCGGGAGCGGAAAGACGACGTTGTCAACTGGCACGCCGAAGCGCTTGCTCGCCGGTGTCAATGGCTTTTCGGCATATGCCGGCTTGTCGTCCATGGTTTCGCCCTTGCTGCCAATAGGCATGCGCGGATTGGAACGCTTTTATGCACTGGCAGCGTGCACAGGCCGAAAGGACGACGATAGACTCGGACACCGTATAGGAAGGCGCGCCAACCTAGATGTTTGATACCATTATCTGATGGCGCATTCTTGTCGTTCAGGTCTCCATCACGGGAGTGTCTTTGCGCGTTTTGACGCGGCACATCAACTGGCGCGCTCAAATCAGGGCCAAGATCGGAAATTTGAGCAGCGATACGATTCGATTATTACACGTCACCCCCCGCCGCGCTTGCGGACAGCGCGATGCTCTTCCGCTCCACCACCTCGCGTTTGCCCTTCAGAACCTTGAAGATCGTGTCCTTTCCGTCCCGCCAGAAGCGGATATCGAAGCGGCGTTTCCCTAATCGCAGATCGGTTAGCGTCACGTCCGGCAGCCAATCCGGCAGTGCGGGATCGACATAGAGCTTGTCGCGAGGCGCATTCTGCTGGATCCCCAGCATCGCCTGCAGCAGCATGAACGGCGTTCCCGCCGCCCATGCCTGCGGTACGTTGGCGCCCAGATACTGCACGGGGAAACTCGTGGCATCGCGCTGCAAGCCGCCATAAAGCTCTGGTAGTTGGTTGAGTAGAAAATGGCTTGCGGCGCCGCTGATGTCGCGGGCCACCGCCGCCGCCTCTGCAGCAAATCCGTAGCGCCGCATGCCAAGCGCGATCAGTGAATTGTCATGTGGCCACACCGCTCCGGTCTGATAATTGTATGGATTGAAAGCGGAATGATCCGCCGACAGCGTGCGGATGCCCCAGCCACTCCACATGTCCTTGCGCATCAGCCGCTTTACCACCCGCCCGACGCGCTCCGGTGCGACGATGCCCGACCACAAGCAATGACCGACATTGGAAGCTGTCGACAGCACCTTCTTTTTCTCTCCGTCCAGCGCGAAGGCATAGAATCCCGATTTTTCGTCCCAGAAGTCCTCGTTAAACCTTTTGAACAGCACCGCGGCCTTCTTGCGCAGCGCGTTGGCGCGACGCTTGTTGCCGAGTTCATCATAAATCTCGGCCATCCGCAGCCACGCGTCGTAGACATAGCCCTGCAATTCGCACAGCGCCTTCGGTCCGCGCACAAGCGTGCCGTCGGGATACATCACGGCATCTCCAGAATCCTTCCACGCCATATTCTCATAGCCGGCCGTCGAGCGCGTCTGGTACTCCTGGAATCCGTCGCCGTCGCGATCGCCGTATTTGTCGATCCAGGTCAGGCATCCCTCGGCATTCGGCAAATGCCGCTCAATCAGAGAACGGTCTCCGGTGGCCCGCCACGCGGCGTGCAGCGCCACCAGATATAGCGGCGTCGCATCGGCGGTGCCGTAATACGGCGTGTGAGGGATTAGCTTGAAGTGCGCGAGTTCCCCGTAGCGCAGCTCGTGCAGGATCTTGCCCGGCTCGGCGTCGCGATAGTCGTCGCGCTCCGTCGCCTGATACTCCGCCAGCACCTCCAACGCGCCGGCGGCGAATTCCGGATAGACGATCATCGTCTGCAACGAGACGATCAGCGTGTCGCGGCCAAATAGCGCCACGAACCAAGGCAGCCCCGCGGCGGGCACGAACACCATGTGATCCGTGCCTGCCAGCGGCAACCGTAGGGCGGCCATATCCTGTATGCCCTGATCGTAGCAGCGATAGAATTCCTCGTTGGTGGTGCTAATCTTCAGCACCGAGCGCCGCCACTCATCCATCTTGTTGGCATGATCCGATTTCGCGCTGGAATGGGTGCAACCCCGCGGCGCCAGGAAGCGCTTCGCGCTATCCACCAGATCGTAGATCAGGCAGCGATGCCAGGCCTGCCCGGCCTTCAGTGCAATGTCGAAACTCAGGCGCCCGTTGGCGTTCACCGCCGGTTCGCCGTCTCCGTCGCCGGTACGGACGATCACCTCGCGGCAGAAATCTTTGTTGCGATAGGTGATGCGCAATATTTGCCGCTTGCCCGACCAAGACGTGGTGATGCGACCGCGCCGCACGATGTGGTCACTCTTGACCTCGAAGATATCGGCGAAATCGGCACGGATCGCGATCTCCAGGTTGAAACGAACCGGGTGCTGATTATTGTTAGTAATGTCGATGTCCTCATGCAGTCCGCCGTCAATATGACGGCCGATTACGAGGCCCAGCGTGCGAGCGGCAATCGCACCGTCCTCGCTTACGAAGGCGCGATTTGTCTGGAAGATGCGGGCCGCATGAGGGGCGATGGCGCCGCCATTCAGCAGGTCCCACAGCTCGCCGTTTGCATAGATCGCCCAGGCGCTGATCACCCTGGTGTCACGAAAATACAGCCCGCGGTTGCTGGGCCAGTTCACCTGCCCGTTGGGCTCGGTCACCAGCACCGACTGCCCCTGATGGATGGCGATTTGCGCCGGGCCGACCTGAACCTTGAAAGTCATTCGCTCAGTCCCTTTCGATACCGACCAAACGCATGTAAATCAGGAGGCCTGAGGCTACCCCACTTGGCTCGCGATACGGATAGACCTCGATATCCTTCGCCGACTCACAATCGCTGCGCTTTTTTCTCGCTATGGCCAGAGTGAAATGCGAAGGCGCCAGCGGCGAGCAATATGATCGACGACCCCATGATCTACTGCCTTGCGATCGAGTTATTCAGAATTATTGCCGATGCACCCCAACCATCGGCACACGCCGGTAAGGATATCGTCAGGTCTATCGAAATGCATGAAAATATCGCAGCCTCGCGACCTCAAAATATTCGTCGAGACCCTAGGATCGCAAGGTCTGTCACGTAAGACTCGGAAACTATCTAGACCCAAAATCGTTGAAGCGCCGCACGCCTCTATTGTCGGCGCCATAATTGAGGACAACCCGCAATCGGTGGTTTGGCATGACTCGCACTCCACTGAGAGCGGGTACTAGACGGCATGGAAACCGACATGTCGAGCCACTCCTCGTGGCCTTAAGATCATCGTCTCCGCGCACTTTGACACGGTTGCAAAGAGGTGGGCTGGTCGACACCTTTTGAGGGTGGCAAGGGTCATTGGAGCAAGGGGGCTGGTCAGTGGAAATACTTGTACCGGGCAGTTGACCGCGCCGGCGACACCATCGACTTTCTACTGCGAGCCAAGCGTGACCGCGCCGCGGCCCGCAAATTCCTGGAGCGCTCCATCGCGTTGCACGGCGAGCCCGACAAGATCATCATCGACAAAAGCGGAGCGAACACCGCCGCGATCGCCAGCTACAACGCTGAACATGAAGCCGACATCGAGCTGCGTCAATCGAAGTACCTCAACAACATCGTCGAGCAAGATCATCGGGCGATCAAACGCATCGCGCGGCCCATGCTGGGGTTCAAGAGCTTTCGCTGCGCGAGCATCCTCATTGCCGGCATCGAGACGATGCACATGATCCGCAAGGGTCAGACTGCCCCGAAGGCCAAGCCTTGTCCGCGGCAATTCAGTTCTACTCCCTGGCAGTCTGAGCGGTGGCCGACCCCGCGGCTTCGCTTCAACTTCACCGGCTTATTGCGACAGAACCCTCGGCCGCGCTGGCTGAGTGGCGCACTCTCGCTGCCTAATCGGCGCTTGGGTTTGGGCAAACTACGGAACCCGCAAGCGGCCTGCCGTTACTCTGACATTGCCGGCGGTAGACCGTGACGGCGCAGAACATTGCCGACCGTTTGATCCGAGACCTCATGCCCCAGATTGGCTAGCGCCCCGACAATCCGATCATAATCCCAGGACCGATTCTCCTCGGCCATGCGAACAATCAATTCCTCAACTTCTCCGTCGATCCGTGGCCGGCCCGGGATTCGACGCGCCCGCGATCCATCGAACTTGCGCGCGACGAGCCTTCGGTACCACGCCAAGATGGTCTCCGGCAGGGCGGCAGTCGCCACTTCGCCGAGGGCCTTGCGGCCCAGTCGATGGCCGATCTCGCCGAGCTTCGCTCGCTCGGCGTCCGAGAGCCTCAGGCGCCCCTTCAACTGGGCCTTCACGATCCGGTTTTCAGCAGCCAGATACTCATTTCGTAGCAGCAGCTCCTGGTCCACGGTCCCGGTGATGTAAGCCAGGATACGCGCCCACTCCATGAGTTGTCCCCTTTTGCCCGCCGATCCGCGATGCGGATGGGCGCCATCGATCGCCCCAAAAAACGTAGCAGATGATACGCGGTGAGGCTACGCAGGGACGGGATAACTGTCCGTCTTTCCTGCGGTTTCAGTTTCTTGACCATTCGAGATGTCGACCTTGCCGAGATTGCGCGTGACCAGATTGAACGCAGGATCGCGAGCGCGTTCACCGGCCATGACTTCACTCGCCTAGTGGCAGAAATTCTGAAAGCGCAAGGCTATTTGGTGAACGTGTCGCCGCCAGGAGCTGACAATGGCATCGACATCGTGGCGGGGCGCGACCAACGCTCAAGTTAAGCCTAATGCAGAAGAGCAGGATCTGATGAAGTTTTCGGAGGCTGGCAATTCCGCGATGCGGGACATCCGCAGCGCACGCCTCGCTATCTTCAACGGACAACCGACAGCCGCAATTAAGCTGATGGAAGGTGCCAAGACGTCAATCGGACAGGCGGAAAAGGAAGCCCCCACATTCGTCACGACATCGACGATGATGATCAATGGGAAGGCGGTTGAAAAGATGTCGGGCAAGGAGGAAGTCAACAAGGTGCCATTCGATGGCCAGCTCGTACTGGGGGACAACTTCGTGATGACGCCGGAGAAAAAGACGCACATCGATAAGGCAAATGAGCACTTGCAAAAAGGCGAGCATACGAAAGCGGTTGAAGAGTTGCGACTTGGCGATATCGACGTGAATTTTGCCCGAGAATTGATGCCTGTTGCGAAGGCCGACAAAGGTGTCGATGAGGCTATCAAACTGGCCACTGACGGCAAATATTACGAGGCCAATCTCGCGCTCAAGGCGATCGAAGACGGCGTAACGATCGACTCGGTCAACATCTTTGGCTTGGCGCCGCCCCCTCCACAATGAGCTAACGTTCACTTGTTGATCGAAGGTGCAAAGTCTTGCCCTTTGGCAATGTGGTCGCGCACGCGAATAGTGGTAAAACGCGACCACACATCACGCCCCGTATCGTATTGTGATCATTTGTTAGTCCCGCCAGCTACGGCAGTCTGAACGCCTCCAGCAATTTGCGGTTCTGTCGCAATAAGCCGGTGAAGTTGAAGCGAAGCCGCGGGGTCGGCCACCGCTCAGACTGTGATGATCAATCTTGACGGGGCGTCGCTGATTTTCCCGACGTCTTTTGGCTATTTCAATCCCTTCATGGTCGATGAAGCGAAAAAATTCCCGAATGTCGAATTCCGCCATCCGACCGGGCTTTGGAACAAGGACAAGGACCCGATGAACGCGGGCGGCTATTACTCGTATATGGACCAGGGCCATTACGTGAATGGAATCGCGGCGGGTCTTTCGACCAAGTCCAACAAGATCGGCTGTATCGCGGCCAAACCGATCGGCCTTGTGCTGCGCAACGTCAATTCCTTCACGGTCGGGGTCAAGAAGGTCAACCCGGCCGCCGAGATTCACCTCATCATCACCGGCGACTGGTCCCTGCCGGTTCGCGAGGCCGAGTCGACGCAGGCCCTCATCGACACGGGCTGCGACGTCATCGCCTGCCATGTCGACAGCCCGAAAGTGGTGATTGAAACCGCCGAAAAGCGCGGCGCCAAGACCTTGGGCCATAACGCCGACCAGAGCAGCCTTGCGCCCAAGGGCTTCATCACCGGCGCCGAAATGAAGTGGACCACGGTCTACGACGCCTACGCCAAGCTGATCGCCAAGGGCGAGAAACTGCCCAATGTCAACGAAGGCGGTTACGACAAGGATCTCGTCAAGAGCACCGCGTTCGGGGCCGGGGCGAGCGAGGAGGCCCGTAAAGCCGTGCTCGCCGCCATCGAGGACATGAAGGCGGACAAGCCGATCTTCGTGGGCGGCGTCAAGGACAACAAAGGCAATGTCGTCAGCGCCAAGTCGCTCGATCTCTATGAGGGCAGCCTCTGGGGCACCAATTATCTCACCGAGGGCGTCATCGGCTCGATCACCTGAACCGACGGCGCTGAATTTGATTGCAAAACGCAGGCGGCGGCGCGCGCCGCTGCCCTCTTATTGAGCAAGGGCAGCCTACAAACGCGCCTCCCTTTGGCGGGCTGTCCTATGCCGGGCGACCGGGAGCTTTTGCGTGGGCGAAAAGACAATTGTGAAGCTGCGGCTCAATCAGCAGCAATTGGAGCTCATCGATCGCACGATCGCCAGAGGCGTCGCCCCCGATCGGGCGGCGCTGGTGCGCCTCGCCCTGCGCGAATATGGCGCGGCGCGCCAGGCGCGGGCGGACAAGAAAGGCCTGACGTGAGCGCGCGGCCGGTCCTGTTCGAATGGACGATGCCGCCGGCGACCGGCAAGGCGATCGAGCTTCTGAAGGGCCAGGTCCTGCGCATCGAGCAGGTCGAGGGCGGCCAATGCGTCGACTTCAATGGCTTCAACCTGCACGACTACCGCGAATTCATGCATTGCGGACGCACGCGCACCGTGCACGGTTTCAACCCCTCGCGCGGGACCTTTATGTGGTCGGCGCCTCCGCGCGAACGCGCGATGCTGTATATTCTGGCCGACACCTATCGGCGCAACGACGTGCTGTTTCCCCGTTGCAGCGCCTATCTCTATGAAAGCGCCTACGGCTTTGACGCGCACACCAATTGCCACGACATTCAGGCCGAGGCCCAGCGCGAATATGGCCGACGACGTGCATGACAGTTTCAACTTGTTCATGTGCACGGAAATCTCGAGCGAGGGCCGCGCGACGATCACGCGCCAGGGCTCCAAGCCCGGCGATCACGTCGATCTGCTCGCGATGATGGATGTTCTGGCCGTGCCGAACGTCTGCGGCGCGGACGTCATGCGCACCAGCAATTTCTCGCCGAAACCAATCAAGCTCAGCGTGTTCGCCGCCACGCCGGACGAGCTCGCCGCCCCGCCGGCTCTCGAATAGGCCTTGACGAAGGCGTCAGCGAGCGAAGGTTGGGCGAAGCAACGGCGCGACATGAGCGAATCGTCTCCGGGGAGACCCTACAGAATCACGAGACTCCGACTTATGCAAAGCGCTCAGCTGCGTGAGTATAACTTTGCTGCAGGGTAATTGTCGTGTCGCGTGACGTTCCTGCTTTCGTGCCCATGAGGGCGAGCCCTGGCGAGGGGCCGGCACGGGGCGGTGATCAATGCACCATGCAAGGCCGAACGATGCCTTTCTCGCCAGGCCGAAAGCGCAGGAGGGCGCCAGCGAGCGGTTCGCGCCGTCGCTGTTCCGGGCTGAGCTTGTCAACGGCGCTTGTCACGTAGAGCATATCAAGCGCCGCGCCCGCAAAGGCGCACATAGTCGGTTGGCTCACCGGCAGCGCGATGTCGCGATCCACTGCGCCCGTCTCCGTGTAGCGGCGCAACCGGCCGCCGCCGTGCATTGCGCACCAATAGCCGCCTTCGCTATCGACCGCCGCGCCATCAGGCAGACCGAGCGCCTTGGGAACCTTCGCGAAGAGGTCCCGCGCGCCGAGCCGGCCAGCTTCGGGATCGAACGCATAGGCGAACACCTCTTGCCGAAAACTGTGCGACAAATAGAACAAGCGGCCGTCCGGGCTCCATGCCATTCCATTGTGTAGTTCCGCCGCGTCCGGCTCGGGGCGAAGGCCGCCGCTCAGGGTAAAGCTGTGCAAAGATGATTTTTGCGGGGGACAAGGATCGTCCTGGGGGTCAAACATGACGCCGACCCAAAAGCGGCCGGCGGTATCGCAGGCCCCCTCGTTAAAGCGGAACAGAGCGGGGTCGAAGGGCGGCGGCGCCAGGCGCGTCAGCGATCCAGTCGCAAAATCGAGACGAAATATCCCCTGCCGTAGCGCAACCACGGCGCCCCGCGGGTCGGAGACCAGGGCGAAAGCGCCGATATCGCTCGGCATGGCCCAAGCTTGTTGGGTGCCCGTTGCTGGATCGTAGCGATAAAGCGCGGGCTTCTTGATATCGATCCAATAAAGCGCGTTCTCCGCGGCAGCCCAGGTCGGCGATTCACCAATCGTCGCCCCTGTGTTTAGCACAACTTCGATTTCCATCAGTCACCCCTATTGGGCGCGACGCCGCAGGCAACCAGCTTCATCGCGATGCTTCCATAACGCGGAACCATGCAAAGCGTGCCGCGTTAACGTCCGAAATTCTGAACGACGCGTCAGCATTGACGTCCGCCGGTCGGGTTGTGACATCGGAGCGACTTCCCATGAGTATGAATGTCAGCGATTTCGTATGGCGTCGCTTGCAGGAATGGGGATTGAAACGCGTCTACGGCTATCCAGGCGATGGGGTCGGCGGACTAGATGTGGCTTTGGAGAAAGCCAAAGCCACTCTCCAATATATCCAGGTTCGCCATGAGGAAATGGCGGCGTTCATGGCCTCGGGGCACGCCAAGTTCACCGGCGAAGTCGGGCTCTGCTACGCAACTTCCGGACCGGGCGCCATCCATCTTCTGACCGGCCTCTACGATGCGAAAATGGACCATATGCCCGTCGTCGCTATCGTTGGTCAGCAGGCGCGGACCGCTATAGGCGCCAGCTATCAGCAAGAAGTGGACCTGCAATCGCTGTTTAAGGATGTCGCGGGGGATTATGTGGCGACAGCCTCCGTGCCTAGCCATGTGCGTCACCTGATCGACCGGGCCGTGCGCATCGCCTCCACGAGGCGAACGGTCACCTGCGTCATTATACCCAATGACCTTCAAGAACTGGCCTACCAAGACCCCCCGATAGTGCACGGCACGACCCATACCGGTGTCGGTTACGCCGGTCCGGCGCAACTGCCGAACGATGACCTTCTTCGGCAGGCGGCCGCAGTGCTCAACGCCGGCAAGAAAGTCGCCATGCTGGTCGGCGCCGGCGCGCTTGGCGCCACGGATGAGGTTATCGCGGTAGCGCAGAAGCTACAGGCCGGCGCCGCCAAGGCGCTCTTGGGCAAAGCGGTCCTACCGGATGATTTGCCTTGGGTTACCGGTTCGCTCGGCCTGCTCGGCACGAAGCCGTCCTGGGATCTGATGAAGGGCTGCGACACCTTCCTGATGATTGGCTCTGCGTTTCCCTACAGCGAGTTCCTGCCCGATCCCGGAGATGCACGCGGCGTGCAGATCGACATCGACGGCACAAGGCTCAGCCTTCGCTATCCGATGGAAGTCAATATGGTCGGCGACAGCGCCGTCACTCTGCGCGCCCTGCTCCCACTGCTGGATCAGAAGCCGGCAGATGGCTGGCGACACAAGATCGAGGCGGGCGTCGCCGCCTGGTGGAAGACGCTCGAGGAACGGGCGATGGTGTCTGCCGATCCCATCAATCCGCAACGCGTGTTCTGGGAACTTTCGAAACGCCTACCCGACAATTGCATCCTGACCGGCGATTCCGGCTCGGTTGCGAATTGGTATGCGCGCGACATCCGCATGCGTCGGGGCATGATGGGGTCGCTGTCGGGGGGGCTAGCGTCGCTCGGCGCTGCCACGCCCTACGCGATGGCCGCAAAGATGGCGTTCCCGGACCGCGTCGTCATCGCCTTCATCGGCGACGGCGCGATGCAGATGAACGGCCTGAACGTCATGATCACCATCTCTAAATACTGGAAGGAATGGTCCGATCCGCGGCTGGTCGTCATGGTGCTGAACAACCGCGATCTCAATCAGGTGACATGGGAAGAGCGCATTCAGCTCGGCGAAGGCAAGACGGAGTCGACGCAGAGCATCCCCGACTTTCCCTATCACAAATACGCCGAACTCGTCGGTTTGAAGGGCATCTTCGTCGATGATCCGGAGAAGCTGGGAGCGGCTTGGGACGAGGCGCTGGCTGCCGACCGGCCGGTGATCCTCGAATGCTATACCGACCCGAACGTGCCGCCTTTGCCGCCGCATATCACGCTGAAGGATGCGAAAAATTTCATGGCGATGACGGTCAGCGAGCCGGAATTGGGCAGCGTGCTCAAGAACAGCGCCAAGCAAATCCTTTCCAGCGTGTGGCCAGGTGGCAAGACCGATGCGTGATGCCGAAATGGAATCATCGATGGAAGTAGGTCAACTCAAAGTCGGCGCAGGAAATCGACCGTGACTCGCGACACCGATGCCGTAGTCGCGTCCGGCGCGGGCCTGCTGGGCTTGGTAGTTCTGGCGCTCGCCCGGCGAACGGCTCGGGATCATGTATTGGTCGGCGCCGCCCGTGCGGCCCCGCCCGCTGCGACGATCGATCCTGGCGCGGCTGTCCGGGCGGCCCGACGGATGAACCGAGCGGCCGGTATGATTGCGGCTTCCGTTCTGGCGGATAGCGCCGTCGAGCACTATCGCGGCTCGTTCCATAACAAGGCAATGGTGGCGCCCCTCTTGACCGCCGCTTTGTCACTGGCGGTAAGCGCGCACGGCAACGCCGACAAACGGCCCTCCGCCCATCGCGCGCGCGACAGCGTCTACGTCGCCGCGGCGCTGACGGGCTTGGTCGGCACCTGCTTTCACATCTTTAACATCGGCAAGAAACCCGGCGGCTTCTCGTGGCAGAACCTGTTCTATTCGGCGCCGATCGGAGCGCCGGCGGCGCTGATTCTGTCTGGCGCTACCGGCTTTCTCGCAGAGAGGGTGCGGGATACGACGCCCGGCTCGGCGCCCACGATCGGAGGGGTGTCGGCAGGGCGCGCGGTGGCCGCAGCGACCGGCATTGGCCTGCTGGGGACGGTGGCGGAGGCCGGGCTGCTGCACTTTCGCGGTGCCTACCATGACCCGTTCATGTACCTGCCAGTAACGATCCCCCCGCTCACCGCCGCAATGATCGGCGCAGCCGCTTTCGGCCGGACGCGCCAGCGGCGGCCGGTCACTCGGTTCTGGCTGCGCTTGACAGCCGTGCTGGGATTTGCCGGCGCCGGGTTCCACGCCGTCGGCGTCGGGCGCAACATGGGCGGCTGGCGCAACTGGAGTCAGAACCTGCTGAACGGTCCGCCCATCCCCGCGCCTCCAAGCTTCACGGGGCTGGCGCTGGCGGGCCTTGCCGCGCTCGGTCTGATGGAGGATCACCCCGATGACTGATCGCTATCCGGGTTATGACGTGCTGGACAAGCGCTGGACGGAATCCTGGAATGAACCGACACGGGAGGTGATCGACCGACGACTCGCTATGCCGCGCGGCCCCCGCTTCTTCTCGACGGCCGAGTGGCAGACCCTGAACGCTGTATGCGACCGAATTATGCCGCAACCGAAGGACCGCCCGCCCGTACCCCTCGCGGCTTTTGTCGACCAGAAAATTACGGATCGGCTGCTCGACGGTTATCGTTACGCGGACATGCTGCCACAGGACGAGGCTTGGAGGCGTGGGTTGGCCGCGCTGGACCAAGCGGCGCAAGACGCGCATGGCGCCCCATTCCATGTTCTGCCCTGCGAGCAGCAGGACGCGCTGCTGCTCCAGATGCAACAGGGCGAGATGAGCGCTGAGGCCCTTGGCGGCATGCCATGCAAAATGTTCTTCGAGCACCGGGTCATCCCGGATATCACCCACGCCTACTACGCTCATCCAGTCGCCTGGAGCGAGATCGGCTTCGGTGGGCCGGCCAGTCCCCGCGGCTACGTCCGGATGGGACTGGACCGGCGTGATCCCTGGGAAGCTGTCGAAGCGAACTCCGGAGAGGAGGCACAGGGGCGCCGAAGGAACGACCGTGTCGAGTGATCCGTTCGCCGCTCCGCGCGCCGCGAAGGGCCGCGCGCCCGACGTCTTCAAACGCGGCGGCTGGACGCCAATGCACCAGTACAAAGATGACGAAGCCGTTGACTTCGTCGTTGTTGGGACAGGGGCGGGCGGCGCCCCGCTGATCGCCGGGCTCGCCGAAAACGGCTTCTCTGTCGTGGGTTTCGACGCCGGCCCTTACTTTCGTCCCTTGGAGGATTTTGCATCCGACGAGCGGGAGCAGGAAAAGCTTTACTGGACGGACGAGCGCATCGTGGATGGGGCCAACCCGCTGACCATGGGTGGAAATAACAGCGGCAAAGCAGTGGGTGGCAGCACCGTCCATTTCGCCATGGTGTCGCTGCGCTTCCGCCCGGAATGGTTCAAGTCCCGCAGCGCTCTCGGCTACGGTGCGGACTGGCCACTCGATTGGCGGGAGATGTGGCGGTACTACGCCAAGGCCGAGAAGGCGCTCAGTATCGCCGGTCCGGTGACCTATCCTTGGGGACCAAAGCGCCCGCGCTACCCCTATCGCGCCCACGAGTTGAACGGCGCAGCCGAATTGCTGGCCCGTGGCGCGGAAGCGATGGGCATAAAGTGGACGCCGACGCCGCTGGCAACCGTCTCTGCGCCCCATGGCAAATCACCCCCCTGCGTTTACCGCGGATTCTGCCGGTTCGGCTGCTCCACCAACGCCAAGCAGAGCCAGTTGGTGACCTTCATCCCCCGGGCGCTGCGGGCCGGCGCCGAAATCCGTGATCTGGCGATGGTCGGCCGAATCGAGTTGGGCGCCGACGGCCGCGCGACGGGCGTGAACTACCATCGCGAGGGACGCTGGCGCTTTCAGAAAGCGCACAATGTCGTCGTGGCCGGCTATGCAATCGAAACACCACGGTTGCTGCTGGCGTCCGCCACGGATAAATACCCGGACGGTCTCGCCAACAGCTCTGGCCTGGTCGGCAAGAACCTGATGACGCAATCGAACCAGGCCGTATTCGGCACGATGACGCAGGAGGTGCGCTGGTACAAGGGGCCACCCTCCCTCTCCATCACCGAGCACTGGAACTATGACGACCGCAAGGACTTCGCCGGCGGCTATTGCTGGATGGCGCAAGGACCGCTGCCGGTGGAATGGGTGACGATACAGACGAGCTCCCGCGGCCTCTGGGGACAAGCGCTGCGCGACGAGATGGAGAAATACAACCACCAGGTCGGGTTGAAGATGGTGGGCGAGATGCTGCCGGACGAGGGCAATCGGGTGACGATCGCCGATGACAAGGACCAGTACGGACTGCGGGTCGCCCGCGTCACCTATAGCTGGGGCGACAATGACAAGGCGCTGATCCAACATGCCCTTGGTCAGATGCAGACGAGCCTGGAGGCGGTGGGCGCAACGAATATTTTCAGGCAGGAGAACGACACCAATCACCTGGCAGGCACGGCGCGCATGGGCGACAATCCGGCGACGAGCGTCGTGAACGCGGATTGCCGAAGTTGGGATATTCCCAATCTGTGGGTCTGCGACGGCTCCGTCTTTCCGACGACCGGCGGCGTAAACCCGTCGTTGACGATCACCAGCATCGCGATGCGGACGGCGGATCGGATCCAGGCTTTGGCCGCTCGTGGGGAGCTGTGATCCTATGATGGCGACGTCGCGCTACCTCCTGTCCCGCTAAACGAGGGCACTCATGCGCAAACAACCTGACATCGATGGGAGCAGCCAATGACCGAGCGCACGGGCCCGCGACCACAAATTCCATACTGGCATTTGTGGGTGGACGCGGACGGGATCAGCCATCAGAAGTTATGCGCCCTGAGCGAGTTCGAATTAAAGGGAATAGACGGCGCCGCGCCGCAATGGAATAACAAGCAAGATCGCTCTGAGGCGACTGTCGTGTACACCGTCCAGCCCGTGAATTGGGTAGGCGATTGGCACGAGAACCCAGCTCCGCAATGGATCATCGTGTTGTCCGGCCGCTGGTGGATCGAAGCCATGGACGGCGCGCGCATTGAACAGGGCCCCGGAGAATTCTCCTTCGGCGAAGATCAAGCCTGCACGCTCACGAACGGGCGCAAGGGCCACCGCTCCGGCACGATCGGCGACGCCTCCGCCGTGTTGATGACGGTCCAGCTGCATATCCCGCCCACCCGCAAACCCTGCCGCTTCAAGTAATGGACGCTCTCGAAATCCTGGACCCCCGCTTTCGAGCCTATGTGTTGCCGAATGCGCCTCTCGTGACGCTCGGCGAAGGGTTCGCCTGGCTGGAAGGGCCGGTCTGGTTCGCCGATCAGGATTGTTTGCTGTTCAGCGACCTGCCGAACGACCGGATCATGCGCTGGACATCCGATGGAGGAATATCGGTGTTTCGCCGCCCGTCCGGCTTCGCCAACGGGCACACCCGAGACCGGCAAGGCCGGCTGATCGGCTGCTTGCACCAGCGCCGTTGCCTCATCCGTACGGAGCTGGACGGCAGCATTACGGTGCTGGCCGACCGCTATCGCGGCAAGCGCCTAAACTCCCCTAACGACGTTATCTGTCGATCGGACGGCACGATCTGGTTCAGCGATCCACATTACGGCATCAACACCGACTATGAGGGCGGCAAGCAGGCGGTGGAGCTGCCCCCGACGCTTTATCGCCTCGACCCACACGACGGGAACCTGCAAGTGATGGCCGATGATTTTGAGGGGCCGAACGGGCTTGCCTTTTCGCCCGATGAGCGGCTGCTCTACGTTTCCGAGAGCGGACGTCAGTTCGCCCCAGACCCCGTCCAGCATATCCGTGTCTTCGACGTTCTCGATGACGGAAAGCGCCTGTCGCCGGGGCGGCTCTTTCACAAGGTCACGCCCGGCTTCACTGACGGATTCCGCCTTGATCAGGATGGAAACGTCTGGAGCAGCGCAGCTGATGGCGTCCACTGCATCGCGCCGGACGGAACCAAGCTGGGCGGGATCAAGGTTCCGTTCGTTGTATCGAACCTCACCTTCGGCGGACGCAACCGGTCGAGGCTATTCATTTGTGCGTCGCATAGTCTGTTGGCGATCTACACCAATCAACGGGGGGCGGAGCACCCCTGACATTCCGACCAACTTGCATAGAACATCGTATGATGTGGCGCCATGAACTTCTGCTGCACCGCCCCTACATGCATGCTCGCCGGCCGGGCCGAATTGAACCGAGCATGGACAGTACCGATCGCCATCGCACGGGCCGTCAGCGCACGTCCATCGACATAGGGCCAGCGAGGGGGGCTTCCCCGGCTCTCTATGGTGCAAAGGTAATTGGCGGACATCGAAACCGGAAGCCATTCGCTTTCCTGCCGCCTGCGGCAACCATAGCCGAGCGTCGGCAATTGTCTCCGAAAGAACCAACAGGAGACAGTAATGGCCAAAATCTCAAAGGGCTCAGGATTGCGGTGCTAGCCACGGACGGCGTGGAACAGATCGAGCTGACAGAGCCAGCTAGGGCGCTGCGGGAAGCCGGCGCAGAGGTGGATATTGTATCGCCAAAGTCTGGCACGATTCAGGGCATGAATCACGACGAGCGCGGAGGCATGATTCAGGTCGACGTCGAACTCAAAGACGCCCGTTCTGAAGAGTTTGACGCGTTGCTGCTTCCGGGCGGCGTCGCCAATCCCGACAAGCTCCGCACCATTCTTGAGGCCGTTAAGTTTGTAGGGGCTTTCGTCGCCGCGGACAAACCTATCGCCGCGATCTGCCACGGACCCTGGACGCTGATCAACGCTGGCGGCGTCAGCGGCAAAAACATGACTTCCTGCCTTTCCTTACAGCAGGACCTGGTCAATGCCGGTGCGATCTGGAGCGACGAGCCCGTAGTGGTCGATCATCAACTGGTCACGTCACGTAAGCCGGATGACATTCCGATATTCAATGCTGCGATGATCGAGCTGTTCGCAATGCCCGGTCCCCGGCGAATGACGGCCTAGCCCGCGCAACGCCTCGATGATCAAAAAAGTCGCGCCCCCAGGCAATCAGTGTCTACACGCAGCGCCGAAGCCCTTGCCACTGGGATTTGCGTGAAGGATAAAACGCACATTGGCGCTTCTCCGCCGCGGGCCCCCCTGTCCCATGGAGCAACCCCGTCCGGGGGGATATAAGGGTGCGTCTCGCGAAGCCCGGTAGCGACGCAAACATGTCCTGGCGTCTAATCAAACGACAGATCTTGAGCCTTCGCGGATCACCGATGTTGAAGCGAGAGGTGGTCCACCCCCGCCGGAATCCCGGCTGAGAGTGCAACAAACGTCGGCGGTCGCTATCTAGCCCCGGACGGCCCAAGATCGACGGCTTCGTCACTTTGGAGAAGGGCTGAACATCTCCCGACAAATAAGTTGCCTGGCGCCATGTCTCATCGCCGCGACATTTATTTCTTAATCGCGGGAACTCAACTCCGTTTGAATGCGTTTGCGCGGGTTAGAGGGGGCTTAAAATGAATTTCGGTCGCCGCGCGTTGCTGTTGAGCACGGCTCTCTTTATCGGCAGCGGCGTCATGGTGCGGGCCGGGACGGTCGCCGGGCAATTGCCATGGCGTCCCGGCGCCGGCTCGCCTCCTGAGCCCGTTCTTCCGGGATCTTGGGTTTTTTTCACCGATTCCGAGGGCGCGGCGATCGAGGCGCTGGCGGATCGGATTATTCCCCCAGATTCCGATACGCCCGGCGGCAAGGAAGCGGGAAGCGCAATCTTCATCGACCGCCAACTCGCCGGTCCGTATGGCCGGCAGGAGGGTCTTTACGTCCGACCGCCATTCCTCAAGGGCGTCAAGGAACAAGGTCCACAAGATGAAGGCGGCCCCGCCCAGCAATACCGTGTGGGCTTGGCCGCCCTCGATCGGCATTGTCGAGCCAGCTACGGCGGCAAGGCGTTCGCCGAGCTCGCCGACGCCGACAAAGACGCTACCCTGGCGGGACTCGAAAGCGCAACCGTCAAGCTCGACGGCGCCGATGGCAAAGCCTTCTTCGAGCTGGCTCTTAAAGACGTGCAGCAAGGTTTCTTCGCCGATCCTATCTATGGCGGCAATCGCGACATGGTCGCCTGGCGCATGATCGGCTATCCCGGCGCGCGCTACGATTACCGCGATTGGATTGGCCGTCACAACGAACGCTTTCCGCTTCCGCCAGTCAGCATAACAGGGCGGTCCGATTGGACGCCGCGAAAAAGCTGAGGGTTCAAAATGACGCGCAAACTTCCTCACAAGGACGTCGTCATCATCGGCCTCGGCTGGACAGGCTCGATCATGGCAAACGAGCTGACGGACGAGGGGCTCGATGTCGTTGCGATCGAGCGGGGCCCATGGCGCGACGCGGCGACTGATTTTCCGCCCAACTACGATCAGGACGAATTGCGTTACCGCATTCGGCATGAACTGTTCCTGAGGCCGGATCATACGACTTTCACTTTTCGCAACAAGATGAGCCAGACAGCTCTGCCGATCCGGACCTGGGGCGCCTTCATGCCTCCCAACGGGGTGGGCGGAGGCGGCGTCCACTGGAATGCGGAAACATGGCGGTTCCTACCCATCGACTTTGTGCTGAAAACGCATTTGACCGAGCGCTATGGCGCCGGCTTCCTGCCGCCGGATATGACGATCCAGGATTACGGCGTCACATACGACGATCTGGAGCCGCACTACGATCGATTCGAATATCTGTGCGGCACATCGGGCCTCGCGGGCAATCTGAACGGGCAGATTCAGCCGGGAGGCAATCCTTTCGAAGGACCACGGTCCCGCCCCTATCCCAATCCGCCGCAAGCGCAGCCCTTCAGCCACACGCTCTTTGCCAAAGCGGCGCGAGAACTTGGCTACAAACCGTTTCCGCAGCCCTCCGGCAATATGTCTCAAGCCTATAAGAATCCGCTCGGGGTCCGCCTTGGTCCCTGCACCTATTGCGGTTTTTGCGAATGGTTCGGTTGCGGCAACAATTCCAAGGCCAGCCCGCAGACCACGATCCTGCCGGTGCTTGTCCGAAAATCGAATTTCCTCGCGCGGGACAATTGCGAGGTGACGCGGATCAACATCGACCGTTCCGGCAAACGCGCCACCGGCGTCACTTTCGTCGACACGAGCGGCGAGGAATGGGAGCAGCCAGCCGATCTTGTGATCTTGTCGGCCTATACGGTCTTCAACGTGCAACTCCTGCTGCTCTCGGGAATCGGCAAACCCTATGACCCGATTGCGAACGAGGGCGTGATCGGCCGCAACTTCACCCATCAGACCATTTCGGATGTGACGGGGTTCTTCGACAAGGCGAAATTCAATTTCAATCCGTTTATCGCGTCGGGCGCGATCGGCATGTGCATCGATGAATTCAATGGCGACAATTTCGACCACGGTCCGCACGGCTTTGTTGGGGGTGGCTATATGGGCCAGGTCCAGACGAACGGACGCCCTATCGAGACGACCCCCGTACCGTTGGGAACCCCACGCTGGGGCGCAGCGTGGAAGGCGGCAGTGCGCGACAATTACCTCAGCACGGTCAAGCCTGGAACCGGCGTTCACGGCAGTTTCTATAGCTACCGCGACGTCTATCTCGACCTCGACCCTTCCTACAAAGATCGCCTCGGTCGCCCGCTGTTGCGGATGACCATCGATTTCCACGAAAATGAGTTGAAGCAGAACGCGTTCCTGACCGACCGTTTCGATGAGATCATCAAGGCGATGGGAGCGAAGGAAACCCTGAAGGAATATCGCAAGGGTCCCTACGACATCACCAAATATCAAACGACTCACCTCTGCGGCGGCGCCATCATGGGCGCAGATCCGAGTACCAGCGCGATCAATCGTTACCTCCAGAGTTGGGACGTTTCGAATTTGTTCGTTATGGGCGCGAGCGGCTTTCCACAGAACGCCGGCTACAATCCGACGGGCACGCTGGCGGCGCTTGCCTACTGGTCGGCCGACGCGATCAGGAGCCAGTACCTCAAGAATCCGGGACCGCTCGTCCATGTTTAAACGCCTCGCAGCGCTGATCGTCACCTTCGTCGTTCTGGCGCTCGTCGTTTGCGTGGCCTATTTTGTCTGGTTCGATCGGACGATTCCGATGGACCCATCAATCGTTCGAGCCGGCGGTCAGGATTTTGCCGGGATCGAGCGCGGTCGCTATCTCACGACGGCGGCTGACTGCGACGCCTGCCATAATGGCCCCGGCACGTCGCCTTTCGCCGGGGGGCGGTCCGTCGAGACCCCGTTTGGCATCATTCTCGCGCCGAATATTACGCCCGACCGCGAGACCGGAATAGGCGCGTGGAGCGATGTGGATTTCGATCGCGCGGTGCGGCAGGGCAGGCGGCGGGACGGGAGCTTGCTTTATCCGGCAATGCCGTTTGCTTACTACGCGAAGATGTCGCGCGACGACGTGCGCGCGATCCGTGCTTATCTCAATACTCTGGCGCCGGCGCGCAACAAGGTGGCGCCGAACCAATTACCCTTTCCGTTCAGCATTCGCGCTTCGATGAATGTTTGGGACGCGCTCTATTTTGCGCCAGGCGCGTTCCGATCGGACGGCGCGCAATCGCCGGCGTGGAACCGCGGCGCCTATCTCGTCGAGGGCCCGGGCCATTGCGGCGCCTGCCATACGCCGAAGACATTGCTTGGCGGCGACGAGACATCTCAGGCGTTTCAAGGCTACGCCATTCAGGGCTGGTTCGCGCCAGATATTACAAACGACGAGAGACGAGGCCTTGGCGGCTGGAGCGTCGAAGATATCGTCGCCTATCTCAAAACCGGCCACAACCGCATCGCCGCCGCCACCGGCCCGATGGCTGAGGAAGTGGCGTTGTCGAGTTCGCGCATGACCGATACGGATCTCGGCGCCATCGCGACATATCTGAAGGCGCAGCCAGGGCGAACGGACGTCGTCGCGACGCTCCCTTCCAGCGACCAGGCCATGACGTCTGGCGGCGCGATCTATCGGGATGTTTGCTCTGGCTGCCACGCCATCGACGGAAAAGGCGTTCCAAACCTCTTCCCCGCACTCGCCGATTCATCCTCTGTCCGTTCCGACGATCCCGCATCGCTCATTCGCGTTATTCTTCGGGGCGCACGCAGCGTGGCGACCTCCGCCGAGCCGACCGCGCCCGCCATGCCGGCCTTCGGTTGGCAGCTCAACGACGAACAGCTCGCCGCCGTCGTCACTTACATTCGCAACAGCTGGGGTTCCTCGGCGCCAACCGTCTCGCCTGACGACGTTCGCAAAACGCGCGCGGCGCTCGCATGGCGAAGCGATTGACCGGCCCAAGATTCGACAAACCACGGCAACGGGGCATGATGCTCTGCTTCCTCCAAAGAGACCCGATCAGTGGCGCAAATTTTCAAACCCGGCGCCGATACAGTCGCACGATCGATCCTGGTGGCGATAGCGGTCGCGCCCTTTGCGTTGATGGCGGCCTGCTACGCCATCGCGATGTCGCCTCATATGACGGATCAAGGCGTGACTGTGACCCAGCCAGTCCCCTTCAGTCATCAACACCATGTCGGCGGACTCGGCATCGATTGCCGATATTGCCACAACGGCGTGGAGAGTTCGACGGTCGCGGCTGTGCCTCCAACCGAAACCTGCATGACGTGCCATTCGCAAATATGGACCAACGCCGCGATGCTTGAGCCCGTCCGCCAGAGCCTCGCCCTGGATACGCCGATTCGCTGGAATCAGGTGAACAGGCTGCCCGACTACGTCTATTTCGATCACAGCATCCATATCGCCAAGGGCGTCGGCTGTACGACCTGTCACGGCGAGGTCGAGCGCATGCCGTTGATGCGGCAGTCGTCGCCGTTGACAATGCAATGGTGTCTCGATTGCCATCGCGATCCCGCCCCGAACTTGCGGGCGCTCGACGAGGTTTTCGCGACGGATTGGGAGCGGCCGAAAGATCAGGACGAGCGGGGCAAGCGTCTCATGGAGAAATACCATATCCACGTCGCCAACCTGACTGATTGCTCCGTGTGTCACCGGTGAGCGACGAAACAACATTGTCGCGCCGCAACGCCCTGAAGCTGCTCGCCGGGCAGATGGCGCTGCTCGTCGCGGGTTGCTCGAAGCCGCGAGAAGAGATCGTCCCCTATGTGCGGATGCCGGAACGCCTTGTGCCGGGAGTGCCCTTGCAGTTTGCGACGACGCTTGATCTGGGCGGCTACGGACGCGGGGTCATTTGCACCTCCATCGAGGGACGCCCGATCAAGATCGAAGGCAATCCGCTGCACCCCGCGAGCCTCGGCGCGACGGACGCATTCGCCGAGGCGACGATTTTCTCGCTCTATGATCCGGATCGCTCCCAAACGGTGCGTCAGTCTGGAGAGATCAGCAATTGGGCCGCTTTTCTGGACGCCTTGCAACCGCGCCTGGAATCTCTCGTCGCCACGCGGGGAGAGGGATTGCGGATTCTGACAGGCCCCGTAACCTCGCCCACCGTGATGCGGCAAATAAAGTCCCTGCGTCAGCGCTTTCCGTTGCTGAGATGGCATGCCCACGATCCGCTGGACGATCAAGCCGCGCGCGAAGGCGCGATAATGGCTTTCAGCCGTCCCATAGGAACGCTTCAACGCTTTGCTGACGCGGATGTCATCGTTTCGCTCGACGCGGATCCCCTCGGCGCCGGCCCGCTGCAGATCGTTCACGCGCGCGGGTTCGCCGCTCGCCGTCAAGCGCGAAAAGGCGGCGACGCCGTCGGTCGCCTCTACGCTGTTGAATCCGCGCCGACCCTTACCGGGGCCAATGCCGACCATCGGTTCACGCTGCCGCCGGCGCAGATCAGGGCCGTTACGGTCGCGATCGCGCGCGCGCTGGGCGCCGTCATGCCCCAGGCTCTTTTGGGGAAGGAGGAGGCGGCATTCGCTAACGAACTGGCGCGCGACCTGTCGGCGCACAAGGGCCGCGCGCTCGTCATGGCCGGCCCGACTCTTGCCCCCGATGTCCACGCTCTTTGTCACTGGATCAACGCGCAGCTTCAGGCCCCGATCGACTATTTCGAAGCCGATGGCGAAGCGGCGCCGTCGTCGCTGACGGATCTGATGCGCGATTGCGAGGCGGGAAAGGTCGACTGCCTTTTTATCCTAGGCTGCAACCCAGCCTATGACGCGCCGCCTAACGTCCGCTTTGGCGAGGCGATAGGCAAGGCGAAGCTCCGCGCGCATCTGGGTTCCTATTTCGATGAGACCGCGACGCTATGCGAATGGCATATCCCTCAAACGCATATTCTGGAGCGCTGGTCCGACCTTGTCGCGCCGGACGGGGTGGCGAGCCTTGTTCAACCTCTTATCGCGCCGCTCTACGAAAGCCGCTCGGTTCATGAAGTGCTCGCGGCCATCGACGGAAGCGTCGCATCGGGATACGATCTTGTGCGAGAAACCTGGACGGCCAGCGCGCCGGCGAACGACTTCGAGCGCTGGTGGCGACGCGCCCTGCATGACGGCGTCATTGTCGGCGCCGCGGCCAAACGGGCTTCTAGCCCTACGCCGGAACTACCGCGGATCACTCCCCGCGCCGTTGAATCATTGACGCTCGTGCTGCGGCCGGACCCGTGCGTTTACGACGGATCGCTCGCCAACAACGCTTGGCTGCAAGAGCTGCCCAAGCCGTTGACAAAGGAGGTTTGGGGAAATTCGATCGGCATCGCGCCGGCGGACGCCGGCGCGCTTCGAATCGTCGATGGCGATATGCTGCGCCTGACCGCGAACGGCCGATCGGTGGAGGCGCCTATACGCATCGCTTCCGGTCATGCGCCTGGCGTTCTGAGCCTGGCTCTCGGCCATGGGCGCACCGCCGCGGGGCGTATCGGAACTGGGGTCGGAGCCAACGCCTACATACTGCGCGCCGATTCTTCCTGGGTGATCGGCGGAATTGTCGCGGCGCCGACCGGCGAGCGTCGACCGCTGCCCTCGACGCAGCAGCTATTCTCGCTGGCGGGCGAGACCGCCGATCTTTTTCCCTCCTATGCGCTCGAGCCGTTTCGCGCGTTGGGGGGGCCTTCGCCGGAGGCGCACCTTCCGACATTCCTTCCCGCTCGGCCGGAGACGGGCGCGCGATGGGGCATGGTGATCGACACTTCGCTGTGCATCGGCTGCAACGCCTGCGTCGTCGCCTGTCAGGCCGAGAACAATTCGCCGGTGATCGGGCCAGACGAGGTCGCAGCGGGGCGCGATATGCATTGGCTGCGCATTGACGCCTACGACATAGGGTCGTCGGAAAATCGGCGCACCGGCTTTCAGCCCGTGCCATGCATGCATTGCGAAACCGCCCCGTGCGAACCCGTCTGTCCGACCGGCGCCTCCGTTCACGACAGCGAGGGCCTCAACGTTCAGGTCTACAATCGATGCATCGGCACAAGATTCTGCGAGGCGAACTGTCCCTATAAGGTGCGTCGGTTCAATTTCTTCGGCTATGCCGATGGACAGGAATATGGCGATTTGGGCGCCGATGTGATGCGCGCGCACAACAATCCGGACGTCACCGTGAGAAGCCGCGGCGTCATGGAGAAATGCACCTATTGCATTCAGCGCATCAGCCGCGCGCGCCGCGCCGCCGACAAGGAGGATCGGCCCATCGCGGACGGCGAGGTCGTCACAGCCTGCCAGTCGGCATGCCCGACGCGGGCGATAAGCTTCGGCGATCTGTCGCAAGAGGAAGCGAGCGTGTTCGCATTGCGGAAGGAGCCGCAACATTACAGCCTGCTCGGCCATCTCAATACGAAGCCCCGCACCACCTATTTGGCTCAGGTCAGGAACATCAACGCCCAACTCATCGGAAAAGAGGGATGAGTCTCGCAGTGTCGCCAGGCCGCGTCGCAAAAGACGAGGAGCCGCCTCTTCTTCCCGTATCCGCCACGGATGCGTCGATCACGGCGATGATCGCCGATCCCGTGCTGAAGGGCGTCGCCGGTCGAGGCTGGTGGGTCGCGATGGCCTGCGCCACGCCGCTGGCGCTGATCACGGTCGTCGCAATCGTGCGATTGTTATGGAGCGGCGTCGGCCTGCTCGGCAACAACACCACTGTCGTCTGGGGCTTTCCGATCGCAAATTATGTCTGGTGGATCGGCATCGGCAATGCGGGTACGCTCATCTCCGCCTTGCTGCTGTTGACAAGGCAGGGATGGCGGGCCTCGATCAACCGTTTCGCCGAGGCGATGACGCTGTTCGCCGTTTCGATCGCGGGGCTATTTCCAATCCTGCACCTCGGCCGACCGCAGTATTTCTACTGGCTCGCGCCTTATCCCAACACGATGACCCTCTGGCCGCAATGGCGAAGCGCGCTTGTCTGGGATTTCTGGGCGATCCTCAGCTATCTCATATTCTCGATCATCTTCTTCTATGTCGGTCTTCTCCCCGATCTCGCCGCCTTTCGCGATCGATCGAGGTCGCGTCGCGGGCGCCTGATCTATGGCGCTTTTGCGCTCGGTTGGCGTGGCTCGGCGCGCCAATGGCGGCTGCATAACGTTTTCTACATGGCCATGGCGGCGATCGCGGTTCCCTTGGTGTGTTCGGTGCATTCGATCGTCGGCCTCGATTTCGCGGCGAGCCTGATGCCCGGCTGGCAGGAGACGATCTTCCCGCCTTATTTTGTGGTGGGCGCCATGTTCTCCGGATTCGCCATGGTGGCTCTGCTCGCCGCCGCAATTCGCTGGGGCTTTGGCTTCCAAAGCGTGCTGACCGTCAGGCATTTCGAAACGATGGCGCTCATCATCCTGGCAAGCTCCTTGATCATGACGCTGTCCTATGCGACGGAATGGTTCTCGGGTTGGTATGGCGGCCAAGTGGCCGAGCGCGGTGAAATCGCTTTCGCATTTACCGGCTCCTATGCGCCGTTCTTCTGGCTTCAGCTGTTCTGCAACTGCGCGGCGCCGCAAATTCTATGGTGGCCCCGCATGCGGCGGAGCATTTTGGCGCTTATCGCGGTCTCCGTGGCGATCCTCACGGGCATGTGGTTTGAGCGCATTCTGATCATCTGGAATACGCTTTCGCATGGCTATCTGCCGAGCATGCGCCGCGTCTTCACGCCAACGCTTGAAGATTGGCTTCTGCTGATCGCGCCGCTTGGCCTGTTCGCGATGCTGTTCTTGATCTTTATCCGACTTTTGCCCGCCATCTCGATGCATGAGATGCGGCAATTGCGTCATGAAAGATCACGCTCGTGATCCGCGCGCTCGTCGCCGAGTTCGACAACGCCGATCGCTTCATCGCGGCGCTCAAAGTCTCGCAGACCGAGGGCTTGACGCCGGTTGACGCACTCATGCCGTTCCATATCCCCGAAGCGGCGCGGTTTCTTGCTGGGCGAGTTCCCCCCATACGCCTCATAATGGCTGCCGCCGGCTTTGGCGTGGCGATCCTTGCTTACGCGCTGCAATGGTATAGCGCGGTCGTCGCCTATCCCATCGACTCGGGAGGCCGGCCGCTCAATAGCTGGCCGATCTTCCTGCTCGTGCCCTTCGAGGTTGGGATCTTAGCGGCCGCTATCGCGGGCTTCATTGCATTCATCGTGGGAAGCAGCTTGCCACGCTTGCATCATCCGCTCTTTGCTTATCCCGGCATCGAGCGCGCCACGCAAGATCGGTTTTTCATTCTCGTCGCGCGCGGCGATAGCGACGACGCGGACGATCGGGCGCGGCGCTTCCTCTTCGAGGCGGGCGCCTTGTCGATAGGAGCATGCGAGGCATGAAGGCGCTGCTTCTCGCCCCGCTCTGCTTCGGCCTTTGTTCCTGCGACGATGTCTCGATGACGCGGCAAAAGAAGGACAGCACCTATGCCCCGTCTTCTGTCTGGAGCGACGGCGCCTCGGCCCGCCCGCTGCCGGAAGGGACGGTGGCGCAGGGCGACCTCGCGCGCGAAAAAGCGACCCATGATCCGCCTGTTGTGACAGATGGGCTGCTTGCGCGCGGGCGGGAACGCTATCAAATCTTCTGTGCGCCGTGCCACGGTCTGACGGGGGAAGGCGATGGAATCGTCGTGAAGCGCGGCTTTCCCGCCCCGCCGCCGTTCGGTCTGACGCGTCTTCGCCAGGCGCCCGCAGAGCATATCTTCGACGTGATATCGGACGGCTACGGCGTTATGTATCCCTTTGCTTCGCGTGTGCCGCCGGAGGATCGCTGGGCAGTCGTCGTCTATGTCCGCGCTCTGCAGCTTGCCGACAGGGCGCCCCTCGCGGTGGTCCCCGAAGCGACGGAGAAGTTGCAATGAGCGCCGTCGCGACCAGCATGAGGCCGCCCATCCGGCCGATGCCCATCGTCATCGGCGCGGTCGGTTGCGCCCTGCTTGCGGTCTGGGGAATATTCGCGCCGCGCGGCGTCCTGCAGGGCTGGCTGATCGCCTTCGTGATATTTGGCGGGGCGCCGCTCGGCGCGCTCGCGCTTCTTTGCGTCGCGCGATTGACAGGGGGCCGCTGGGCGGTCGCGGCGTCTCCGCTTCTGCTTTACGCCGTCGCCGCGACACCGCTTCTTTGTCTGGCTTTTCTGCCGGTGCTGTCGGGCGCCGGCTTGATATTTCCCTGGGCTTTAGATGAGGGGGCGGCGGGAAAGAACGTCGCCCAATGGTATCTCAATACGGGCTTCTTCGCGCTGCGCGGCTGCGCGGCGTTGATGGGCCTGTCAATCGTCTCCGTGCTGCTGATGCTAGGGCGCGGCGGACGTTTGTTGGCGGGCCTCGGCCTTGTCCTCTATGCCGTCGCCGTCGATTTCACGTCCGTCGACTGGATGCTGTCGTTGGCGCCGCGTTTTTCCTCCTCGGCGTTCGGAGCCGAAATAGCCATCCAGCAAATCCTGTCCGCCTTCGCGGTCACGCTTGTCTTTCCCGCGTCGAGCAGGGCGGACATAGCGCGCGATCTCGCCGGGCTGACGCTCGCCGCCGCGCTTGGCGTGCTTTACATGGAAACGATGTCGCTGATCGTGAACTGGTATGGCGACCAACCCGACCGCGCCGCATGGTACCTCGATCGCGTCGTGGGCCTGTGGTTGTGGCTCGCGCTTGGCGCCCTCGTTTTCGGCGCCATCGCGCCCATCGTCGCTTTGCTTTTCAAAGATGTAAGACGATCGCCGGGCGCTTTGCGGATCGTCGGCGCTTCGATCTTGCTGGGCGTGGCGCTGCATGACCTATGGCTTATGGCGCCGGACGCGGCGCCCGCGGCCGCGCCCGCCGCATTGCTTGCTCTTGTCGCGATCGCAGGGCTATCTCTCGCCTTTTCGTCGTGGCTGCGGATGCGGCTGGCGCAACGGGAGCCGCGCGATGGCGACTGATTTCGATGCCGACCTGCAAAGCCCCGACGTCGACGCGCGATCGATTGTCGGCTTTGCGTCCGGCTTCCTCGTTTTCGTCGCCGTCTCCATCGTTCTGCTCGGCGTTTATTACATCCATGCGAATGTCAGCGCGGCGCCGCCCTCGCCGCGGCAATTCCCCGAACCGCGGCTGGAGGCGCGCAGCGGTCAGGATCTTGGTGCGCTCCTCAAGACGCAGCGCGACCGGTTCCAAAGCTACGCCTGGGTCGATCGCGGGCGCGGACTGGTGCGCATTCCTGTCTCAAGGGCGATGGCGATCGTCGCCGCGCATGGCGCCAAAGCTTACGATCTGCTGGAACCGTTCTCTCCTATGCCCGTGGGCGGTGCGCCATGAGGGCGCTGACCGCACTGCTCGGGTTAGGTTTCGCGCTTGCGCTCGCCGCGCCGGCCCATGCGGCTTTGAGCGAAGACGATCTTTCAGGCGTCGCGCTGCGGCCTGCGGCAGACGCTTTGATTCCTGCCGACATCCCCTTCGCTGACGAGGACGGTCGGCATCTCGCGCTCGGCGACGTGATGAGCGAGCGCGCGACGCTGTTGATCCTGGCCGACTATAATTGCCGCACCATTTGCGGCCCCATTCTCGCGACGGCTGAGGCGGCGATCCGCGGCTCCGGTCTCGTTGTCGGTCGCGACTTCAACCTCGTCGTGATCGGCATCGATCCAACGGAATCCCGCGCTGACGCAGTCGCGATGAAGACGGCCCAGTTCGGCGATGATCCGGGTCTCGCGGCGGCTCATTTTCTTGACGGCGACGCGGCCGCGATCGAAAGGCTTTCGTCGGCGATCGGCTACCATGCGCGCTATGACGCGCATGCGCGTCAATACGCGCACCCGACCGACCTTCTTGTGTTGACGCCCGATCGGCGCGTATCGCGCCTCTTGCCGGGTCTTGCGGTCAGTGGGGATGAATTGCGCTTCGCGCTAGTCGAAGCCGGCGATGGCTTTGTCGGTTCGCTGATCGATCGCATGCACGTGCTCTGCTATGGCCTCGATCCGGCGTATGGCGTTTACAACGCGTCTGTTCGCGCCGCGCTAATCGGCGGTGGCGGAGCGACGCTTGCGCTAGTTGGCGTCATGGCGGCGATCGCACAGCGCCGCCGCAAGCGACTCATCGGCGAGGGCGGCTGATGACGCGCTTGAACTTCTTTCCGGTGCAGGCCTCCACCGAGGCACCCCATACCGATTTGATCTATTTCGGCCTCATCGGATTTTCGCTGGCTGTCACGCTGATGGTGGTAGGCCTCCTTGTCGTCTTTGCGATCCGCTATCGCCGCGGCTCCGGGGCCAAACGCGGAACCCTTCCAAAATGGATCGAGCGGGACTTCGAGATCGGCTGGACGTCGGCAGCCTTCTTCCTCTTCCTTTTCGCCGCTTTCTGGACAGGAGCGACGCGGCTTTCCGCGCTCACGCCCCCGAGCGATGCAATGGAAATCCATATCGTCGCGAAGCAATGGATGTGGAAAACGCAACATCCGAACGGCGCGCGCGAAATCAACGCCTTGCATGTGCCGGTCGGCGAACCGGTTCGCCTTGCGATGACGTCCGAGGACGTGATCCATTCGTTCTTCGCGCCCGCGTTTCGGATCAAGCAGGATGTGCTGCCCGGGCGTTACGCGCAGGCGTGGTTCAACGCCACAAAGATCGGGACCTATCACCTCCTATGCACCCAGCTTTGCGGGACGGAGCATGCCCGCATGATCGGCGATATCATTGTCATGTCGCGCGCCGACTTCAGCCAATGGCTCGCAAGCCAGCCGCATGCAGACGACCTTGTCACGGAAGGTCAGGCGCTCTTTGCGTCGCTGGGCTGTTCGGCCTGCCACGACGGCGCGTCCAAAGTGCGCGCGCCTCGGCTTGACGCTCTTTACGGGCGGCCCGTCGATCTCGCGGACGGGAGCCATGCCGTCATGGACGATTCTTTCATACGGGAAATGATCCTGCAACCCAGCGCGCATGTCGTTCGCGGCTATGACGCTATCATGCCAAGCTATTCGGGCCTCGTGGGGGACGAGGAACTGCTGCGCCTTGCCGCCTTTATCCGCTCGCTCGGACAGGCCGAACATGGAGATCGCGGATGACCGCCGCGGCGCTTCACGACGAATATCCGCCGCAGGCGGCTTCCTATCTCAGGGATGGCCACAGCCTCTGGTCATGGCTCGCCAGCACCGACCATAAGCGAATCGCGATCCTCTATGCGATCTCGATCACCATGTTCTTCTTCGTCGGGGCAGTTGCAATCGCGATCGTTCGCGTTGAACTTGTGAACCCAAACGGACAATTTCTGAGCGACGACACCTATAATAAACTCTTCACGCTGCACGGCATCGTGATGGTTTGGTTCTTTTTGATCCCTTCCATCCCGAACACTTTCGGCAATTTTCTGCTGCCTCTGATGATCGGCGCGCCAGACGTCGCGTTTCCGCGCCTCAATCTGTTCAGCTGGTATCTGAACATCGCGGGCGGCCTGTTCACGCTGTACGCCGTCGTCGCTGGCGGCGTCGATACCGGCTGGACCTTTTATACGCCCTTCTCGACGATGTTTTCGAACAGTCACGTCCTCGCGGCGGCCGCCGGCGTGTTCGTGGCCGGCTTTGGCTCCATCGCGACGGGCGTCAATTTCATCGTGACCATTCACATGCTGCGCACGAGGGGGATGGCCTGGTTCCGCCTGCCGCTTTTTGTCTGGTCCCTCTATGCGACAAGTCTCGTTCTCGTATTGGCGACCCCCGTGCTGGCGGTCACGCTGCTCCTCGTGATCGCCGAAAGGTGGTTCGGTTTTCCAATCTTCGATCCGACCCACGGCGGCGACCCGCTGCTGTTCCAGCACCTATTCTGGTTCTATAGCCATCCCGCCGTCTACATCATGATTCTTCCCGCAATGGGCGTCGTTACGGAAGTGATCACGTGCTTCGCCCGGCGCCGTGTCTTCGGCTACACCTTCATGGTCTATGCGATGGTGGCGATCGCGGGCATCGGCTTCTTCGTTTGGGGCCACCACATGTTCGTCTCCGGCCAGTCGCCCTACGCCAGCCTCATCTTCTCGTTTCTGTCGTTCGTGGTGGCCGTCCCCTCCGCCATCAAGGTATTCAACTGGACGGCGACGTTGTATCGCGGCCAGATCACATTCGAAGCGCCGATGCTCTATGCGCTCGGCTTCATCGGGCTATTTACGATCGGCGGCCTGACGGGACTTTTCCTCGCCTCGATCCCCATCGACGTGCAGGTGCACGATACCTATTTTGTCGTCGCCCATTTCCACTACATCATGGTCGGTGGCTCGGTTTCGGCCTTCTTCGCGGCGCTCCACTTCTGGTGGCCGAAAATCACCGGCAAACTCTATGACGAGGCGTGGGCGCGGTTTGCCGCGATCCTGATGTTCTTTGGCTTCAACTTCACCTTCTTTCCCCAGTTCCTGTTGGGCTACCTCGGCAATCCGCGCCGTTACCACGTCTATCCGCCGGAGTTTCAGGTTTACCACGTGATGTCATCGACAGGTGCGTCAGTCCTCGCCGCCGCCTACCTCCTGCCGCCGATCTATCTGATCTGGTCATTGCTTTATGGAAAGAGTTCCGGCGACAATCCTTGGGGCGCCACCGGCCTCGAATGGACGACGCGGTCGCCGCCGCCAAAGCACAATTTCCTCGCGCCTCCGACCATCGAAACAGGGCCTTACGAATATCACGAAAAAGGCGAAGCGCCCGAGGCCGGCCCACGAGTGCCCCATCGCGCCCAGAGTGAGCCGCGATGAGCGCCGCGGCGCTTCGCGAGCCATGGACGCGCCTGAGCCGGCAGCGCGAGGCCGCGACATTCGGCATGTGGGTGTTCCTGACCAGCGAACTTTTGTTCTTCAGCGGCATGATCCTCATCTACGCCGCATGCCGTTACCTGCAGCCGGCGGGTTTCCTCGTCGTCGCCCGCGAGACGAATGTATGGTTCGGGACTATCAACACCATTGTGCTTCTGACCAGCAGTTTCGCGATGGCTGTCGCGGCGCAGGCGGGCGATGCGAAGCTGCGGCGGCTCGCCATAGCCTGCCTTGCCGCGACCGTCGCCCTCGGCCTCGCGTTCCTGACGATCAAGGGGTTCGAATACCGCGAGGACATCCAAAAACATCTGCTGCCGGGCGCGGGCTTCGCCATCGCCGCGCCGGGCGCGCAGCTCTTCTTCTCGATCTATTGGGTGACGACGGGCGTTCACGCCATTCACCTCTCGGTCGGCATCGTGCTCGTCGGGCGCCTCGTTCTGGTGACCGCGCGGCGCGAGTTGCCGCTATCCAGCCCTGAACTCCACGCGACAGCCCTCTATTGGCACCTCGTGGATGTCATCTGGGTCATACTATACCCGCTCCTTTATCTAGGAGGCCGATCGTGAGCGTCAAACGCGCGGGCGACGGGAAAGCCGCCCAAAGGTCCGCCGACATCTGGCGAAGCAGCCTGCTGGTCTGGGCGATGCTCATGCTCCTCGTCCTGCTGACGCTGGGGCTCGCCTATCTGCCGCTCGGACGATTCAACATGCCTCTGGCTTTGCTGATCGCGGCGGCCAAGGCGCTTCTGATCGGCGTCGTTTTCATGGAGCTTCGGCTTGCGAAAAGCTTCATCCGTCTTGCAGCCGGAGCGGCCTTTCTGTGGATCGCCGTTATGTTCGCGCTGACATTCAGCGATCTGGCGTCACGCGCCGGTTGAAGCTGGGCCTCAGGCTGCAAAAACGCGTCCAACAATAACCCCTCTGTTCGCATCGACTAAGCTATTGGCTTCCTTGGAGAATGGTTTATTTCTTTGGAGTTGCGTTTCGCGTCCAATCGTGGGTCTGACGCACTCTCGATGATGTTCGACATGTTCACGCCGCTCCGATGAGCCTGGCTTCGAGCGGATCGACCTTTGCCCGGCCGAACATCTGACGCTTCACCATTTTTAGCCTGTTCACTTGCCCCTCCGTCTGACCGTTTGACCACGGCTGGGTAATGGCAGCGCGAACCGCAGTTTTGGATTTTGCGATACCTGCGGCGAAGGATGCGAGCAGGCTGACGCTCGCTTCGGCGATCTGCCTCTTTCCAAAGAACGTCGTCGATATTTTTGAATGTCTGTTCGCCCCGCTGGCGGCGCCCGCCCGCGGGGCACATCGCTCCGCCCCGTCGGCGCCGTTTCGCACCCAGTCCACCACGATGCCCTCGCGGCGTAAGGCTGTCGACAAGCTGCTGCCGATCATGCGGTCGTCTTCGATCAGCAGAACGCGCATGGATATCACCTTCTCACCGGCGGAGCGCGCCGCCCAAATTAGACTGAGAAATGCTCGCGTCGACGTTGGCGCCATCGACAGACGTCAGATGTCGATTGGCAAAGCCCTACGTAAAGAACACCCTTGGGGAATCAGTGTCAGGGCCTCGATCCCGACCTGCCGCGTGCGTCGGCTAAGTCGTTCCATGCCGTGGCGATAGGCGCGATCGGCGTCGACTGCAATGTAGAGACGCATAAGCGACGGTGGAAACAAGACGACGGCACGGTGATTCGCGGAGAGGGCGGCGATCATCGGTAGCGCGGGCTTCGACATGCGCAATGACATCACAATCTCCAGGCCCGCGCCGGCCACGATGATGGACTTGGGGACGGTCGCTAGCATGCCGAGCGGACGCCAAAGCAGGTGGCCTATCGCCCTCCGCGGGGAGACGACCGACGCCTTCTCCCCGGCCTTGATCGGATCAAGCCAAGTGCGATGCACGCCTCTGATGACGCCCGCACCGTCGGTGATGACCGCTTTCAGCGCCGGGAATGTTCGCATCTGTGCGTGTCCCGATCGCGATAGCAGCAGCGTGGGTGGAATCGGAGGCTCCGCACGTCGACGATCTCGGAGTCGATCCCGCGGCCACACAGATAAGCGTCTGCGAGCGTGCCGGCGATCGGGCGCGACGTTGCGAACAGACGCCGCGCGGATTCCTAGCGAGCTGAGGAATATCCTGTCGCGCACACCGCGAGCCATGTGTAAAAGTCGGATGCTTCGCCCGGAGTTCGCTCCATCCGACGTCACTTTCTTCCTTGCTTTCATTGAGAAAGATTAATGAGGCGGCAACGACCCGCATAGGTGTCAGAGCGCATGGTGACGTCACGGAGTCGCGTTAGCCGAATAGTATCGTGATGGATTCTTCATCAAGCGCGGCCGCCGCAACAAATGCGCAATGTTTTCGGGAGGAAGCCAGTGTCCAAGAAGCTCGCAATTTTATCGACCGCCGCTATCGCGGCGCTTTCGATCGCGTTTATGAGTGCGCCAGTCTACGCCGCCGATACGATTGTCGGCCTCATCACCAAGACCAACACCAATCCTTTCTTCGTCAAGATGAAGGAAGGCGCGCAGGCCAAGGCCAAGGAACTCGGCGTCACGCTGCAGGCCTATGCCGGCAAGGCGGACGGCGACAATGACGGCCAGGTCGCGGCCATTGAAGCGCTGATGGCCGCCGGCGCCAAAGGCTTCATGCTGGTGCCAAGCGACTCGTCCGCCATCGTGCCGACCGTCGAGAAGGCGCGCAAGGCGGGCCTCTTCGTCATCGTGCTTGACACGCCGCTCGACCCCATCACCGCGGCCGACGCGACCTTCGCGACCGACAATTTCAAGGCTGGCGAACTCGACGGCCAATGGGCCAAGGCGACGCTTGGTGACAAGGCGGCCACCGCCAAGATCGCGACGCTCGATCTTGCCGCCAACCAGCCGACCGTCGACTATCTCAGGCACAACGGCTTCCTCACCGGCTTTGGCATCAAGGTCAAGGATCCCAAGCACTACGCGATGAGCGACGATCCGCGCATCGTCGGCTCCGACGTGACGGCGGGGGCCGAAGAGGGCGGGCGCAAGGCGATGGAGAATATTCTTCAGAAGGCGCCGGACGTGAATGTCGTCTATGCGATCAACGAACCGGCGGCGGCCGGCGGCTACGCTGCGCTGAAGGCGGCGGGCAAGGACAAGGGTGTGCTCATTGTTGCGGTCGACGGCGGCTGCCCTGGCGTCAAGGAAGTCAAAGAAGGCGTCATCGGCGCAACGGCGCAGCAATATCCGCTGCTGATGGCCGCCAAGGGCGTCGAGGCGATCGTCGACCATGTCAACAGCGGCAAGAAGCCCGCCAACACCCCAGGCCTCAACTTTTTTGACACCGGCGAACAGCTCGTGACCGACCACCCGGTTCCCGGCGTGAAGTCGATCGACACAGCAGAAGGGGCTAAACTCTGCTGGGGTTGATTGCGGCGGATGGCGTCCGCATTAGTTGATGATGGCGCTCGAGAGACTTGTCTTTCGAGCGCCACTCGCTTTAGAGTCGATCCACGAAGAATGACTGAGGCCTGGTCAGGCGCTTGAGCATGAGGCGGATCATTGCCGAGGCGGACGAATGCGGCGACGGTTGTCGTGTAGCGCTCGAAGTCGCGAGCAAGACGATGATTGCGGCTGATCCAGGCGAAGGTTCACTCCACGATCCATTGCATCGGCAAGGCGACGAGGCGGTGTAGGCTGATAAATTGGCTCCCAACGAGCTGATGCAGCAGAAGAAGCAAGAGGTGCAGGAGCCGTATGACGTGCGATCGGTTCGCATGCACGATATCCCGATGCATCGTTGAGGTGAGGCGCGACGGAATGTCTGTCGCGCGCGGATCCATTATCGTCACGTCGCGTATTGATCGTGGTAGGACTTGCAGCCACCTGCAATGGCGGCGTGATCCGGCTGAAGACTTTCTGCGAGCTTGCGGGAATAGCTGCCTCCCGATCCGATGGTCTTCAGCGTCGTTGAGCGCCTCGCGCGTTACGCCGGGCTCGACGACGCAATCGAGGTCTTGTGCATGAACGGCGACAATACGGCTCATTCGCGAAAGATCGATCGACACGCCGCCATGCGGCGCATTGACATGGCCCTCGAGCGACGTGCCCGCGCCGAAAGCGACAATCGGCGCGTCATGAGCCGCGCAGAGCTTGACTGCATCGACGACGTCCTCCGTGCTCTCCGCGAAAACCACCGCATCTGGCGGCGCATTGGCGAGCCAGGTGAGGGTGTGACCGTGTTGCTCGCGCACCGCTTGGCTGGTGACGAGCTTGTTGCCGAAACGCTCGGCAAGAGCCTGGGTGAGCCGCGACGGTTTCAGGGGAGAGGCGGCCCTCGCGGCGGCGGATTGGCGTAACGGCGGCGGCGTTCACTGGCGGGCCCTCCTGGCGGCGGAAGATAGCGGGGTGGGGGAGGAGGAGGCAATGCGGCGTCGACCAGCCTGCTAAGTTCGGCTCTGGTGCAAATTGTAGTATGAGGCGGATATGGTGGTCGGCGCATGAGATCAAAATCTCATTCGAAGCCGCGTGGGGAAGCATGCGGGCAAGGCGAACTGATCAAGTCGCCCCTCACTGATTGCGGCAAATTAATTAGAGCCCATCGTCTCCATTTCCTATAAGACGCCCGTTCCGTGAATCCGCTCATCGAACTGAGCGGCTTTTCGGGTCGACCCAACAGCTTGAAGGACAATCCATACGACTGAACTTGCAGACGCGATTGCCGCAGCCCGCATGTATCGGCGCCGCTAGCGCGGGCAGAGGCGTCGTCAGGAGCGTCAGGAGGGCGGCAAGGCGGAGGTTCATCATCATGTGCTTTCCTTTCGTTTGGTTGACAGTGAGATCAGGCGACGCGCAGGACGGTCATCATGCCCGCCACTTGATGGTTCATGACGTGGCAATGCAGCATCCAATCGCCGGGGTTATCGGCGACAAAGGCGCATTCCACGACATCTCTGGGCGCCAAGAGGACGGTGTCGGCCCACTGGCGATGCGGCGCCAGCGCCCCATTGCGGCGGAGCACCCGGAAGCTGTGGCCGTGCAGATGCATCGGATGCCACCATGCCGTCTGATTGCGTATGGTCAGTAACACGCTGCGCCCGCGCTTGAACGTCAGAAGCGGCGGCATTCCCGCTTGACCGTCGCCGGTCATCGACATGCCGTTGATCGCCCAGGCCGCGCCTCCATCCATACCGGGCGTCGCCATGCCATGCATGCCGCCCAATCCCATCATCATGCCGCCGCCCATCATGCCACCTTGCAGGACGATGTCGTGGTGTTCGGCTTGGGCGACGTCTGGCTCGGGCGTCGGATTGCGCGGGAGGGAAAGTGGCGTGTCGATAGGGTGCGCGCGCACTGGCGCCCCAGTATCGTAGGCAAGCTGGGTCAGCGTGTAGGAAAGGCCGTCGTAAAAATCGTCGATGACGCGATAGCGCCGCCCCGGTTCGCCCTGCATATCGAGCACGAACACTGAGACTAATCACCTATTGCAGTCTGGGCGCACTAAGGCGCCGATCCGGCCGAAGCTTGATGAGTTCACCGGCGTCATTGACGCGATTCTGATGGCCGACAAGGATCGCCCGAAGAAGCAGCAACATACCAGTAAACGCGTTTTCGGGCGTCTGCGCGATGAGCACGGCTTCACGGGCAAGATCACGATCGTGAAGGACTACATTGCCGGC